>Ga0315902_10001481_pt1 | contig 37695 bp, 53 predicted proteins | sample LakEriMetagenome_9_FD_203523 | JGI IMG/M metagenome (GOLD analysis project Ga0315902, IMG submission 203523) | Freshwater fungal communities from buoy surface, Lake Erie, Ohio, United States - Buoy 12 MA117 | ecosystem: Environmental > Aquatic > Freshwater > Lake > Lake biofilm | place: USA... | reverse complement strand
AATTAGCGGTTGAAAAAAGTAATGAGATCTTGTATCTTGAATACAACGCTGAAAGGGAGAATTTAAATCCTGATCAGTTTTGTTAGTTTATCTTGTCTGTAAGATCAAATCTTGACTTCTACAATTATAACAGAGAGCAATATAATCAGCCGCCCCTAAGGGAGTGTTGCATAATTCATTGAACGTAAAATGAGCTATGTGGCCATAAGTATCCAAGGCACGTAAATGTCTATTAGGAGAAATTTCAATATTTCTCTCATGCCATTGGCTATGCCCACTTAGCAATTGCTTGGCATTGGCAATAAACATTTCCGCTGGCTGCCCCAAAGGGTTATGATATACTTTTGCCAAATCGGTGATCTTCTCTAGACGATAATCTTTATAATTATTTAAATTATAAATCAATAATTGTTGCTCTATTAACTTAATAAAAGGTATAACTTTCTCATATTGCAAATCATCTTTAAATAAATCAGCTGGCGGTCTATTAGAAGTAAATATAACAAATACTCCCATTTTAATTAATAAACTAAAAATTCGCTCCACAAGCATTGCATCAGCTATATTATTTATTTGCAATTCATCCAAGCACAATACTTTGAAACCACTCGCCATTTGTTGCACTACTTTTGGCAATAATTCGTTATTATCCAGTTTATCTTTTTGATTCACCCTCACTAAGTGCAATTGCTGATGGAAATTTGCCATGAATTGATGAAAGTGCAATCTTATTTTTGGAGTGTCATGCAAATTATTATAAAATATATCCATCAACATAGTTTTGCCTCGCCCTACTTCCCCCCATATATATATACCTTTTTTAGCAAGTTGGGTGCTAGCGTTAAGCTCTTTATTATCTGAACTAAAAAAACTAAAGAGTGATTTTTTAACGTTACGCTCCAGATTGGCGCGATAGCTCTCCAAAATGTTTATTAGTTCAAGCTGTGAGTCATCTTGATGCCAAGAATTATCATTTACCCAAGTTTGATATATCTCTCGTAATACCATCATCCCCATATCCTCTATAAACCATCCGATTATATCTTACAAACTTAATGTTTTTTAAGCAATATTTCGCTCATACTTATTTCAATGTCGTTTAGTGTTGCAAGCAATTCTACTAAATGCTTAGCAGCTGCGTTTTCATCACAAGCAATTTTCAATTGTTTTTGTGAATTAATTTTTAACAAATAACTTTTTACCTCTTTTACAGTTAAATACCCCTTACCTTCCAAACTATATTTACCATCAGAAGTTATCTCTATTAATAAATAATCTTTTTCATTAATATTTGCACTGTTGTCACTATAACCAGTAGGCAATTTAACTTTAATCTCTAATAATGAGGAGCTATTTATCATTAATACAGTAAATATTAGGATAATAAAAATCACATCAAGCATCGATGTGAAATCTAGTTGGGGGTCATCAATAGTAGAATTAGTGCGATGATAAATTTTAATCATTACAATGGCATTTTATTTATATATGTTTACATGATAGATTTTCGTTTACTGAATTATCTCCTTCATCAAATTTAGATAATTTAATTGAAAGACGATTTAAACTAGCACAAAAAGAGCCTAGAATTTTCTCTCCCCATAATTTAAAGAAATGCGCAAAAAACAATGATGGTATAGCTATGCAAAGGCCGTAAACAGTAGTATAAAGCGCTTCAAATAAACCAGCAGCCACCACACTGGGAGAGACATTAGAAGTTGCCGCGGCAATCTCTTTGAATGATGCAAGTAACCCCAATACCGTTCCCAATAGCCCTAACATTGGTGCAATTGAGGCAATAAGTTTTAGCATTTTTAAATTACGATAATAACGAGATTGTAATTCGCTTAACATTAAACTTAGCATTTCATCGCGCACCAGCTTAGAATAGCTAGTCTTCCCTTGTAGATGTTGCACTAAGCAATTATAATTTTTTCGGTAAGTAAAAGTAGCATGAAGCAAAAATATAACCCGCTCCATAATAATCGCTAAAGATAATATTGAGCAAAGAAACAAGGGATAGAATGTGGGACCTAAAATTTTTAACCATTCATAATACATACAAGTAAACCCCTTTTAAAATTACATTAGCAATTTGATCGGTTATTTTTTGGTTCATTACTGATAATAAGCTTATTTTTTTCTAATCGCATTAGCAATTTCATCAGTTATCTTTTCAATTGATTGTTTGCCATTTATAGATAGCAAATTACCTTTTTTTTCATAAAATTTCTTTAAAGGTTCAGTTTGCTGGCTATAGATATCCAACCGCTTACGCACGGCAGTTTCATTATCATCAGCACGATGTTGGAACTCAAAGCCACCACATTGGTCACATATTCCCTCTAGGATTGGCATTTTGGAAAATTTATTATAACTAGCTCCACAATTTTTACAGTTAAATCTACCGCTAATCCTTCTAACCAGCTCTTCAACATCTACATCTAGATTAATCACCACGACATCATTTATATTATTCTGATCAAGAATTTCATCGAGAGCCGCAGCTTGTGCTTTGGTTCGAGGAAAACCATCTAATATAAACCCAGCTTGACAGTCTTGCTCCTGCAACCTGTTAGCAATGATATTTATCACAACATCATCAGGAACTAAATTACCAGCATCCATAATTTGCTTTAGTTTTTTAGATACATCATCATTTTTTTCTACTGCTTGCCGCAGAATATCACCTGTGGAAAGTTTAGGAATAAAAAATTTACCAGCTAGAATTTGTGCTTGCGTGCCTTTCCCCGCGCCTGGAGCGCCAAGCATTATAACCCTCATTATACCTACCTCTTTTTCCCTCTTGCTTTACGAAATAGATTCTCATATCTACCACTTAAAAGATGCGTTTGCACTTGTGCAAACATATCAATAACTACATTGACAACAATCAACAGACTCGTTCCGCCCAAGTAAAATGGAAGAGAATACTCCTGAATTGCGATCTCTGGCACAATACAAATTATAGAGATATAAGCAGCACCGATAACAGTAATACGTGTTAAGATATAATCAAGATATTCTGAAGTATGCTTACCAGGCCTCCTCCCTAAGACCACTCCTCCATGTTTACGTAAGTTATCCGCCGTTTCATCAGGATTGAAAATGACCGAGGTATAAAAAAAACTAAAAAAGCATATCAACAAAAAGTATAAAAATATGTAAAGTGGTTTGCCATGCGATAAATATGAAGAAACAATTTGCTGCCAATAACTTGCTTCCAAATTTTGGCTAAAACCCATTATAGTTGCTGGGAATAATAAAAGCGCGCTGGCGAATATCGGCGGTATAACACCAGAAGTATTAATTTTAAGAGGCAAATGGTTAGCTTCACCACCAAAAATCTTGTTCCCTACTTGCCTTTTAGGATACTGAACTAAAACCCGACGCTGAGCTTTTTCCATAAAAACAACGAAATAGGTCATAGCCAGTACTGCTACTGCTACTAAAATAATAAATAAGGTAGATAAAGAACCAGTTCTCCCCATTTCAAAGAGCAAAGCAATACCAGAAGGTAATCCCGAGACTATACCTGTGAAGATTATCAAAGAACTGCCATTACCAATCCCTTGCGTTGAAATTTGCTCACTCAACCACATAACAAATACAGTTCCACCAACCAAGCTAAGTACGCTGACCAATCTAAAAACAAAACCAGGATTCAAGACAACACCACCATAACTGGAAGACATCCCTTCAATACCAACTGCAATACCATAACCTTGCACAACTGCTAACATCACAGTTAAATAGCGAGTTATTTGATTTATTTTTTTGCGACCAGCTTCACCGCCTTCCTTTTTTAAATTTGCTATTTCTTTGGAAATAACAGTCATTAACTGCATTATGATTGAGGCAGTGATGTATGGCATAATATTTAGAGTAAATATAGACATTCTGCCTAAGGCACCACCTGTAAAAGTATTAAACATACCAAGGATGCCTCCCGCTTGCGCTTTGGCAACTTCATCCAAAGCAAGCATATTTATGCCTGGCAACGGAATATACGTACCAATTCGATATATAACCAGAACAATCAATACAAACCATATGCGCTTCAGGAGATCGCTATTAAATGACATACTATCATTTAATAGATTAGCGCTTAGGTTTGACATTGCTGTTCTCATTTTATACACCTAGATTTCAGAATTATATATTATGCAGCAGGTGTTTTGGTTATTAATATTACACTACCTTTTGCTTTTTTCACCACTTCTACCGCGCCAGAGGTTGCAGCATGGACAGTAATTTTAGAAGCTTTATCTAACTTACCTTTGTTAAGAAGCTTAAAACGATTGTACTTACCTTTTATCAGGCCTTTTTTAGCTAGCTCTGGTATGTTTATATCGCTAGGATCTACATTATGATTTTGCACCAAGGTTGCTAACTGAGTGAAAGTGACTTCTGTATAGTTAGTACGGGTATAATTGGTAAATCCTCTTTTCGGCATTCTAATATAAAGTGGCATCTGCCCACCTTCAAAGCCTAAAAGCGATATACCAGAACGCGCTTTCTGACCTTTATGGCCTTTGCCACAAGTCTTTCCTTTTCCAGAAGCAATACCGCGCCCCAAGCACTTTTTTTTGCGGCGCGCACCATAATTATCAACTAACGTATTTAACATAACATTATCCTAATTTTATACTTTAATAATCTCAACAAGGTGCTTAACGCGATTAATCATTCCCCTTATTTCTGGAGTATCCTCACGTTCTACAACTTGATTTATCCTTGACAAACCGAGGCCTTTTAAAGACGCAACTTGTCTACTAATCCTCCCATAATGGCTAGCAACTTGTTTGATATGAATAGTAGAGCTACTTTTCGCATTCCGTCTATTAGCAGGTGAAGCAATTTTTAAGCTGGAAGAAGAAAGGGTATCTTTAACATCAGCTGTCTTATCAGAAGATTTGGTCTTCTTCACAACTTCTTGCGCAGTTTTTTTTACTTGCTCAGCAGAAGAAGAAGTTGCTTTCTTTTTACTTACTTTATTTTGTTCTTTTTCCATTATCCAATACCAAAATTTATTTCACTAAAATAGTTACAAACTAAGCTAAAAAGTAAAGCTTAATTAGAGGCTTCCTGCACTTCTTTAGACTCAACAGTAGATACCTCTTTGGCTACAACCTCACTAATTTTTTTGCCACGCTTTTCAGCAATAAATTTAACTGATTTTATGCGACTCAAACCATCTAAAGCTGCTCTTAACATATTATGAGGATTAGTTGAACCCACAGACTTAGCAACAACATCCCTGATCCCTAAATGTTCGAATAAAGCACGAACAGCACCACCTGCAATAATTCCTGTTCCTGGAGGTGCGGAACGCAGAACAATTTTTCCAGAACCAAATTTACCAACAATATCATGATGTAAAGTTCTTCCTTCACGTAAAGGCACTCTAATCATAGCCTTGCGAGCTGCCTTCAAGGCTTTTTCACGGGCATCAGAAACTTCTGGTGCTTTGCCTATTCCATAGCCTACCTTTCCTTTCTTATCGCCAGCAATAACGACAGCTAGAAATCTAAAACGACGACCGCCTTTAGTTACCTTAGCACAACGACCAACATGTACTAAAACTTCACTTATTTCTTGCGCTGTGTTATCAGTATTTTTCATAGTATCTCTCATTTAACCCTTATTAGAAATTCAATCCGCTTTCTCTCGCAGCATCTGCCAAAGCTTTAACACATCCATGATATATATAGCCGCCACGATCAAAATAAACATCTTTTACATTAAGCTGCAACGCCCTTTCTGCTAATAACTTACCAACAGTGGCAGCAGCCTCTACTGAAACTTTACGAGAAAATTTAGCTAAAAGATCCTTCTCCAATGTTGATGCAGAAGCAACAGTAACGGATAAATTATCATCTATTAACTGAGCACAGATATGCCTATTAGAGCGAAACACGCTCAGCCTCATATTTCTATTAGATACTTCTTTCAAGGCAGCTCTAACCCTAGATTTTCTTTTTGTAAATAGTTGCTTGCTATTAGACATAACACTTTACCAATTATTATTTATATTTTTTCTTACCTTCTTTACGCAATATCACTTCATCATGATACCTTATTCCTTTACCTTTATAAGGTTCAGGCTTGCGTAAACTTCTTATTTCAGCGGCAACTTGGCCGACCAACTGAGAATCAAAACCTGTAATCACCAGAGAAGTTGGCTTCTCACATTGAATAGTAATGCCAGCAGGAATAGCATAAATAATTTCATGACTATATCCCAAACTTAATACAAGCAAATTTTTATCAAATGCAGCTACAGCAGCTTTATACCCAACTCCAGTAATCTCTAAGCGTCTCGTAAAGCCTTTACTTACACCAATCACCATATTAGCCAATAACGTGCGAGATAAACCCCACATCGATTTAGCTCTCTTAGAATCACCTCTAGGAGATACAAACACACTGCCATCTTTATTTTCAAGCTGCACTTCTGAAGGAAAAACCTTCTCAAGAGTGCCTAACGCACCAGAAACAACAACTTTGTTATCATCAAGTAAAAACTTAACATCAGATGTAATTTTTACTGGATTCCTGCCAATTCTCGACATACAAGCTCTCTTTTCAATATCTTTTAATAAACACTACACAAAATTTCGCCACTAACGTTTAATTGACGCGCTTCAGCATCCGAAACAACCCCACTAGAAGTAGAAATAATGCTAACACCTAAGCCATTATAAACACCACCCAGCATTTTTACCGAAGAATATTTACGCCTACCGGATTTAGAAATACGCTTAATCTCTGTTATAACAGGCGAACCATGATCAAGATACTTAAGATCAATTTTTAATCTTTTGACGCCTTTCCTTTCTTCAAATTCTTCAAACGAACGAATATATCCAGACTTTTTTAATACAGAAATAACATCTTTGATTAGTTTAGAAGAAGGGGTCACAATAAAGGCATGCTTCGCAGCTTGACCATTACGGATTCTTGTTAATACATCAGCCAATAAATCATTACATGACATCTACTTTACCATTATACATTATATTATCATTACCAACTTGATTTCGAAACTCCAGGCAACATACCTTGAGCCGCAAGATCACGCAAGCATATACGAGAAAGCTTAAACTTGCGATAAAAACCTCTAGGTCTTCCTGTTATTTCACAGCGATTGCGTATTCTAGTCTTAGAAGAAGAACGCGGCAGCTGTGATAATTCCAGTGATGCTTTAAACCTATCAGCAATCGTCAACTTTTTATCAACAACTTTGCTCTTTAGTTGAGCACGCTTTTCATACATGCGCTCAGCTAAAGCTATTTTTTTTAAGTTTTTCTGTATTGCGCTTTTTTTAGCCATCAGTAAGATTCCCTAAATTAATTTAATTTATAAAAGGCATATTAAAAGCCTTTAGCAACTCTTTTGCTTCCTGATCTGTAGTAGCAGAAGTTATGAAAGTTATATTCATTCCCCTAACTTTATCTACTTTATCGTAATTTATCTCTGGGAAAATAACCTGCTCTTTGATTCCAATAGAAAAATTCCCCCTGCCATCAAATTGCTTAGCACTAAACCCTCTAAAGTCCTTACTGCGCGGCAAAGCAATATTAATTAATCTATCGATAAATTCGTACATAACATGGCGACGCAAAGTGACCTTACATCCTATAGGCATCCCCTCACGCAACTTAAAACCAGCTATCGATTTTTTTGCTTTTGTCACAACAGGCTTTTGACCAGTAATTAGAAAAAGCTCGTCCAAAGCACCTTCTAAAAACTTTGAATCAGAAATAGCTTCTTTTAATCCCATACTCACAACAACTTTTCTAATTGCAGGTATCTGCATAGGATTGTTGTACGAGAATTTCTCTTTTAAAACCGCTATAGCTTGTTTTTCATATAAATCTTGCAATCTACTCTTATACATTTTTTTCGCCAATATTAATTATCAATTAACTCACCAGTTTTTTTTGCATATCTAACTTTTTTACCATCTTCCAGCACTTTAAAACCAATCCTAGTAGGAACTCCACTTTTAGGATCAACATGCATGACATTTGATAAATGGATAGGAGCTTCTATCCTCACCACACCACCTTGAGGCATTTTCTGAGAAGGCTTTACATGCTTCACAACTGTATTCAGCCCTTGAACAATAACTTTATTAGATGCAGTAATTACTTGCCCAATAACTCCAGTTTTACCTTTATCTTTACCAACAGTAATAACAACCTTATCACCTTTCTTAATTCTAGCAGCCATATTACAATACCTCCGGTGCTAACGATATTATCCTCATATAACCTCTTTGTCTAAGTTCACGAGGCATGGGACCAAAAGCACGAGTAGCTATAAGCTCGCCCTGCTTATTTAATAACACAACCTCATTAGAATCAAATTTAATTACACTCCCATCAGCGCGCTTCCTCTCTTTGGCGGTACGCACAACAACAGCATGATAAACTTCACCTTCTTTTACTTTAGCAGTAGGTATAGCTTTTTTAATCGAAACAACGATCTCATCACCGATCTCAGCAGACATTTTACCAGCACCACCAAGAACTTTAATACATTGAACAATTCTAGCTCCAGAATTATCAGCTACTTTTAACTTAGTCCGCATCTGAATCATAAATACACTTCCTTATACTTTATAATTTGACTGTAGAATCAGCACTCTCTTTCTCAAGCACTTTCCACTTTTTAGTCTTAGAAATAGGAGCTGATTCAATGATCTCTACTTTCTGCCCAACTTTAAACTGGTTAAGCTCATCGTGTACAGCATACTTCTTACTTTTACGCACAATTTTATGATAAACGGGATGGTTAAGAACACGCGTTACTAAAACGCTAATTGTCTTATCTGCTTTATCACTAACAACTGTACCTTTCAACACTCTTTTAGGCATATTAAGAAAACTCCAACCTAACAATCAAATTAATCAAACTAAAAAACATTTTTCTAGAATGCAAAACTTATCAGAATTACAAAGGTTTTGCAACCAGATTTTCGATAAAATTCCCAACAAATTACCTTTGCTTCAAAAGCATTTTAATTCTGGCAACATTTTGACGAATCTTCTTAAACTGGGAGGTATCTTTTACTTCCATCAATTGCTTACGAAATCGCAAGTTCATTAATTCTTGTGAAAAAGAAGCTAACAACTCATTTAGTTCTTTTACAGTTTTTGCTTTAAGCTCATTTATAGTCATAAATTACCTACCTTAGTCTATTCTTTTAACGAATTTTGTTTTTAACGGCAATTTAGCCGCAGCTTTTTCAAAAGCAGAACGCGCCACATCCTCTGGAACACCATCTAATTCAAACATAATTCTACCAGGTTTAACTCTACAAGCCCAATATTCAGGTGAACCCTTTCCACTTCCCATTCTCACATCAGCAGGTTTTTTTGAAACAGGAACATCTGGAAATATTCTAATCCATAGCTTTCCAACCCTTTTCATATGCCGTGTTATAGTGCGGCGCGCAGCTTCAATTTGCCTAGAAGTGATGCGATTTGGATCTAAAGCTTTTAATCCATATGAACCAAAATTTAGTAAAAAACCACCTTTAGCTTCACCATGGATACGCCCTTTAAAAGCTTTCCTATATTTTGTTTTTTTAGGCAATAACATTTTACTTTTTCCTCAATGTTCTTAGATTTTATTTATCCAATTTTATTAACTGAACGTAGGGCAAAAACATCGTCTTTATAAACCCAAACTTTCACACCAATAACGCCATATGTAGTGTTGGCTCTGGCAATACTATAATCGATATCTGCACGCAAACTATGCAAAGGTACTCGGCCTTCACGATACCATTCTGTTCTGGCAATTTCTGCACCGCCCAATCTACCAGCAACACTTACCTTTACGCCTTTAGCCCCCATGCGCATTGCAGCTTGTACTGCACGCTTAGCAGCTTTACGGAAAGCTATACGCTTCTCTAATTGCTGGGCGACTCCCTGCGCCACAATAGCAGCATCTGTCTCAGGCTTTTTAACTTCAGCAACATTTATGGAAACTTCGCCACCAGTGATCTTTTGAATGAAACCCTTAACTTTCTCCAGATCCTCACCCTTTCTACCAATTATAATCCCTGGTCTTGCGGCATTAATAGTTAGTACAGTTTTTTTAGCAGGACGTTCGATCTTAACGCTGCTAACACCAGCATGCGCTAACTGCTTAACAACATAGTTACGAATCTTCAGATCTTGATGCAGTTTATTTGCGTAATTATCTTTTGCATACCATAAAGAATTCCATGTTCTTGTTATTTTTAAACGCAAACTAATAGGATTAACCTTTTGACCCATAAACTAGCCTCTCTCTTCCACAATAATAGTTAATTTACTGAACATTTTTTTAATTTTCCCAGCTCTACCTCTGGCACGTGGGCTGTATCTCTTCATGGTAAAAGCTTTACCAACAAGTACTCGTGATACATACAAGTTATCAATATCTAAACCAAAATTATGTTCGGCATTAGCTACAGCTGACATCAATACATTGCGCACATCATTTGCAACCTTTTTTTTACAAAATTGCAATTGCACAGAAGCATCAGCTGCCTTTTTGTTTCTAATCAAGGCCGCAACCAGATTCAATTTTTGCGGACTAACTCTTATAGCTTGCGCTTTAGCAAATGCAGCTTTTTCATTATAAATATTATTATTCAAAAGTAATTCGTTCATATCTAAGCCCTATTAGCTTTGCGGTTAGCACTATGCCCAGCAAAAGTTCTAGTTGGAGCAAAAGCACCTAGCTTTTCTCCAACCATATTACGAGTAACTGTTACTGGAATAAATTTCTTCCCATTGTAAACAAGAAAAGTCATACCAATAAAGTTCGGCAAAATTGTTGAGCGCCGCGACCATGTTTTAATTGTCTTCGCTTGTTTTTCAGTCTTGACAACTTCCTCTACCTTCTTAAGTAGATTAGCATCAATAAAAGGTCCTTTCCAAACTGATCTAGCCATATTTATTCCCCTTTAATTTATTTCTTTTTATTATGACGACTACGTACAATAAACTTAGATGTACGCTTATTGTTACGAGTACGCTTCCCTTTAGTTGGCTTACCCCATGGTGTAACAGGATGACGTCCACCCGAAGTCTTTCCTTCACCACCACCGTGCGGATGATCAACTGGGTTCATCGCAACACCACGCACAACAGGTCTTTTCCCTAACCAACGATTACGACCAGCTTTACCAATACTAATATTTTGATTATCTGGGTTAGAAACTGATCCGACGGTGGCCCAGCATTCCGCTGGAATCATACGAACCTCGCCTGAACGTAATCTAACCATGGCAAAATCAGCATCTTTTCCTACTAACTGCGCATACGCACCAGCAGAACGAGCTAATTGCCCACCTTTACCAGGCTTCATCTCAACATTATGTACTAAAGTACCAACTGGAATGCTCTTCAGTGGCATTGCATTACCTAGCTTAATGTCAACAGCTTGACCAGCAGTAACAACATCGCCAACAGAAAGCTTGTGTGGCGCAATTATATAAGAAAAAACACCATCATCATATTTTATAAGAGCAATAAATGATGAGCGATTAGGATCATATTCTATGCGCTCAACAACAGCATTTACATCGGTCTTGCGACGTAAAAAATCAATCACTCTATACTTACGCTTATGTCCACCGCCACGTTGCCAGACAGAAATACGCCCCGAGCTACTCCTTCCACCTTTAGAATGTAGGGGTTGAAGTAATGATCTTTCTGGCTTTCCAGGCCAAAGTTCAGAACGATCAACAGTAATTAACTGCCTTGTTCCAGGTGTAATCGCATTATACTTTTTTAATCCCATATTAATTTATGCTCCCAAATCTATAGTTTTACCTTCTTCCAAGGTCACAATAGCTTTTTTATAAGCTTTAATTAGCCCACGCGTACCTTTAAAATTCCTAGCCTTAGATTTGCGATTAATGACATTTACACTCAATGGCTTAACCCCAAATACAACTTCCACAGCTTCTTTAACTTGCTGCTTATTAGCGGAATTGACAACTCTAAAACAGTATTTTGACATGCCATTAAGCAAAGTTACTTTTTCGCTTAAGTGCATAGCCGTGAACAAATTATAGCAATCTTCTTTTTTCATATCAATCGAGCCTCAATTGTTTTCAACGCATCTAATGTCATAACTATCTTTTCATGACTAACTATGTCTAGGATATTTAATGCCTCTTGTGGCAATATATCCACCTTATGCAAATTAGAAATTGAAAGTTTAAAATTTGCATCTATTTCTTTATCTACAAACAATGCAGAATCACATCCCAAAGCTGAGATTTTCTTTTTCATAACTGCAGTTTTGTAAGAATCCATTTTTAATGAATCAACAATAACGATAGAATTATTGCGTAATTTCATGGATAAAGCTACTTTAAGAGCTAATTTTCTTATTTTTTTATTAAGCTTATACCCGTGATCACGAACAACTGGGCCGAAAATAATTCCACCACCCCTAAATTGAGCGCCACGTATACCGCCATGCCGGGCACCACCAGTGCCTTTTTGACGATATATTTTACGAGTTGATCCACTTACATCTCCCCTTTCTTTCACACTATGTGTGCCCGCACGCCTCTTTGCCATTTGCCAATGAATTACTCTATAGAGTAGGTCCGTACGATCTTCATGGCCGAATAGCGAAGCATTCAATTCCGCTTCACCAACTTTTTTACTATCTAGATTTAATACTTCCAGTTTCATTTCATTCAATCAAATAAATTATATTAATTCGCAACCACATCGGTATTTACATCTGATTGCTCAGCAGTTTGCTTTGATGAATAATCAACAAAAGCAGCAGGCATCATTGCACTATACGGCAATCCTTTCTTAATTGCATCAGATAAATAAACTATTGCACCAACAGCACCAGGAACCGCACCTCTTACAGCAATCACCCCTAATTCAACGTCGACATCAACTACCTGCAAATTAGAAACCGTTACCTGACGATCTCCCATATGCCCAGCCATTTTCTTACCTTTAAATACCTTACCAGGATCTTGTCTTTGCCCGGTAGAGCCATGGGCGCGGTGACTTATAGAAACACCATGCGAGGCTTCTAACCCTGAGAAATTATGCCTCTTCATACTTCCAGCAAATCCTTTACCAATACTTCTCGATGTAACATCTACATACTGACCTACAATCCAATGCGTTGGCGAAATCTCTTTACCAGACTCTATCAAATTATCTGCAGAAACCCTAAATTCTTTTACATGCATAAGCGGGGTAACTCCAGCTTTCGCAAACATGCCTTTTAATGGCTTATTGAACCTCTGCAATTTATTCTCGCCAAAACCAATTACAACTGCATTGTAACCATTGTTCTCAGAGTTCTTGCTACCAACAACAAAATTTTTTGCAACCTTAATCAAAGTAATAGGAATTTCCTGACCTGACGAATCAAATATCCTGGTCATTCCTAATTTTTCACCTATTACACCTGTTCTTATCGACTTTTCCATTTTAATGTCACTCCATCTTTAACTGACAATTTCCACATCAACACCAGAAGCAAGGTCAAGCCCCATCAAGGCATCAACGGTTTGCGCAGTTGGATCAATAGTTAACAGCCTTGCATGGTGACGAATCTCAAACTGTTCACGAGATTTCTTATCGACATGTGTTGAACGGTTAACTGTAAATTTCTCTATTTTGCATGGCAAAGGCACAGGACCATCAACAAAAGCACCAGTACGTCTTACTGTAGCCAAAATATCCTTCACAGCCTGATCAAGAACGCGATGATCAAATGCCTTTAATTTTAATTTTATTTTTTGATGTACACTCATTTTTTTGCCATATTTAATATATTACCAACAACCTTACTTTGATTTCGCAATGATTTCATCAGCAACAAACTGAGGAACTTGCTCATAATGCGAAAACTGCATACTATATTGCGCCCGCCCTTGTGTCATCGCTCTCAACGTATTGACGTAACCAAACATAGTAGCCAAAGGCACCATAGCCGAAATAACCTGCGCATTTCCACGCAATTCCATACCTCTGACTTGCCCACGAATACTATTTAGATGCCCGATCACATCACCCATAAATTCTTCTGGAGTAATGACCTCAACCTTCATAATCGGCTCTAATATCTTAGGATCAGCTTTAGCCATTCCCTCACGGAAAGCAGCTTTAGCAGCAATCTCAAACGCAAGCGAGCTAGAATCAACATCGTGGAAAGCACCATCAGTTAAAACAGCCTTAAAATCTGTTGCAGGATAACCAGCACGAATACCACCCTGCCTAACCATTTCCAACCCTTTCTCAACAGCTGGTATATACTCTCTTGGAATAGCACCACCGACGATCTTATTTTCAAAAACAAAACCACCACCTGCTTCTACAGGCTCAAATGTCATCTTAACTCGAGCAAATTGACCAGCACCACCAGATTGCTTCTTATGTGTATAATCTATCTCATATGAACGAGCAATAGTTTCACGATAAGCAACTTGCGGCGCGCCAACATTGGCCTCAACTTTAAACTCGCGGCGCATACGGTCAACAATAATCTCTAAATGCAATTCTCCCATACCAGCAAGAACTGTCTGACCAGATTCGTGGTCAACCTTTACACGCAAGGAAGGATCTTCAGCAACCAATCTAGCTATCGCCATACCCATCTTCTCCTGATCAGCAGTACTTTTTGGCTCAACAGCCATTTCAATTACAGGCTCAGGGAATTGCATACGCTCTAATATAATATTCGCCCCTTCATCACATAAAGTATCACCAGTCGTAGTATTTTTAAGCCCAGCAATAGCTATTATATCCCCAGCTTTAGCTTCTTTAACATCTTCACGGTTATTAGCATGCATTAAAAGAATACGACCAACTCTCTCTTTATGATCTTTAGTAGAGTTAATAACCATACTACCAGATTTAAGGATACCAGAATATATTCTGACAAAAGTTAAAGATCCTACGAATGGGTCGTTCATTATTTTAAACGCCAATCCTACAAATTTACCTTTCTCAGATGACTCCACCAACACTTGTTCAGCAGAGCGTGCATCTTCACCTTTCGTAGCAGGAATATCAATCGGGCTAGGCAAATAATCAACCACAGCATCCAACAAAGGTTGTACACCTTTATTTTTGAAAGCACTACCACACAAAACTGGAACAATCTCCCCACGCACTACACGCTTACGCAGGCATCTCTTAATATCAGCAACCGCAACCTCTTCACCTGCTAAGTACTTCTCCATCAGGCTATCATCAGCTTCAACCGCCATTTCAACAAGATCTGAATGATATTTACGCGCAACTTCAAGCATATCTTCAGGAATTTCTTTATATTCGTAATTAGCACCCAATGACTCACCAGACCATACAATCGCGCGCATTTTTAGGATATCAACAACACCAACGAACTCATCCTCAGCGCCAATAGGCAACTGCATGACTACTGGCTGCGCACCTAAACGATCCACAATCATATCAACGCAACGCAAGAAGTTCGCACCAACGCGATCCATCTTATTAACAAAACAAATACGCGGAACTTCATATTTGTCAGCTTGACGCCAAACAGTCTCAGACTGAGGCTCTACACCAGCAACTCCATCAAAAACGGCAACAGCCCCATCAAGCACACGCATCGCCCTTTCAACTTCAATGGTGAAATCCACGTGACCAGGAGTGTCAATAATATTAATCTTTACTTGCTTATTCTCTTCAGTACGCCATTGACAGGTAGTTGCAGCAGCAGTAATTGTAATGCCGCGCTCCTTCTCCTGCTCCATCCAATCCATGGTGGCACCACCTTCGTGAACTTCACCAATTTTATAAGATTTCCCAGTATAATAAAGTATGCGCTCAGTAGTAGTGGTTTTACCAGCGTCAATATGCGCCATAATACCAATATTACGATAATCTTCAATTTTAAAAACAGCTGATGACATATCCCCCTCCTCTACCAGCGATAATAAGCAAGAGCCTTGTTAGACTCAGCCATCTTATGAGTATCTTCACACTTCTTCTTAGCAGCACCTTGATTATTAAAAGCGTCAACTAATTCCATTTTCAACTTACCAGCCATTGAATTAGCACCCTTGCGCAATCTTGCCGCCTTTATCAACCAACCAAATGCCAAACGCAGGCTTCTCTTCGGACGCACTTCTACTGGCACCTGATAGGTGGCACCACCAACCCGCCGCGAGCGAACCTCCAATGCAGGACGGACATTCGAAACAGCTTTTTCAAAAACTTCAACTGGATCCGCACCTAGAGCTTCTGCAGCACCCTGCAAACCTTCGTAAAACACCGCAGAAGAAACTGACTTCTTGCCATCATAGGTCATGCAGTTAATAAATTTTCCGATCATCAAGTTATGGAAACGCACATCAGCGTGCGAACCTTTTCTTTCTTTTCTATTTTTTCGAGCCATACAAAAACACCATCTCTTCTTTATTTAGGTTTCTTAGCGCCATATTTAGAACGGGCCTGCTTACGATTTTTAACACCTTGAGTATCAAGAGCACCCCGCACAGTGTGATAACGAACACCAGGCAAGTCTTTAACCCTTCCGCCACGAACTAAAACAACAGAGTGCTCTTGCAGATTATGACCTTCACCTGGTATATAACTCGTCACTTCATAACCGCTTGTCATCCTTACGCGGCAAACTTTACGCAATGCCGAGTTTGGCTTCTTAGGGGTAACAGTATATACTCGCGAGCAAACACCGCGCCTTTGCGGGCTACTCATAAGAGCGGGGACTTTGTTTTCACTTTCCTTGCTCTGCCTTCCTTTTCTTACTAACTGCTGAATTGTCGGCATTAAATTACTTCTCCCAATCTTTTCAAAAATAAATTTTAATACTAATTATTACTTACAATAAAAATCACTTGCATAAATTAAACATGCAAACGGTTGCTGGATAATATTGATATCTAAGCCTTACGTCAAGAATATTTTTACATCATCTACAAATTTTCTCCATCACTAGCGATTTGCTAAATAAAAATGCTTAGAAAAAAACTAGCCTTTTTTAAAAAAATATATTATATATTGCCCTGTTATTAATTATTGAGTTTGATACTAATGGCTGTTCCAAAAAGAAAAACTTCGCCTTCACGGCGTAATATGCGGCGCGCGCATGATGCATTACGCGGCACTAACGTTGTTTTCGATGCAAATGGTGATCATGTTTTATCACACCACATATGCTTAAAAACTGGTATGTACAAGGGTAAGCAAGTATTTGCGAAGAAATCTTCGATTACAAATATCGATAATAGCGCAGAAACCCCTGCAACCGAACAATAATCCATGGTTTTCTGCATGCAAGGGAAAATTGTTATCAGTCTTGATGCAATGGGGGGTGACAATGCCCCTGATGCAATTGTGTATGCGGCAGACAGAGCTTGCCAAGAACTAAGCGACATCCATTTTATAATATATGGAAAAGAAGCGGAAGTTGCGCCTATCTTGAAAGGGTTGCCGCGCTTGTCACAGTATGCACAATTCATCCCTACTATTTCAGCCGTTAACGATGATGATAAGCCTGTCCAAGCATTGCGTAATGGCATTGAGTCTAGTATGCGCAAAGCAATAGATGCAGTTGCTAATAAAAGTGCACATGCATGTGTATCCGCTGGTAATACGGGTGCTTTGATGGTGATGGCTAAAAAAGCACTAGGTGAATTACCTGGAATTAAGAGACCAGCTATCATCGGCGTTTTTCCTAACCGCCAAAATGGCACTGTTATCCTCGACATGGGGGCAAATAGCGAATGCGATGAAAACATATTGTTACAATTTGCCCATATGGGAACTTGCTTTGCGAGAGCGGTGCTTGAAAAAGAAAAGCCTTCTGTAGGTATTTTGAATATCGGCACAGAAGAAGTTAAAGGAAGAGTGCTCGAAAAAAACGCTAATTCCTTATTTAAGCAATGCCCACATTTAAATTATATCGGCTTTGTTGAAGGTCATCATGTTACCAACGGTGAAGTGGATGTAGTTGTAACCGATGGGTTTACAGGCAACATTGCCGTAAAATTCTCAGAAGGCACTGCAAAACTATGCATGGATATCCTTAAAGACACCTTTAATACTAATTGGTATACTAAGTTAGGGGGGGTAGTTTTAAAACCATTCTTGCAAAAAAATTTCTCCGAGATTGACCCCAGCCATAAAAATGGTGCAATGTTTATAGGAGTAAACGGTATCGTCGTCAAAAGCCATGGCTCGTCAGGGATAAAACGCAATTTAAGTGCAATAAAAGTTGCTTATGCCCTAGCTAAACAGGAAATTAACGAGAAAATCATTACTGAATTAGGCTCGCTTAAAAAAGATAATATCGGCTATGATATAGTGAGTAAAATAAAGAAAACATTTGGTATGGAATCGTAATGACTAAGCTACTTGACAACTCATCAGCAGGGATAATTTTAAGATGCTTTGGATATTATCTCCCCAAACATACAGTTAGCAATGAAGAATTAAGTAAAAGATTAGAAACTAGTGACGATTGGATAACCCAACGTACTGGTATAAAAAGCCGTCATGTTGCAGCCGAGGATGAATTAACCTCCGATCTTGCATATCATGCATTAACCAACGCCTTAAAGCAAGCATCTCTAACTCCTAATGAGATTGACGGCATTATCGTGGCAACTTCCACTCCAGACTTGACTTTACCATCTACTGCTTGCGCCATACAAAAAAAGTTTTGCCCCTCCATCTCTAAAGCTTTTGCTTTTGATATTAATGCCGCTTGCTCGGGGTTTGTATATGCATTGACTATTGCTGATGGGCTCTTATCTAAAGGAATAGCAAATAGAATAGCTATTATTGGCGCTGACACCTATTCTCGCATTGTTGATTGGCAAGACCGCTCCACTGCCATTCTATTTGGTGATGGTGCTGGATGCTTTATTCTAGAAAGAAGCAACAGCAGTACTGATAGCTGCATAATGGCTGCCAAATTAATCGCCAATGGCTCTCTTTATGATATCCTCAAAACTAATGGCGGCATTTCATCAGGAAACTGTAATGCTAAATTAGAAATGAACGGGCGCGAAGTTTTCCGCCATGCGATTGAAATAACCCCAAACATAATTAATGAAACAGCCTCTCAAGCTGGCATTTCAGTAAAAGATATTGATATGATCATTCCACATCAAGCCAATGCACGCATTTCTACAGCTATTGCCAAAGAACTTGATTTGCCAGCAAGCAAAATTGCTTCGACAATTGAACAACACGCAAATACATCGGCCGCCTCCATCCCTTTAACTATGGCAAACTACTTAGAGCGAGGCTTAATAAAAAAAGGGCAAATAATCGCTCTTTGTGGCTTTGGCGCTGGTTTTACTGCTGGGTGTGTCATCATGAAAGTTTAGCACTGAATTCTTTTGCCAACCCTTGAAAAATAGTGTAGAGTCACTATATAATACTTATAAAACAATAATATTATTAGGAGTGGTTATCTTATGGACTACACAAAATTTAGAGATGTTACGTACACTAACGAACACGCGCGCTACGATGGCGGTTTGCGTTCTTACATGATCGCTGTTTACAATTACATGGCACTAGCGTTGGCTCTTACTGGCGTCGTTGCTTTTGGCGCGTCTTTATCGCCTTCATTGATGTATGCAATTTTTGGCACGCCTCTGGGGCTAGTTGTCGCCTTGGCACCTTTAGGGATGATAATCTATATGAATAGCCGTATGCAAACAATGAGTGTAAGCGGTGCACAAACATCTTTTTGGGTGTTTTCGGCATTAATGGGGTTATCGTTATCTTCTATATTCATGGTTTACACCGGTGCAAGCATTGCAAAGGTTTTCTTTATTAGCGCCTCTGCATTTGGTGCGCTAAGTTTATATGGTTATAGTACCAGCCGTGATTTGTCAGCATGGGGATCTTTCTTGATTATGGGGTTAGTAGGATTGATTGTAGCTTCTTTGGCTAATATATTTTTCAAAAGCCCTGCTGTTGAATTCGCAGTTTCTTTAATGGGCGTATTGATTTTCGCTGGTTTAACTGCGTGGGACACACAAAAAATTAAAGACCGTTATTTCCAAGTTGGCGGAAGTAGCGAAATTGCTACTAAAATTGCTGTATTTGGCGCGCTTGAACTATACATGGACTTCATTAACTTATTCTTAAGCTTATTGCGCTTATTCGGCCAACGTAACGGAGAATAAGATAAAAAATAGGGATGCGGTAATTAGTCAAAACCCCGCCTCCCTTTAATAATCTCGTGGCAAAGGTAGCTGTGATTGCTATTATGCCTTCACTCATATCTTTATATATATCAGGTAACATAGGCAATGCATTATAGAAAAATGCTAAAGTCAAAGATTCATCGAGCTTGCGTTACGCATGCAAACTTAGATTATGAAGGCAGTATTACCATTCCATCAGAATTATTAAAAATAGCTAACATACTGCCATATGAAGCAGTGAATATTTGGAACGTAACTGCTGGAACTCGATTTGAGACTTATGCGATTGAGGGCTTGGCAGATTCCAGCGATATCTGCATTAATGGCGCTGCAGCTCACTTAGTCACCCCAGGTGATATTATAATTATCGCTTCATTCATTCAGCTAGCCGATGATAAGTGCCAAAATTTCATGCCAACGGCTGTATTTGTAGATCGTAAAAACAATATTATAGAAATTAGGCCAGAGAGCGCCATTTTTAATAAACTGGCAGATTTAAATTAGTCTTTACCCGCAATTTTGCTGCAGAAGCAGAGTTTTCGAAGAGGTCTAATCTAAACTGCTTGGCGCTGATTCTATCTCTCTTATACCATTTGAGGTAATTTCATTAATAACCAGACCACGGTCAACATATCCATCTTCATTTAGGCGGAATACTCCCGTCACTCCTTTAAAACCAACATCATTAAGAAAATCGCTACTACGAATGGAGCCATGTGCTTTTTTCAAAGAAGCAATAAAGATTAACGCCTCATAAGCCAAAACACTTATACGCGCTGGCTTATAGCCAAAATTTTCATTAAATCTATTTTCAAAAGATTTAATCCCTTTGCTTGGCAAATTAGCATACCAAGTGCCAAATGCTGCAGGTAGCTTATGTAATTTCACGTCATCCCAATTGCTGATCGCTAATATCTGTATAGGTTTATGCTCTTGTTGTAGCAAATGTATTTGTTGAATAATGTTACGTGCTGCTATGCCACCATCAGCAATTAACAATGCATCTGGATTACGTTTATGCAGCCGCAATATAGATTCGTTAAATTCTTGTGAATTAGCTAAAGATTGCGATGGATCATAACTTTCAATAATCGAAGCAATAACTTCTTCTTGCGGATGATTAACTACCGCCTTAACAATCTCCCCATAATGGTTGCGTGGTACTATTGCAGCAATATTATTATATCCTTGCTTTTTGGCAAACTGCATTATCCTACGCACTTGTTGGTCAGGCATTATGCCGAATAAATACAGCCCTTTTTTGTTAAGCAAACTAATATCATTTGATAAGGTTAAGATTGGCATTTGCTTATTTAGGACTTGTAACTTTTTATGAATATAAGCAGCCTCATGGGCAAAAACTGGCCCTAGAATAATATCAATCTTTTCATCAACTATTTTATCTACTGCTTTTTGTAATGAAACATTATCAACCCCAGTGCTAATTGGAATCAAGCGAATGTGTTTTGAATCAAGATCATGAATAGCAAGTTGCGCCGCATCAAGAAGATATTGCCCTAACTCCATATTCTTGCCTTCTAATGGCAATAACATCGCGACATGTAAACTTTCAGGAAGTTTGCTATAATCAGCCTGCTCTTCAACCACCTCCACTTTTTCACCAGTTAGTATGTTTTCATAATAATTACCTTGGCGTTTTACCGTAACTTGGCTGCAAGATGTTAAGAACAGCAAAATACTAAAGACTAAAAGGTAAATAACACTTGGTAATGATAATATATACCCAACGGACTTGAAGAGGCTGGATTTTAGGCAAAGTATTTTTTGATTAGTTAGTTCGACGATAGAGCCGGTATATTGTACATATGCGGGCGAAATCGGTGAGCTAAATAAGCGAAAAAGACGAAGCATAAAACCAGTATCTTCAAGTTTGTTGGGTATGTTATTCATGGCAGCAAATTTTCCATATAAAGCCTATGCTAATTATAATTGCCAACTTAGCTTATAAATTCAAGCAAATATTAAACAATTTAATTTTTAAAAATTGAATTCATGTTATAATATTTTAGGGAGAGACGCAAAAGCGATTAAATTAGGGGGTTAGCATGAGCGGCGTAGGATATCCAGCAGGATCGGAATTAGATTATTTGGGCAGCTAAAGCAAAAGATATCGTCTCAATAAAAAAAATACTCCAAGGTTTGGATGATGAAACCAAGCTTAGCATCTTATCAAGGAGCAACAAAGTTGCAGACGAGATATATACCCAATGGACTTGAAGAGGCTGATTTTATTATTATTGCAGAGCAATGAATCTCCCGCGAATTCGTCAGAATTCGCAAAGCCCATGCCTCGGCCTTCGGCCGAGCCCCCCAGGCACGGGCTTTCCTCATTTCTGACTTCGATCGCTCATTTCTAAAAACCAGTACCTTCATTGGCGAGCAGTATATACAGCACTATATTGGGCGGTCAAAGAGGAAAAAGCAGTTTTGGGGATAACACTAGGAAAGTTCTGAAAAGAAGAAGTAGAGCTCCAGATTTACTTTCTAAAAATTAGTTCGCAATTATCTCATCCCCAAGGTCATAAAAGCTATAGCCAAAATCACCGCTGCCTTGTTCATTGATGATTTTAGTCAGCGTTTCAACGCTAGTGCTTGCAGAAGGTGCACTTCCAGAATTAGTTTTTTCAGGGGCAGAATTATCTGCAGTAATTTTACTTTCGCTTTGCCCTGCTGTCTGCTGTGTAGATGATTCTTGCTTCTCTGCAGAATAATAATTCTGCGGAACTTCACCTATCAACCCTTGTTGTATTCCTGGCATATAAGCTGATTGTTGGCCTTGAAAGGGATCAATTTGTTTTTTCTTAGCATAGCCACCTTTTTCAGCATATATATTATCCCGTGGGGGGCGTTTTTCAGCAAAAGATTGGCCAAATTGCGGATGCCGATTATAGAAAGGATTTACTGCTGATGAACAAGCGCATACTTGAATTAACAATATCAATGCTGCTATATTTTTTTTGCTCAATGCCTTCATAACCTATAACTCATTAATAACACCAGAAAATGATGGTAAAGTTTTTTTTGGAATTTGCAATATATTTGAAATGCGGTTAAGCTTTTAAATGATGATAAGGGAAAGCAAAGATGAGTCCAAATAAAAAAGCATTACAAGCAGGTGGGGAAGAAATTGCTAGCAAAACAGATGAGCTAAAAAAAGAACCAAGCCTGCCAGAAAAAACAAATGATTTAATAGACAAGCCACCGCCCAGCAGAGTAGCGTTAGAAGCAGGCGCCAGGGAGGTCGCTAATACATTGGGAAAGTATGCAAGGGAGAAAAGCCCGCCACTCAAAATGCCGCCTAATTCTCTAAATCCACGACAAAGGTAATTTATCTTTGCTAAAGTTTATGTATAATTAAGCATAAATAACTACATTAATAAAACATGAAGAAACAATTATTTGGCACAGATGGCATTCGCGGTGAAGCCAACCAATATCCAATAACCGCTGAACTAGCAATGCGTTTCGGCATGGCAGCTGGCATTCATTTCCGTAGCCACAAAGAACATCACCGTGATTGCGTGGTAATCGCTAAAGATACAAGGATTTCCGGATATATGCTAGAACCAGCTTTAACCGCAGGCTTTATTTCCGTGGGTTGCGATGTTGTGCTAGTAGGGCCGATGCCCACTCCAGCAGTGCCAATGCTTATGAAGTCCCTACGCGCTGATTTGGGAGTAATGATTTCTGCATCACATAACCCTTTCCAAGATAATGGCCTTAAGCTGTTTGCTGGAAATGGTTATAAATTGGCTGACCACGATGAGCTAGCAATTGAAAAATTAATTTTACATACTGAGTTAAATCAATTCTTAACTTCAGCAACTACCCTTGGGCGAGCGCGGCGCCTAGATGATGCGCAAGGGCGTTATATTGAATACGCTAAAAGCCGCTTCCCACGCCATAAAAGCCTTGATGGCTTGCGCATCGTTATTGATTGCGCCAATGGTAGTGGCTATCGGGTGGCGCCCAACATTCTATGGGAGCTAGGCGCGGAAGTAATAAATATACACTGCGAACCAACTGGTTTTAACATTAATGAAGAATGCGGGGCAATCAACCCTCGGCAGCTTAGCCTAAAAGTACAGGAAACCAGGGCTGATCTTGGAATTGCTCTTGATGGGGATGCCGATAGACTTGTACTTTGTGATGAGAAAGGCAAAATAATCGCAGGGGATCACTTAATTGGCGCTATTGCCCATCATATGTACAAAACTAAAACCCTTAAAGGCTCAGCAGTAGTCGCAACATTAATGTCAAATGGCGGTCTAGATAAATTTATCAATAGCTTAGGCTTAAAAATGGCAAAAACAGCTATTGGCGATAAATATGTTAGCGCCCAAATGCGACAGCTAGGCGCTAATTTAGGGGGCGAACAATCTGGGCATATTATTGTTGGCTCAGCCAGTAGCACTGGCGATGGCATAATTGCCGCATTAACAGTTTTGGATTATTTAATTAGTAATAAGCTTAAAGCAAGTATGCTGCATAAAATATTTAAACTCCAACCTCAAAAGACTGTTAGCATAAACTACAAAGGCAAAAATCCTTTGGAAAACCCGCAAATACAAAACTCTATAACCCTCCTACAAGAACAAAATCCCGATAACCGCATCTTAGTGCGCAAATCAGGAACTGAAGCAAAAATAAGAATTATGGTCGAAGGGGAGCAACTTAACCATATAGAAAATATAATAGAACAGGTTAAGGCGATTGTAGGCATAAGTATAAACTAATAAAATATCTAAAATAATTTTTTCAAGTGCAATTATGTGCTTTGCGTTCAATGCGGTTGCTCATGCGGAAAGTTATAATAACTATATGCGCCTTGACCTTGGCGCTGCATTTCTTAGCGATGTAAAGAATGATCGCGACTGGCAAGGTGTTAAAAAAGACAAAGATGGTTTTCACTATGGCTTAAACTATGGTTATCAAATTCATGAAAACTTCCGTGGCGAGTTAGCGATCAGCCGCATGGATGGCATGAAAGTTAAGGGAGGCAATAGCTCAAGCCAAAAATTTGACACCACCACTTTAATGGCCAAAGGTTATGTAGATTGGCCTGTTTATGATGCTACCAAGTTGTACCTAAGCGCAGGTGCTGGTGTTGCAGTTAACAAGGCTGGCAAGCTATATTCGGAGAATGTTATTCGGTTTGATGAAAGTATTTCAGAAGGATTTGTTTGGAGCTTGGGTGTTGGTAGTAATTACATGCTTAGCGATTGCTTATCAGCAGATTTACAATATAATTTCTACGACCTTGGCAAAATAAAAACGCCTAGCGTTTATGCTAATGGGGTTGTTAGGCAAGCTCCTATCTTCAAAGCACGTGCTCACTCTGTAACAGTAGGTTTAAGCTATCATTATTAAGCTTGATACATGCGTAAATTGATTAAAAAGCCATAGTAAAAAAATTAATTTTTGCTATGGCTTTTTTGTATTTTTATGATATAAGTATTGTCGTTGTTCCTCGGTAGCTCAGTGGTAGAGCAAGCGGCTGTTAACCGCTTGGTCGCTGGTTCGAATCCGGCCCGGGGAGCCATTCTCAGCAAATCACCTTTTAAAGAACTTTTAATCTTGGCGTAGTAATGCCATTCCCCTCAAACCAATTAAGAAATTGCCCTATTGAATCCACTTGATCATCATGAACCGAATTAGGAAAAGAAAGTAATTCATCAATTAAAACAGCCAACCAAGGAGCATTTCGCGGCAGCATTACTTTTTCAGCCGCAAATACCCCGATAACTCTTAAAAACCGGTTTGTCTTATTTCCTTTAGGAAGAATTGGGATGGCATTAATTGGCATTCTTTTTATATCTTGCAATAATGCCTGGCCGCTGGCTTTATCTTCAATTAATACCGCTACGCAATTATACTGCTTATAATTACCAATTACAGACTCTTTCAGGTTTGGATATTCTAGGCGCGCCCGCAGAACATTTACCAAATAATAGCAATTTTCATGGATCAACCAAGTTGTGCATACTGAATAATCATTGTGTGCACCAATCTTAACCCCGCAATCCCAACTTTGCACACATCCAATTGCTTCTGCTGGGAGCTTATCATAATATTGCAACCAAGATTCCTTCACTAATGAGTTTTGGTCGTTATTAGGATTTTGCTGATACTGTGCATTAAAGGCATTCGCCCCTAATTCCAATTTGATCCGCTCTAACTCAGCAATACCTTCCCGCGCAGGGAGCATTAGACATCCTTCTTGATAATCATAACTAAAAGAGCCAACTTGATAATTATAATCTCGCTCTGCTTGTGCAGGAATCTTAACTTGTTGCCATAAATCAGCTTTTGATAGTAGGAAATCTGATAAGTCTTTAGCATGTAAGCGTTGGCTTACCAAAAGTATAACTCCACGTTTTTTATTATTTAAGCGGCTAGCGAATGTACCCGCAAACCATTCATTTACTTTTTTTCGCAAATTAGGGCTATTAGCTTGGCTTGGGGTTTGTGGGTCATCCATTATTAAAACATCCGCACCCTCCCCTGTAATTTGGCTACCAACAGAAGTAGCTAAACGAAAGCCTTGTTTATCCGTGATAAATTTAACTTTAGTGTCATGCCCTGGCAATATATTGGTATGTGGGAAAATTTCCTTGTACCATGCTGCGCCCATAATTAAACGCGTTTGCCCTGCTAGCTTATAGCTAATCTCACGGCTATGACTTGCAACAATGATTTTATAGTGCGGCCAGTGCCCTAAAAGCCAAGCGGGCCAGCACACGCTTATGATGCTAGATTTTAATGACCTTGGCGGTATATTTATTACCAAACGCAGAATGTTTTCTTTTTCTATTTCCTGCAAACAGGCAATTATTAAATCAATATGCCAGTTATCTAGCAATTTCTCACCTGGTGCTATAGTGGCAAACGCCTTTATTAAAAAGCTTTTAAAATCCACTAACAATAAAATAGGTATATAATTGTTAAAGCTCGCTCGCTGCATAGAATTTTTATTTTGATTATAAAGTAATTTTAGCCCCAGCGTAATACCATTGCTTTTTTGGGAAAATACTATATAATATGCAAAAAATTTACTTTATCCACCAAAATGAGAAAAACCAAGGCAATAATTTTATTTAGCTTGATTATTTTATTCGCTAATAGTTATGTCAATGCTTACAAGCGCTCCCAAGAAGAAAAACTGCGTATTGCATACAGAGATAACTGCCCCAACCCCACAAACATTAAACATATGCTTAATAAAATAGCTTATGTAGAAATTTCTCCCAGCTCAAATCCTGATATCATTATCGATGCTAAAAAATATTGCTATATAAACAATCACGGTGAATTACAAGAGAAGCTACATCAGGATATCAACAATATTTTACAAGCGAAATATGGTTAAAGCTAAAATCCAGGCTTAATAGACTTCTTGCAGAACCTATTTAGGAGGAGCTAATGGCAGGAGTCACAGCGCGCAAAGGAGGCAGTGTATTGAACATACATAACGACTTGAGCACTGAGACGACGCACCAGAAGCTCTCATAAATTGAGTTCTGCAAGAAGTCTATTGCACAATTTGCACAAAATCCCCACGCAACCAATTGGAAGCAGGAATAGCTGTTATTTTGCCATCAATAACTTTCACATCCGCTATTTTTATACCATAAGGAGTATGTTCTTCTTGCGCTGCAGTAATTATGTAATCATCATCTTGCGGAATAAAATTCTCAGGCAAATAAAGGATTCTAAGTTTATTAAAACTAGAATCCCCAGCAACGATACAATTAACGCGAGATTTTGCTAATACCGCAGGGATTTTAGAGCGCAAATCAGTTATCGCCAACACCCGTGCAGAATTAGGTGAAACTGCGATAATGCGTCCTAATAAACCATCAGCATTCATCACCGCCATACCAGTTTTTATGCCATGGTTCTCGCCAAGATTTAACATGAAGTTATGATCAGTTGCTGATTTACTACTCAACAACATGCGTGCTGTAATAAAATTATTTACAGTTTGATCTGCAAATCTTAGTTGCTGTTTTAAAAAAGCATTTTCATCTTGCAATAACTTTACAAGGCGCGCTTTAGAACGAAGCTCCGCATTTTCCTTTAGAAGAAAATCATTGTAGGTTGCGGCTAACCAATAAGTATAAATCCTTTTCTTTATATTATCTATTACGTCCAAAGGTGAATTTTTATAATCAAAAACAATACTTAAAAAGTTATCACTGTGCTTTTGAATAACCTCGCGAACCTGGCTATGATAATTAAAATGCAACAGAATAAAAATAGCACTAGATAGTAATACTATATATTTAGACTTTCTATATAAAAACAAAAAAGGTAACACAAGTAACGGGATAATACTATTTTTAGCCCGAGAAATATGCCCTAAATTATCATAATATTGGCGGGATTGGCTGTTTTTCATAGCCCCTCCTTTAATTGGCAGCTAACTTTTGTTGGCGGGCAAGCTTTAATTTAGCAAAATCTTCCCCTGCATGATAAGATGATCTGGTTAGCGGGCTGGACGATACCATAGCAAACCCTTTTATTTCAGCCATTTTTGCAAAATAAGCAAATTCTTCAGGTGTTACAAACCGCGCTACTTTCGCATGTTTAGGAGTTGGTTGCAGATACTGGCCGATAGTAATAAAATCAACATCGGCGGCGCGCAAATCATCCATCAGCTGCAAAACTTCTTCTTTTGTCTCCCCCAGCCCTAACATCAAACCTGATTTAGTAAATATCTCAGGATTTAATTTTTTGACCATGTGCAATAGGTTTAAAGAATGAAAATAACGCGCTCCAGGGCGAATGCTATTATATAGTGAAGGAACGGTCTCAATATTGTGATTGTATACATCTGGCTTAGCGGCAACAACTATTTTATAAGCATCCCCTTTGCCACGAAAATCAGGGGTAAGAACTTCAATAGTCGTTTGTGGAGATAACGCACGAATTTTAGTTATACACTCCGCAAAGTGGTTAGCCCCACCATCTTCTAAGTCATCGCGATCAACTGATGTAATCACCACGTGCTCCAAGCCTAATTTAGAAATAGCTTGCGCTAAACTTTCAGGTTCATGCGGGTCAAGTTTATCAGGTATACCCGTCGCAACATTGCAAAATCGACAAGCACGGGTACAAACACTGCCTAGAATCATAACTGTGACATGTTTTTTTTGCCAACATTCGCCAATGTTCGGGCAGGCAGCTTCCTCACATACAGTGTTTAATTTGTGCTGGCGCACTAGTGCATGGGTTTCCTTAAATTCTGCTGATGTAGGGGCTTTAACCCTTATCCATGCTGGTTTATTATTTTGTACCATTTATATTTAACGCTAAACCAAAATTTTTATCATTTCAGTATAGCCAAAATTAATAATTTTGCCAATAAATGAAATGAGTATAAATACAGATAATAAAAATTAATGCTAATTTTCAGCTACACTCTTACGCAGCTTAGTTATATTAGTTTCTGGCATGCCATCATTAAATAAAAAACTACCTGCAACCAAAACATCCGCTCCATAATTACAAACTTGCTTCGCGGTATGCAAATTAATACCTCCATCAACTTGTAATAAAATAGGATGACCAGAAGCGGTTATTTTATCACGCACTAACCTTATCTTTTCTAACTGAGCAGGTATGAAATTTTGCCCTCCTGCCCCAGGGTTTACGGTCATTATTAAAATTAAGTCAATTTTATCATATAAATAATCCAGAACTATTGGTGGAGTAGCAGGGCAGAGCGCAACACCACACTTAATACCGTGCCCTTTAATTTCGTCAACTAAACGATCAGCATGGTTTGTACTTTCAATGTGAAAAGTTATAATATCCGCTCCAGCGTCAGCAAATTTTTTTATATGATTATGCGGATTTTCTACCATCAAGTGGCAATCCAAAGGCAACCTGGTGATTTTTCTAATTCTTCTAACCAGCTCTGAGCCCATACTTATATTAGGTACAAAATTACCGTCCATGATGTCAATATGCAGCATATCAGCATCTTGCAACGATTTTACCTCTTCATCTAAACGCAGAGGATTGGCAGCTAATAACGAAGGAGCTATTTTTATTTGCATATTAATTTTCACCATTAATGAGCTTTAATTATAAATAATATTTGCTATGATGGGCAAGTTAAATAATAACTTAGCGCCATGAATTCACTAAACCAATTAATGTTTAATCTAAAAGAAGTAGTGCTTAATACTGCCGATGCCTGCCAATGCTGGGTTGGGCGTGGTGATGAAAAAGCCGCCGATCAAGCGGCCGTTTTGGCAATGCGTAACGCTTTAAATTCCCTACCTATTAACGGGCGCATAGTTATTGGCGAAGGGGAGCGCGACGCTGCGCCCATGCTTCATATTGGCGAGCTTGTCGGGCAAGGCGGGTTGGTAGTTGACATCGCCGTTGACCCTTTAGAAGGCACAACCATTTGCGCTAATGCTGGGCGCGGTGCATTAGCGGTGCTAGCCATTACTGAACGCGGCAATTTATTGCATGCCCCAGATGTTTATATGGAAAAAATCGCGATCGGTAGCGGCTTACCTACTGACCTTATTGATTTAGATGCGCCGATAAAAACTAATTTGCATAATCTAGCCCGCGCGAAGAAGGTTGAGGTTGCCGATCTTACTGTTACCATTTTGCACCGCGAACGGCATAAAGATATTATCAAGCAAGTACGCAGTGCGGGCGCACGCGTTAGGTTAATTAATGATGGCGATATAAGCGCGGTATTAACCACTAATCACCGCTTTGGGGCGCTTAGTGACATGTATTTAGGTATTGGCGGCGCCCCAGAAGGGGTATTAGCTGCGGCAGCGCAAAAATGCTTGGGCGGCCAAATTCAAGGGCGGCTAATTCTTGATACTAACAGCCAACAAAGGGCTGCTAAGATGGGCATCCTTGACCCTAATATTATTTATACTCAAGATACCATGGTCAAGGGCGATGTAATATTTGCCGCCGCCAAAGTTACAGAAGGTGACTTGTTAGCCAAAGAGCAAGATGTGTTGGTGCTTTCTTCTCTCATCCCTGCCCCATTAACTAAATATTAATCATTCTTTGCGATTATTGAATTAGGCAAAACTAATTTAGTAATTATATGGCAGCCGAAGGATTAAAAGCGGAAATTGCAAAGAGAAAGATAAAAATAGCGGCAAGAGAATTGAAAGAAGCTATATTGAATAGTAACTTTTTAAAAAGCGATGAAGAAAATAAGCTTTTAGCCAATAGGCTTTTATCGTCATTTAACGATGGTGGAGATAAAGCTATCGAAGCTTTAAACGAATTCTTTATTAGAAGCCTTCAGAAAGGTAACTTACAAAATATCAATTTACTGATTGATTTTATGGAAGGCCATGCAGAAAAACTAAGCTTACCATGGGAAAGGGTTTTTAAAGGTGGATATCCAGCTGGAGAAAAAACACTTAATATTGTTAATGGCATGACTGACCCTTACAAATCAGTTAGTACTAATCCAAAGCAATTCCATGCAGAGATAAAAAAAATACTTACTAAATTAATATCTAAAATTGACGGAGACGTAAAAAAAATCAATGATTCTAAATTATTAATTCTTATCGCTTGGTATGGCGATAGAGAAAATTTTGAAAAACTAGTTAAAAAAGAAGGCATTGATTTAAATGTACGCGTAAACCGAAATGAAACAGCATTAAATGCGGCTCACGCCTTAGCTTATTTTGGCGAAGATACGGATATAAAAAAAACAGGCGAAGAAATTTTTAAAAGCCTGTTACAAATAAAAGAAGTTGAGCATTATTTTGAAGATACGATAAGTTCAGTTCTTGCAAAAACAACAGTTGTAAATTTGGACACAACAATCAAGTTATTAGAAGATTGGGGAGATGATGTTGATAAAGCTACATTCATCCATCCAATCAATGTTAGCAACTTTGCCAAACATGAAGAATGGTTTAAAATAGCCGCTAATAGAGATAAGTTAATAAATTCCATAATTAACTGCTTTGAAGAAGCACAACATGTCATACTCGCCAATATGCTGAAAGGTAATGAAAATAAAGATGATTTAAAAACTGTAATGGATTCATATAAAGATATTGCTATTGCTATTGGCTATGAAGACGTAATCGACGCCTGGGCACAAAGGATGGATAAGCTTTTTGATATCTATGATAAACTTGCGCCGTATAAACAAGCTTTAAGCCAAGATGATGTGAAAAACTTACTAGATTTAAGCAAAAAACTACGTTCAGATTACCGCTATGCAGAGTTCATCCAAGATGAAAAACTAAAATCAATACTTAAACCAGATATTGAAGCTAGTGAAAAAACCCTATTTGCTCGCGTGCATAAGTTTTTGCGGAATTTCATTCCAGAAATTATCATGGATGCCTTTGTTGCAAAAGTTGATACAAAAGAAGTTAATAATGCAGTTAAAGAACTTACCACGCAGTTAAATAAAGAGGAGAAGCAAAAAGCAGAAGAACCGGCTATTTCGCCAAAAAGCGAAGAAAAGCAAAGAAGAAAAAACTGGTCTAAAAAGGTAGAGGCTCAAAAAACCGAAACTCCCGAGCAAGGTCGGGGCAGTATTTAAAGACAAAGCATTTTCAGAAAAATATTGCTAGTTGTTTAGCCTAAGCCAAAAAGGCTTTTGGCACAATTTGGGCTTTAGCCCAAATTGTAGGGCTAAACAACGGGGGCGGGCTCGGCCTTTAGGCCGACCCCAACAGCCCGCCCGCCCTTATCGCAACATTTTCCTGCTTTTAGGATGTTTTTATATAAACTTAAAAACATATTTGATCCAGAAATTACCATTGCCACCACACAAAAGCTTTTTCCCTTCACATAATGTAATTAGTATGTTAATTTGCTTGAGCAAATATACCCATCTAAAATGAAGGTGCTGGTTTATGCTGCCGGAGTAGCACAGCGGTAGTGCAACTGATTCGTAATCAGTAGGTCGGAGGTTCAATTCCTCTCTTCGGCACCATTTTTTAAATTGATTATTAAATATGTTGACTAAAGAAATTCGCAGTAAGTTTTTAAGTTTTTTCAAAGACAATGGGCATGAGGTGGTAAAATCAGCGCCGCTAGTGCCTCATAACGACCCTACCCTGCTGTTTACTAACGCGGGAATGGTGCAGTTTAAAGATTTTTTTACGGGTGTTGAAGTGCCGCCCTATAGCCGTGCTAGCAGCAGCCAAAAATGTGTGCGGGCAGGTGGTAAGCATAATGATCTTGAGAATGTCGGCTATACAGCGCGCCACCATACTTTCTTCGAAATGTTAGGCAATTTTTCTTTTGGCGATTATTTCAAAGAAACAGCAATTGAACTAGCTTGGCAATTTCTAACTACAGAATTAGGCATAGAAGCAGAGAAGCTCTATGTAACAATTTACCATGATGACGATGAAGCTTTCGCTCTTTGGAGCAAAATAAGCGGTTTGCCTAGTGAGAAAATAATCCGTATTGCTAGCCAAGATAATTTTTGGTCAATGGGAGAAGTTGGCCCATGCGGCCCATGTTCGGAAATATTTTATGATCATGGTGAAAAATATTGGGGCGGCCTGCCAGGAACCCCTGAAGAAGATGGTGACCGTTTTGTAGAGATTTGGAACCTCGTCTTCATGCAGTACGAGCAACTTGCCAACGGCGAACGCATTGCTTTGCCAAAAGCGTCGATCGACACAGGCATGGGCTTAGAAAGAATTACTGCCGTAATGCAAGGAACTAACCATAATTATGAAACAGATATTTTTCGCCATATAATTACAGAATCAAAAAGGATTTCTAAATGCGAAGGGGATTTAACTTCGCATCGCGTTGTGGCCGACCATCTACGCGCCGCAAGTTTTTTAATTGCTGATGGAGTTATGCCCGCCAATGATGGGCGCGGCTATGTTCTGCGGCGCATTTTAAGACGAGCCATTCGCCATATTCAACAAATGGGGTGCAAAGATATATTATTGCCGCAGTTAGTTCCTTGTTTAGTTAGCGAAATGGGCGAAGCGTACCCTGAACTAGTGCGGGCAGAAGCTGCTATAAAGTCAGTATTGCAAAATGAAGAAGAGCGTTTCCGCCAAACATTGGCGCGTGGGCTGCATATTTTGGAAGAAGATATAAATTCACTCAAGCAACAACAAGCAACAAAACTATGTGGTGAAAAAGCTTTTAAGTTATATGATACTTATGGCTTCCCATTAGATTTAACTAAGGACATCCTGCGCGCCCATCAAATCGAAGTTGATGAAACGGGGTTTGCGCATGAAATGCAAGAACAAAAAAATAAGGCACGTGCAGCGTGGGCAGGCTCTGGAGAGCAAGTGGTTGAGCAAATTTGGTACTCCCTACAGCAAGAGCATGGCAACACTGAATTTTTAGGTTATCAAGTGCTAAACAGCGAAGCTAAAGTTATTGCTTTGGTAAAAAACAACGAACTAGTAGAAAGCGCCAATAAAGATGAAAAAGTTATAGTCATCCTCAACCAAACACCATTTTATGCCGAAGCTGGTGGCCAAGTGGGGGATGCTGGCATGTTAGGCAGTAACAAAGTTATTGATACTAAAAAATATGTTGGCGGGATACATGCCCATATAACTGAGCTAGCGGCAACAATTAATGTTGGCGATAACGTCATTGCTAAGGTTGATTCTAAAAGAAGGGCGCAGATCGCCGCCAACCATTCAGCCACACATTTGCTGCATTACGCCTTACGTCAGGTTCTGGGTGAGCACGTCACGCAACAGGGTTCTATAGTCACCAATGAAAAATTACGTTTTGATTTTTCGCATCCGCAGGCGGTCAGCCAGCATGAAATAGAAAAGATAGAATACTTAATTAACGAAATGATATTAGCTAACTCACCAGTTAATCTCAATATAATGCCTCCTGAAAAAGCAATTACTGCTGGGGCAATGGCCTTATTTGGTGAAAAATATGGTGATGAAGTACGGGTTATCAGAATGCATAATTCGCTTGAATTATGCGGCGGCACCCATGTTAAAGCAACTGGCGAAATCGGTATGTGCAAGATAATCTCTGAAGAAGCAATAGCTGCTGGCGTGCGCCGTATTGAGGCGATCACTGGCATTACCGCATTAAAATTTTGCCAACGCCAAGATTATTCATTAAAAAACATTGCCAATACTCTCAAAACTACTATTGATAATATACCCCATCGCTTAACCGCCCTCCTGGAGGAGCGCAAAGGCTTAGAACTAGCGATAGAGCAAAAAAACCTTCAACTAGCTTTGCAAAAAAGCCAAGTTAAAGATGGGGTTATCGATATAACTTTAGATAATATAGCCGCCAAAGAACTAAAAGCAATTGCCGAAAAGCTCGAAGTGCATTATGATGCTGACTTAGTTGTGCTTACCGCAACCCATCAAGGGAAAGCTTCAATATTAGTGAAAGTTGCAGGTAAGGCAGAAAGTAAGTATGATGCTTCGCAAGAGCTGGCTAAAAGAGCTGAAAAGATAGGGGCAAAAGGCGGCGGTAACAAGCGCTTAGCTCAAGCTGGTGGTGGAAAATTGTAAAACAAAGAGGTAGAAAAATATGTCAGATTGTGGTTGCGGATCTTGCTCAACAAAAGCTGTCGTGCTGACAGCGAGCACTCTTGTTATAATGGGATACATGTTAAAAGATTTGCTTCAATTAAGAACTTCACATGTAATTATTGGTAGCGTTGTTGGAGCTGTATCAGCATTCTCTATTTATAAACTAATTAGTTATGTGGATACAAAAGATGACCCTTTCTATACTTATGAAAAAGAAAACAGCATTACCGAAATAGAGACCGCTTGTGATCAAGATTTCACTTGGGAAGTTTAAAGGTAGAATTATAAAAACCTTGCCTTCTAGCGGGAAAGACGGCTACCGCCCGACGACTAATAAACATCGGCAATTGATCTTCAATATCCTTAAGCACAGCAGTAAATTGCCTGAGATTGACTTGATGGGCGCTAATGTTGCTGATATATGCTGCGGCAGTGGGGCGTTAGGCTTTGAAGCGCTATCTCTTGGCGCAGATCAAGCTATTTTTATCGATATTAATAGCCAGGTTATAACCAATATAAAACAAACCGCACTGCAATTAGGTATAGCAGAAAAAATAACTACTTTGCAGGAAGATGCCAACAAATTAAGCACCGCTCCTTTCGCTTGTGATATTGTTTTTGTCGATCCTCCTTACCATCAAAATATAATATCCAGCTGCTTGCAAGGGTTGATTGCTAATGGCTGGTTAAAGGATAACCATATTATTGTTTTAGAAACAGCCGCTCACTCACCGCCTATAGCACTAGATAATTTTGAGATTTTAGAAGAAAAACTATCGGGCAAGACTAGGTTAACGTTCATTATACCTCTTGCAAAATAGAAATTATTATAGCTCTAAGTCAGGTATATTAGATTGATCGCTAAGTTGGATTTCGCCGAATAATTTAACGATAATATCATCATATTTTACATCGGCCACCAATTTCTGTTCTTCTACTAAAATATCATCTAACAATTTATCATTATAAGATGCAGATATTTCCTCTAAGCGTTTCTTAAATTCTTCGTTCATTTTCTTCAACTCATCACGCAAAAAATCTTCATCAACTGTTATTTTTGTTAAATCAATGCGTAACTCATGCTTATTATCTTCTGCCAACTTATCTTCTGCTATTATCATATCTACCCTTTAATTAACAACATGTTATCTATAAAGCCCTAGCTTGATTATTAGCATTTTCGGATCGCAAATCAGCAAGCCAATAAGTTAGTTCTTCTTGCAAATTAACTATAAAATCTGCACCTTTTAAAGCAATAGCATCGATATGAGCAGAGGTATGAAAAAATTTAGCCAAAGTGCATGCTGAAGCAAGAACAGCAAGGTTACACCCCCAGGACGGCGTGACACTTGCAAGTAATTGCATCAAAGCAATCTCTGAAACCGCGAACAACCCAAACTTTATCATGCTGGGCATAATAGAATAATTAGTTGAACAAAGATGATCATAATTTTGATTAATTATAATTGGGGTTTGCAGCAACGTTAAAGAGGTTATTGTTTTTATATCAGCTTCGGAACGAAAATAAATAATAGCAGACATCTTTAAGATTACCTGGAATTTTCATTAACTACATTTTCACGAAAACTAACTACATTAGTTAGCCAGCTGCAAGCTTCAGAACATTTATTACCAATATAAACAAAGCCATCTCTTAATGATAACATCGCCTCAGAAAAAACCATTGCAGATGAAGCCATAAAAGCAATGCTTACATGCGGTATAGAAAAAAAGGGATTGCCATAACTAATAAGAAAATTATCAAAGCTATAAACTCTTTGAATAAACTGCATCACCAATCTGTTAGGGTAGTTAACTTGTAGAAGTCAAGATTTGATCTTACAGACAAGATAAACTAACAAAACTGATCAGGATTTAAATTCTCCCTTTCAGCGTTGTATTCAAGATACAAGATCTCATTACTTTTTTCAACCG
>Ga0315902_10001480_pt1 | contig 37698 bp, 24 predicted proteins | sample LakEriMetagenome_9_FD_203523 | JGI IMG/M metagenome (GOLD analysis project Ga0315902, IMG submission 203523) | Freshwater fungal communities from buoy surface, Lake Erie, Ohio, United States - Buoy 12 MA117 | ecosystem: Environmental > Aquatic > Freshwater > Lake > Lake biofilm | place: USA... | reverse complement strand
CCCGCGGCACCCGTCCTCCACGCAGACCGTTCACCAGTTGGAAATGACTCCCCCCCAGTTCATCCAGGGTGGCCCCAATCACAAACAGGCGATTCCCGGCTTCCTTCAGATCCATCGTCACGGCCAGGGAGACCTGCGGAATCTGTCCCAGGGCGCTGATCAACAGGGATGAAGGAATCGCCACCGTCCGCCGTTGTCCCGCAACATCCTGGTACGAAAACTCATTGTTCAGGCTGTCCTTGCCGCTGATAAACGGTGTGCCAAAGGCCAAGGCGACATCCTTGCAGGCGAGTGCCGCCCGCACCAGACTTCCCAAGGTCTCGGGACGCTCGGTGTTTCCCCAGCAGAAATTGTCGAGAATGGCGATCCGGTCCGGGTCGGCCCCGACGGCGATGCAGTTCCGCACCGCTTCATCGATGGCTGAAGCCGCCATCCAGTACGGGTCGAAATCACCGAACCGCGGATTCATCCCGTTGGACACGACGAGGCCGCGGGGAGACTCGAGGTTCGGCCGAATGACGGCGGCATCGGACGGACCATCATTGGCGACCCCCACAAGAGGCTTGACCACGCTGCCGGCCTGCACTTCAAAGTCGTACTGACGGATGATCCATTCCTTGCTGCAGACATTCAGCGAGCCCAGGATCTTCAGCAGGTCGGCGTCGTAGCGGCCGCGGGTCGGGGGAGTGCTGGCCACCTCGGCTGGCGGCTGATACTCGGCACTGCGCACCACCGGCGGACGGCCGTCGTGCAGAAACTCCATCGACAGGTTTCCCACCTCTTCGCCCTGGTATTTCAACACCAGCCGACGAGTGTCGGTAAACTTCCCGATCACCGTGGCCTCGACCCCCTCGGCGCGGCACACCTGTTCGAACTCGGCCCAATTCCGCTCGGGGACGGAGAGCACCATCCGTTCCTGGGCTTCGGAAATCCAGATCTCGGTGTACGACAGGCCGTCGTACTTGAGGGGGGCCTTGTCGAGCCAGACCTCGGCCCCCGTCTCCTCTCCCATTTCTCCCACCGCGCTGCTGAATCCGCCGGCACCGCAATCGGTAATGGCGGTGAACAGCCGGCGATCCCGGGCCTGCAGGAGCACATCGAGCACCATCTTTTCCGTGATGGCGTTGCCAATCTGCACGGCCCCCCCCGAGAGGGTCTCGCTCTCCTCGGTCAGTTCGGCCGAAGAAAATGTCGCCCCGTGGATTCCATCGCGCCCGGTCCGCCCCCCCACGGCCACGATGAACTCGCCAGGCGAAGCCTGCTTGCTCTCGAGCCCGACGGGAATCATCGCGACATTGCCGCAATAAACCAGCGGGTTCCCCAGGTAACGCTCGTCAAAAAACACCGCCCCGTTGACCGTGGGAATGCCCATGCGGTTGCCGTAGTCGCGCACGCCCGACACCACGCCGCGGATCACCACACGCGGGTGCAGCACCCCGGGGGGCAGGTCCTTGTCGGCCACGTCGGGAGGCGCGAAGCAGAAGACGTCGGTGTTGCAGACCGGGCGGGCCCCCAGGCCTGTTCCAAGGGGATCGCGGATGACACCTCCCAGTCCGGTGTTCGCGCCGCCGTAGGGTTCGAGGGCTGAGGGATGGTTGTGCGTCTCCACCTTCATGCAGACGTTCTGCGTCTCGTCGAACTTGACCACTCCGGCATTGTCACGGAACACACTCACGCACCAGTCGTTGGCTCCCAGACGCTGACGGATCTCGGCGGTGGCCGCGAAGATTGTCTCTTTGAGCATGTTCTGGAAGCGGATCTCGCGTGCCTCATCGCGATAATGAACGCGCCCTCCCAGCGTCTTGTGCGAGCAGTGTTCACTCCAGGTCTGGGCGACGGTTTCCAGTTCGGCATCGGTCGGATCACGCCCCAACTCGCGGAAGTGATCGCGGATGGTCTGCATTTCCCGCAGACTGAGATACAGCTGCCCCTCTTTGCTCAGCCGGGTCAGTGCGGCGTCGTCCATGTCGCGGATGGCGACCGTCAGCTTCCGGAACGCGTAGGGAGCACCCAGCCCCAGACTGCTGATCGCCAGGGGCCCCGTGACGACCTGTTGAATCGCGTCGTTCGCGATGACCTTCGTGGCGGCCCGCTGCAATTCGCGCTCGTCGGCATCCTCGTTGAACCAGTATTTCTGACAGGTTCGCACCGCATCCACCACGTAGCCACCGTCCCGGAGGGCAGGCAGCACCGTGGCGGCCGTGTTGTCGGTCACGCCCGGCTTCAGCAGCACGTTGAGCAGTCGGCCTGCCGGGGCCCCGCGATCCGGAAGCTCGCGGACAACCAGGGTCTCGACCACCGGATCGGCGAGCAGCTCGCGCCCCATCCGCTCGGCGGCCCGTTGGTCAATCGCTCCCTCCACGAGGAACGAGCGGGCCGAGCGAATCTTCCGGATCGACGCCAGTCCCAGTGCCCGGCACTGAGACAGCACACCCTGTGCTTCACGATCCAGCCCCTCGGGACGGGGTTGAATCTCAATTTCCCACAGCATTGGAATCCTCGGTGTTACGGGGCTTCTCGCGGGAGGAGCCCCCTTCCTGAAACACGCGCAGCCAGCGTTCGCGGGACAGCACGCCATCACGCAGCAATTCGAACAGCCGCCCGGGATCATCATCTCCCAGGGCTCGCTGAAACTTTCTCAGACTCTCGATCACAGCCTCCAGCCCCGCATCCACCTCATCGCGGTTGTGCCGCAGGATCTGGGTCCAGAGTTCCGGATCGCCGCCGGCAATCCGGGTTGTGTCACGGAAACCCGTCGCCGCCAGCGGGTAGGCTCGCGGCGGCAGAGTCGCCGCGAGGGCGGCCGCGACCACGTGCGGCACATGGCTGGCCCGGGCTACCAGGGTGTCGTGTTCCTCGGGAGACAACTGCACCACCTCGCCTCCGACGCCACGCCACATCCGCGAGATTTTCTCCACGCTGGCGCGGTCACTCTGGGGCAGGGGGGTCACCACGCAGCGCCGACCATGGAACAGCTCCGGATCGGCAAATTGGCACCCCTGCCGCTCCGAGCCCGCCATCGGATGGGATCCGACAAAATGCACCCGCGGAGCGAGTGTGGTCGACAGCTCTTCGCAGATCCACTTCTTGACACTCCCCGCGTCGGTAATGACTGTTCCCGGCCGACACACCACCGCCGCCTCCCGGACTCCCTCGACAATTCGATCAACAGGAGTACAGAACACGATCAGATCCGCCGCATTCGCCGCCTCAGCCAGCGACGTGCTGGCCCGATCAATCTGCCCCAGATCGCGCGCCAGATTCAGCCGGCTCAGGCTCCGCCCCACCCCAACGACTTCCCGCGCCAAACCCCGTGACCGCAGGGCGGCGGCCAGCGAACCACCGATCAGTCCGACCCCCACGATCGCGGCCACCTCGCACACCGGTTCTTTCGCCGTGGTATGTACCGTCATTCCTGGGGCCAATCGCCTTTCAACCGTTCGTCAGGGACTTCTCGAAAATCACCAGGTTCTCACCGCGGTCGGGATCCCACCGAATCCCCACGATATCGTATCGCTGGGCAATCGCCAGGTGCAGCATCGGACGATGCTGGTTGTGACACTCAAACCGTACCGATTCGTAGCCCTGCTCGTGGGCCCAGGTGTGGACGGCATCCATCAGCTGCGAGGCGATGCCCATCCGCCGATAGGGGGTCAGCACTCCGTAAAACCACGAGAAATACACGGTCGGTTTCAGCTCGAAGCCAATGTAGAACCCCACCGTCTCCCCCTGCTGACTGGCGACCAGCATGAGGACGTTGCATCGCCCCTGGAACCGCCGGCGAAAAAACGCCGCGTCCCGCGTCGGCCGGAAGATCTGGTTGTACAACTCGGCGACCGTGGGAATGTCCGACGGTCCGACGATGTCGATTTTCACATTGGCCATGATGGTTCCCGGGGCCCCGGAGCGGCAGGCCCAGTGCAGCAGGCCCGGCGTTTCGGGCCCAGTCAGGCGGATCACTTCAATCCGGCGAGGTACTCCACAAGGTCGCGCAACTCGAACTTCGACAGCTTCTTCGCGAGATCCTCAGGCATCGCCGACTTCCCACGGGCCCGCTCATCGATTTCGGTCAAGGGCACGGTCACCAGGTTCCCCTCGGCGGTCATCAGGATCAGCCGCGTCCCGTCCTCCTCGCGCAAAGTCCCGGTCAGTTGACGTCCGTCGGTGGTCAGAATCACGACCGGCTCGTAGCCCTTCGCGATCGCCCGGTCGGGATGCAGAATCGACTCCAGCAGGTACTGCCGACTCTGTTGTCCAGCCACCCTGGTCAGGTCGGGGCCCACCTCGCCCCCTCGTTCCTCGACCTTGTGGCAGCGCACGCAATAAACCTCGGCCTTCTCGAAGAAGATCCGCCGGCCACGTTCGACATTCCCCCCCGCCAGCAAGGGGACCAGTTCGGCCTGGGGATCGGCCTGCGACGCCCGGCGCAAGGCTTCCAATTGGGAATTCAACGCCGGGTGATTTCTTCTCTGGGCTGCCTCCAGCAGGTCCAGCACCAGGCCCGGAGCAGCCTTGCCCCCCGCGACTTTGTCGAGCCATTGGCTGAGCAGGGTCTGCGACTCGGGGGTGTTGATTTGAGCCAACAGCCCCGCCGCCACCTGGGCCTCAACCAGATCTCCCCGCTCCAGCGATTGCGGTAACCGGCGCAGGGCCGCCGCCGGGTCCTGTTCGGCCAAAACCTGCAGCCCCGCCCCCCGCACCACTCCGTGGCGGTCCTCCAGGGCCAGCTTCAGCGCTGGTGCGAGCCGTTCATCTTTCAAGAGTGCGAGTGACGTGACGGCGTCGGCCCGGGATTGCGGCCGTTCTTGCACATCCTGCACCAGCTTCAGCAAGGTCGCGCCAATCTCGGAAATGCCCAGGGTCACGGCCGTCTCGGTCGCCGCCTTGCGGACCGCTTCGTCACCGGCCAACATCCCGGCCAGCTGTTGCTGCACCGCCTTCGCCGCCACCTGGGGGTCTCGGTCTGGCAAGGGCCGCCAGCTTCCCAGCACGCGGTCCCGGCCCGACGGTCGAGCCCAGGCGGCCAGGGAACGCGCCGCTTCGATCCGCAATGCGGGGGCCAGGTCGGCCCGCGCCGCCAGCGAGGCCAACGCCTCGGCTGCCGCATCGGTCCCCAGATGAAAATTGGCGCCGATCACCCGCCACACACTCGCTTCACTCAGTCCGTTCCGCGACGCCAGTTGGGCCAAAGCGGGAAACCCATCGGTCAGCGGAATGTCGTAAATGGCGCGGGCCGCCTCATCGACCACGGAGGGATCATTGTCTGTGAGGAACACATCGAGATCCGCTCGACGGAGCTTTCGCATGGCCAACACCACCGCCAACCGGACACTGGCATTGGGGTCCTTCCCGAGTTCCTTCAACAACGGCCCGTCAATCAGTCCAGCCAGTCCGATCACGGCGGCATGCCGCAGGTAAACATCCTGATCGGCGTTCTCGCGCACCAGCCGGACCAGGGCCGCACCCACCGCAGTGCGCTCGGCCGGAGCCAGGGGGACCAGTTTCGCCAGGGCCAGCGCCGCGTGGAATCGCACCCGAGTCTCGGGATCAGCCAGCAGGGCTGTTAGCGGAGCAATCGCCGCCACATGCCGACAGTCACCCAAGACCACCGCAGCCTGGGAACGGAGTTCCAGATCGGCCTCCTGCAACGCCGCTACGACGGGAGCGAAGTACTCCCCTTTTTTGGCGGAGGGAAGCGGTTCCCCAGTACGCACGTGGTTTCGCCAGGCCAGGCCCAGCCCCCAGAGCGCGTGCAAGCGGGCCAGCCGTCCTGGTCCAGTGGCCTCGTCCTGCTGCTGCAACCGCGCGGCCAATGTCGGGCCCGCCTCGGCCAACGGCTTCGCCGCCAGAGCGAACTGCGCTTCCTGGCGAATCATTTGCGAGGGATGAGCCAGCAGGCTCTGCAACTCGGGAAGGGACCGCTGGTCGAACCCTTCCGCCAGCAGCCGGGTCGCTCCCTGAGCCATGGCATCCTGCTCCAGGCCATCGGGAACAATCCGGTAGATGCGTCCTTTCCCCTGGCCATCCCAGCCCTCCACCCAATCGGTCAGGTACATCGAACCGTCGGCGGCGAAGTCGACATCGGTCGCCAGGATCTGCCAGGCGAATTGCTGGTTGTCGACCACTTCGAACGAGGCACCGCGCGGGGCGAGACGGATGCTGCGCACGCCGCTCCCCTGAAAGGCCCCCCGAAAATCGCAGAGGTAAAACCGCCCCTGATGCGCGCCGGGAAAGCCGACACCCGGAGCATAAGCCAGCCCCGAGGGACCATCGGCGAGGTTTGTGATGGGGGGCAGAATCCAAGCGGCCTGCCCGGCATGTCGCGGGTGCCACAGCTTCTCGCGGTTCCACGGGCCGCGGTCGGACAGGTACTGGAAGTTCATTCGCCAGCCACTGTCGGCCCCCTCAACCACCTGCACCCAGCGGGCCTTGTCGCCACTATCCGAGTTGTTGTCTCCGGTGAAGAGATTGCCGAATTCATCGAAGGCCAATTCCTGCGGATTCCGCAGCCCCGCATGGACCACCTCCAGTTCGGATCCATCTGGATTGCAGCGCAGGACCGCCCCCTGATCAGGATAGACCAGCCGGCTCTGCTCGCGGGTCTGCACATTGAAGCCGCGGTCGCCAATACTGAAGTAAATCCGGCCATCGGGGCCCATCCGCAGTCCATGCGAATCGTGCCCGCGGAACGCCACTCGCACGCCGTAGCCGGTATGCAGGCTGGTGCGTGCGTCGGCCCGGCCATCACCCGTGCTGTCGCTCAGCGACCACAGGTGAGGAATGTTGGTGTACCAGACGGTGCCCTGTCGGGCCAACACCCCCGCGCCAGTCCCTTCCAGGACGCCATGAAATCCGTCCGCGAAGACCACCGAGTCATCCGCCTGGCCGTCGTGGTCACTATCGGTCAGCCGGCGGATGCGATCTTGTTCAGTGCCGTAGCGAGCCTCCAGCTGGTCCCCCAGGTGTCGCCTGAAGTAGGCGAGGCGATCGGCCACCGTCATCGCAGCCAGATCTGCATCGACCCAGTCGGCGTGATCGCGGTTGTCTTCGACCCCCTTCAACTGGCGAAAGGTCTCCGCCACATAGATTCGCCCCTGCTCATCGATGCAGAAAGCGACTGGATTGGCCAAGAGCGGCTCGGCCGCCCAGAGCTTGACCTGGAATCCGGCAGGGACCCGAATTCTGGCAATCGCCTTCTGGCCTTCTTCGGAGGCCGGAGCGATGTTGGGGCGGTCGTTGAATCGGCGTGTGTCTTCCTGCTGCGCCGCCACCGGTGCCGTCGCGAGCAGCGCCATGGCGCAGAGAACCATCCCCTGGCGCAGACTGACCCGCACCGCGCCAATTCGCGAACTCAACATCGTCATTCTCCGAGTGCGGCAGGCTGTCCCGCCCGACTTCACTCGCTTAATCTTATCTGTTTTCAGGTCGATTCGACAGGGACCAACCCCGCGTGCCAGGGGGTGTGCTTACGCCACACCCTGGACCACCGTGGCGCTGGCCTGCCCCAGCCGTGTCACGCTGAGTTTCAGGAAAATCGGGTTGCGTGGGGCCGTGGGCTCGCGCACCACGTTCAGCCGACACGCCGAGTCTGGTTCGCGGTAATTGAGCGTGGGAGGCACAAATCCCTCCTTCAATCCCGCCAGAGAGCCGACGATTTCGATCATCCCGGTGCCGGCAGCGGCATTCCCCCAGAAACTCTTGAGGGCGGTCACGGGAACCTGCTCGGCCAAATTGCCAAACACATCATGAATGGCCTCGGCCTCCGCCACGTCGATCTTGCGGTCGGACAAACCATGGGCGTTGATGTGGCCGATCTGGTCGGGAGTCAGGGCGGCATCCCGCAAGGCGGCTTTCATCGCCAGGGCCATCGCCAGCCGCAGGTTGGGCGTCGCTCCGGCATTCGCACAGGCTGAGCCCGCACCCAGCACAGTCCCATAGACCGTCGCCCCCCGTCGGCGAGCCGAATCCGCATCTTCCAGCAGGATCGACGCAGCCGCCTCCCCCACCACCTGTCCGTTGCGCCGGGCGTCGAACGGGCGCGAGGCCTCCTCGGGCTTCTCAAAGTCGCTCGCCAACTGGTCCCACATGCAGGCGTGGATGGTCTTCAGGGCGTGCAGTCGGGTGCCGGTTGATCCGGTGATCATCACGTCGGCATGGCCGCGGGCAATCACCCGCAGCGCCTCGCCAATCACCAGGTTCGCCGACGCTTCGTCGAGCGTGATCGAATTGTTCGGGCCCCGGGCGTCGGCGGTAATCCCGATGTGGCAGGCCGGCATGTTGGGTAAGTACTTCAGCAGCCACAGTGGGAACAGCTTGGGCATTCCCTTCTCGGCCCACCAATCGTGGTGGAAACTGCCATCCGCGTCATCGGTTGCGGCGAAACATCCCTCGGCCAGATCCTCCGGCACGCTGAACATCAGATTGGCACCAAATTCCACCCCCAGCCGTTCGGGGGCGATGGTCCCTTCCTTGATTCCTCCGTGGTCCATCGAGAGGTTCGCCGCCGCGTAACCCAGTTGGATTTCCCGGCACATCACCCGGATCGCCTTTTTCTGTTCGCGGCTCTTGGCGAAACTGGCGGGATTGAAGTCCCGGATTTCCCCCGCTACATGATGGGGCGCGGGAGTGAAAGCCAGAGTGGTGACTGGCCGGATTCCACTCTGCGACTCACGCAGATTGCGGGTGAAATCCTCCAGCGACAGACCAATGGGGCTGACGACTCCGAGGCCGGTGATCACCACCTGTCGCTCGGATTGTTTGTGTCCGGTCATAAAGCAGCACTGTGGGAACTGGTCCCTGGGACTGGTGGGAAAGGCTCCGGCCGGGAAAGCGTGAGGGAAATCCTCACGCCCCCCTCACCAACCAGGGGCAGGAATGGGTGTACGAACGGGCAAGATAACGTCTTTTCCCAGTTGAGAGAAGGTAACCCGCACGTTTGAATCAGTCGATGCTGATATGATTGGCTTCGCCCGTGGCGCACGCTTCCCCTGAAGCACTGACACAAGCACTACCGCGTGGCGTTGTATTTTCGCATCGAGGCAATGACGCTGTCACTCACGCCGTATTGGTGGAGCTGAACAACTGACTCCGGAGAGAGGTCGAATTGGCCGCCCCGGTCCCGAATGGTTTCGCACACCAACTTGTCACTGCAGCCGCTCGAAACCATATGCAGCACGTCACGGTTGCCCATCAGGTAGCTTCGTCGTTCGCGGGCGGCTCGCTCATAGGCCACCTGCCGGGCCAGATGATCGCGTCGATCGGCCTCATCCTGGGCATTTCCCGCCAGGGCCCCAAACGCGGTTCCCGCCAGCCCCCCCACGACCGCTCCCGCACCTGTCGCCCCGAATTGATGCCCCACCACAGCCCCCAGGGCCGTTCCCCCCACCGCCCCCAACCCCGCACCCTTTTGCGTGTTGTTGACATTGCTGCAGCCGCTGGTGACGCAGATCGCCAGCAACGTCATTGAAATGAGGCCACGCGCTGCCATCGCATCTCGTGGAGACATGTGTGCGTCCTGTGGACAGATGTGCGACATCTTTCCGGTGCGACGGCACCGTACCTCGGGAGTATCGGCATTCGGTAGCGATTGGAATGAATCTGCCGGAGAGAGCAGTCTGTTTTTAGGCGGGCCAAGCCAATTTTCGGGGACCAGTTCTGCGTGGTAGACTGAGCAGAGGGGGGTTCGTGCGGGGACACGCCCAACCTCCTGGCAAACTCTTGGGTCCGTGAGACGAACACACCATGGGCACTCCGCCAGACTCTGCTTGCCGGCCGACCGCCGCTGCACCAGGTCCGTCCTGGAAAACACACCCTGAGTTTCGCAGGCTGCGTTTGCGTCAGAGGCTCTTGGGGGCGGCCGGTTTGCTGTTCGTGCTGCTTTTTGTGGTCGCCAGCTATTTGCAGGCGCAAACCAATGCGATTTTGCGGGCCCGCTTGAACGCAATGGAAATCGCCTTGAGGGTCGCGAACACGCAAAATGACCTCTTGCGGCAGGAATTGAAGCACAAAAACACAATGCCTTCACAACCATCCACAGAAGCAACCCTGTCGACGGAACCCTCCGCTGGCTCCCCGCGAGACATCCCCAGGTGAACCGGGGCCCCCCTGAGACCACCTGTCTTGGACGATGCGGAGACACCACCCCTTCGGAGTGTCGGCAGTCTTTGGCTGTTGAAAACCGGGATCCGAAGAAACCGGTGGTATCTCCCTGTCCCGAAGAACCACTGTCTCGACGCGCGGGGGCCGAGGCGTCAACTCTCCTGGAGCGACCAGCAATCGGCCTTCTGAAGGGATGGGCAACCGATCGATCCCCGCCGATTGCCCTTTGATCAATCGCCGGGTTCCCGAAGGCTCAGTGAATCTGCTTCAGGCCGACATTCTGCCCTCGATGAGGAAGCGTCTCCGTTGATTTGGCACAATACCTGTGATCTGCCCCCGCCCGGTGTTTCCCGTCCCCCGCTGGTTCTCGCCCGTGCCACTTGAGCCTGTGACCACCTCGAATTCCCTTGCCGCAGTCGTCTGTTCGGGTGCCAAGCCAGCCCGCGTCGACTCGCGAGCAAGCGGTTCCCTGTTGTCCCTCCTGGTGTGTGGGGGCCTCTTCTGGTTCCCCGATGCGGATCGGGTAGCGGATTGGCCCGGGAGGTCTCGACAGCACACCCAGGCCTTTGTCCACGATCTTGGGGGACCAGGGGACTCACTGGCACTCGCGCCGATGCACGGCCTGCCCGAAGATTCCCCCGCCGCACCACCCGCCCCTGATTCGACACTGACGTCAAATGACCCGGACCAACCCCTGGTGTTCTCCGTCGAAACACCCCCACCAGAGAAGGGGCGGGCACGAGCGGTTGGTTTGTCTCAACTTGGCAATCCCGCTCCACCCGCTGCTCCACCCGCTGCATTCGGCGACGAGACGAAGTCTCCTCCCGCCTCTCCCCCCGCACGCGAAGATGCCGCGGAACATCACCAGACCGATGCGGACCGGTCCTCCCGCGACTGTCCCCCGGTCTCCCGACCTTTACCTGGATCGGACGCTCTGGATCGCGATCTCGCCCAGCGCCTGTACGCTACGGAAATCGCCCTTGGCTGGCAGCACTGGAAACTGGGAGACATCGAGTCTCTGCGGCAGTTGCTGGCCCGGCAGGAACTCCGGTTCGCCCGGGGAACGTCCCGCGACCTGCGGGGATTTGAGTGGCATTACCTGAATCGATTGGCCCATGCCGAAGAACGGGTGTTGCCGGGTACCCTCCCAACGCTCCGCGAGATCGTTTCTCTGGGAGCGGGCGGAGGCCTGGTGACACTGCATCGGATTCCCACCAACACCGAGCCGGCGGAGATTCGCCGCTGGAATCTCGCGGGGGAGGAAGATTCGCGGCCACTCGATCCCACCTTCGGGATCGGCCTCGAAAGTGCGGGGTGTCTCGCCGCCAGCGCCGATGGGCAATCCCTGGCGGTGGCCAATGGCAAGAATGTGCGGCTCATTCAGCTGCTGACCTTTGCCACGCTCGATATTCCCACCGGACATGAAGATTACATCCACTGCCTCGAGTTCTCTCCCGATGGCCAGCGACTGGCTTCGGGAAGCCTGGATGGCAAAGTGCGTCTCTGGGATCGACAGACCGGAACGATCTCCGCGGAATTGAACGCCAGCCAGCGAATCGAGGGGAGTCAAATGGGCATCGTGTCGGTGGCGTGGTCCGCCGATGGTACGCGATTGGTCACGGGATCGGGCGATGACAGGGCACCGGTATGGTTCCAAAAGCTCCGTGGCGAACTCAAATTGTGGGATGCCGAGTCGGCCGAGGCGATCTGCACATTTCCCAATGTCCCCAGCCAGGTGAATTGCGTGGCGTTTGCCGGCGACCGATGGGTTCTCAGCGGAGGATTCGGCGGAGAATTGCTGGTCTGGGATGTACGGACCGGAGGGCTGGTGCGCCGCCTGGGGACCCAGACCGGTCCCATTCGCCGGCTGGCGGTCATCGCCGATCCCTGGCGGGTGGCGGCCGCCTGCCACGACGGAACGGCCCGGGTCTGGCAAATCGAGACCGGAGAGGAGGTGGCCGTGACCCGGGGGCATCGCGGGGCGGTCAGCAGTGTCGTCTGGGATGTCCCCAGCGGACGGTTGGTGACGGGCGGCTGGGATGGCACGATTCGCCTCTGGGATGCGAGCGAATCGGTGGAGCGCAGCAATCTGGGAGTTCATCCCTGGACGATTCTGCAGACCCATCACCCGGTCGATGCACAGACCGTCGTCACGGTCGACTATCAGTCGGTCCGGGTCTTCGACCGCACCTCCCGGCGCAACGTCCGCACCATTTCTCCCGGCCACTGGATTGTCAGCTCGGCACTTACCCCCGACTGTCGAAACATCGTCCTGGGAGGCCATGCCAACCCAGATGGGGGAGGAGGGGGTTACGTCTCCCTCTGGAACCTGGAGACAGGCGAACGTCTGGCGGGGTTCGATCCTGGTGCCGGCCGGGGCATTCGAGTAACTGTTTCCCCCGATGGTCATTGGCTGGCCACCCTGGGAAGCTCGACAACCTCCAAGCGCGACCGTCTGGCTCTCTGGGAGCTGACCCCCGCCGGTCCCGGGCAAAGACGCGGACTTTGGACGGTCTCGGCCTCCCCGGTCTTCGCATCCGACAATCGGACGTTAGTGCAGGCCCAGCCCGACGGTTTGCACCGCTACTCTCTGGTCGACCATGAATTTCAGACTCCGCTGCCCGAGAGCAATCGCCAGTTCACCCAAGTGGCGGTCTCACCCGACAGCAAACGGCTGGCGGCGGTCGACGCGGAGGGAGCCCTGACCCTGTGGAATCTCTCCGATGGCAAGGTGGAACACCAAGGACCCGTCCATACAGGAGGGGTGGGGCGGCTGCTGTTCTCTCCGACCGGGGACACCCTGGTCACCGCAGGACGAAACGAAACCCGGCTCTGGACCGTGGCCCCCTTCACGCAACGCGCCGAGATTCCCCGGCCCGCCTGCGAAATGCTGATCACCCCCGACAACCGCACGCTGATAACCGCCTGGCAGACGCTCGATTTCTGGCAGCTGGAGACCGGCCTGCCGATGCTGCAGCTCGAAGATTACCAGATGGAGATTCCCAACTGCCTGTCGATCTCTCCCGACGGCAAGTTGCTCAGCGAAGGGGGGGGCTGGCGGGATGAGAACGAAGGAGTGTACCTCTGGCGGGCCACCCCTGTTTCTCCAGGACCTCGACGCCGCACCAAAGAATAGAAACGGGCGTCGACAATCTCCGGGAAGAGATTGCGACGCCCGTTCGTAATCAGCCCGCGTGCAAACGGCCGGGGTGCTACTTCGCGAACATCGCGTGCGACTTGTCGCCGCGAGACAGCAGATAGGCCATCAGATCAAGGACCTCATCCTTGTCGAGCACATCGAGCAGCCCTTCGGGCATCATCGAGGTGGTCGACCGCTCAATCGCCTCGACCTCACCCGTCTTGATGGTGGTCAGTCCATTGGGATCCAGCATGTTGGTCATGACGATCATCGTGTCGTTGTTGTAGTTCACGATTCGTCCCGTCACGATCTTGCCATCCTTCTTCTCGATGACGATCGACTGGTACTGATCACTCACCTCCTTGCTGGGGACCAACACCGACTCCAGCAGGTCCCGCGGATTGAACCGCCCCCCGGCTCCGGTCAGGTCCGGACCCTGGGCTCCCCCTTCACCGGCGAACCGGTGGCAGGTGAAGCAGTTCGCCTCGCCAAACAGCCGCCGGCCCCGATCAAAGTCGCGTCCCTTCAAACCCTCGGCCAGGGGGGGCGTCAGGTCCTCCAGTTTCCACTTCTGCACGACCGCACGGGGCTTGCCGGCGATTGGAGCAGAACCCACCGGCTGGGCGTCGAGCACCGCCTGCAGTTGCTGCTTTTCGGCCGGCCCCAGCGTGGCGACCGCGTCATCCTTCATCCGCTTCAGGAAGCCTCGCAGGCTGTTCCCCCCCTTGAAGTTCGCCGCCTTCAGGAACCAGGCGAAATACTCATTCCGCTCGGCCAGTGACCAGCCGGTCGACAAGGCCCGCAGCGCCCGCACGTATTCCATCTGCTCTTCCTGGGTCGGGGCCCGCTCGATCAGCGCGACCGCCCGAGTCGCCACTCCCGGAGCCTCCAGATACACCAGCAGGTTCAACAGCTCGGTGTTCACCTCACGCGAAGCGGAAGGAAACGCCCCGTCGAGCCGCTGGATGACCGCCGCCCGGACTGACCGGTTCGGCCAACCCAACCGATTGAACAACACGCTGTAGACTCGCAGCGTCTCGGCTTGATGGGCCGGGCTCAGGTCATTCCAGGGGAGTTTCCCCAGGGCGGCGACAATCGGCTCTTGCAGTGCCGCACCGGGAATCGCCTCCCCCGGCTGGCGGGGATGATGAAACGGATCTTTCCCGACCGCCCGGGTCAGGGCCAGCAGGGCGGCAATCGAACGCCCCGGATCGGTCTCGGCCAGTGCCTTCTCCTGCCACAGCTTGACGTCTTGATGTTCGATCGCCGTGCGGGCCGCGTGGCGGATGAACCGGTCGGCATGATTCAAGTGCGGCCAGGCCGCCTCGATCGCTGCAGCATCCTGTTTCCCATGGAACGCTTCCAGCGAGCGACGCAACGCGTGCAACTCGGGCAGCGCCGGCGTGGCGGGGATCGGAGGCGTGGGCTCGGCTCCCGTGTAGGTGACCCGATAGAGACCCGACTGGGTCCGTCGGCCCCCCACCGTCACGTACATCGCCCCATCCTTCGGATTGATCACCACGTCGGTGAGGGGCAGGGGAGAGCCTGAAAGGAACTCTTCCGACTCCCCGGTGTACGCCGCGCCGTTGGGCGTCAGCGAGACCGCCCACATCTTGCCGTAACTCCAATCGCAGATGAAGAACGCCTCCTCGTACTTCGTCGGGAATTTCGCTCCGTAACCGAAGCAGACCCCGGTGGGCGACCCAGGGCCGATGTCATGGACCGAACCCAGGCTGTCGGGATACCAGGCGAGCCACTTGCCCGCCCCGTTTCGCCAGCCAAAATCGGCCCCGCTGGCCGCCAGGCAGACGCGGGTCGGCCGGTACCAGGGAGTGTTCATGTCCCATTCCATGTCGGCATCGTAGGTGAAGAAGTCTCCCTGACGATTGAAGGCGCCGTCGAACTGGTTGCGATACCCCGTGCTGATCAGCTCGAACGACTTGCCGTCCGGATCGGTCTGGTAAATGCAGCCTCCGGGGCCCATTACTCCCGCCATGAAGCCATTGCCATCGGGCATGCGCGGCAGCAGATGGTCTTCGCCCCACAGCCGGGGAACGCGCGAGCCGCCGAGCTCCGTCATCTTTGCCTGGTTGCCACAGACGATGTACAGCGACTTGCCATCCGGAGTGAGGACGATGGCGTGCGAACCATGCTCACCCTGTCCGACAAATTCACGCAACAGTTCGGGGGCCGCGTAGGTGTCTCCGCCGTCGGTCGATTTGAGGCGGTGCAGCCCCAGCTTGGGCTGTTGGTCGCCAAACTTGACCGTTTCATTGACCATCACGTACAGGCTGTCAAACGCATACAAGAGACCATGCGCCCCACCGATGGCATGGGGGAGTTTCTCGACCTGGGTCTCGGTCGCGGCCGTTCCCGGAACCACCCGGTAGAGCGAGCCGTACTGGTCCGAGACAATCAGCCGCCCCTTGGGGTCGACACACAGGTTGACCCACGAGCCCTGCGTCTCCTTGGGAACCGAGTACAACAACTCGGCCCGGAAACCCTTGGCGACCTTCAACTGGTCGGCGGGGGTCGCGGCATTCAGAGACAGCACCGGCTTCTCTTTGAACAACTTCTGCCCAAACGCGAACAGGTCCTTCCGCCAGACATCCCAGGTGTGGGCCCCGGGGCCAACCAGGTGCAGGTGGGGCACCTTCTGCTCTTCGAGCAGTTTGTGCAGATCGGCCATTTTCTCGACGATCCCCTTGTCTCCCTCGCCGCACGACAGCCACAGCAGCTTCAGTTTCGTGCGGGCTCCCTCGGGATCCTTGAGATAGTCGGACTGGGGACCGAAGAAGTTCGCTCCCGAAAACGCGCCGATCCAGGCGAACCGATCGAGGTTCCCCAACCCCAGCAGCAGCGACTGGGCGGCTCCCATCGAAAGTCCGGCAATCGCCCGGTCTTCGCGACCGGTCTTCACCGAGTACTTCGACTCGACACTGGGAATCACCTCTTCCAGCAGATCGCGGCCGAAGGTGGCGAAGTCAAACCGGTTGTTGGGATCGCCCCCTGGCTTCTTCGCGAAACCATTAGGCATCACGACAACCATCGGCACCATCTTTTTCTCGGCCAGCAGGTTGTCGAGAATGACCCCCGCCGCACCTTTCATGTTCCAGCCGGTCTCGTCATCGCCCGAACCATGCAGCAGGTACAGCACGGGGTATTTCGTTTCCGTCGAATACCCGGGGGGCAGGTACACCGAGTACCGGCGATTCGCCTCGGTCACCTTCGACTTGTAGTCCACAAACTCGACCTTGCCCCGCGGAGCATCGGACCGCGGCTCATCGAATTTAGGAGGCCCCTGCCTGGCGCCTTCGAAGTCAAAGCTGCCATTTTGCCCGAGGTATTCGTAGGTGGCCATCCCCTTGATTGCCGGGCCGTCGATCTTCCCCTGGAACGTCACCTTGGCGTCACCGGCCGCCACGACGAAGGTCAATACGCCGTCGGCGAACTCGACCGATTTGAGTTCCGGGTTGGGGGAGTCCGAATCGGTCGGCTTGTAGTTGCCCTTGAGACGATCGCCGTCTCGGGCGACGGTCACCGTCCCCGCCCGCTCGCGGTTGTCGGGAGTCTGGAATTTGAGTTTCCAGGCCCCCACAGCGATATCGGCGGATTCGGCACCCACCAGGGAAGACACAGAGAACAGCCCCATCAGCAGGGCCACCCAGGCAGCCCGCGGAACAAACGAAGACAACATGCGGTCGAGTCCTTTCCAAAGAGAACCAAATGCGACGATAGCCACGGCCGCGCGGAGGGTCAAGCAGGCCCAATTTGTCGGGAAAATCGCTCAAAACAGTCGGCGTAAGTTTGGTTCGATCCATTGGAATTCCCGAAGGCAGTGCGGACAGCCATCATTCCCGCAGTCAGTCGTCACCGCCCAGGCCGTAGCGCCATCGCAACAGTTGGCCAAAGCGTATACACTCCGCCCACGGGAAGGCGTGGCCAATTGTGGGTGACGCAATCAAACGGCATTGGACTGCCAGGGGAACACTTGTGACCGAATTCGAAGGATCGATTCCGTACTCCCGGGACTGGGTGGTGCGCGCCCGCGAACTGCTGGGGGACGCCGCCTGCCGACAACTTGGGATCTATGAGATTCCCGCCGGCTTCCGTTTGTCGATTGTCGTGCCAGTCTACAACGAAGAAAAAAACCTGCCGACCATTCTCGCGCGCGTCGCCAGTGTCCAGATTCCGAAGGAAATCATTCTGGTCGACGATTGCAGCCGTGATCGGTCGCGGCAGGTGATGCAGGAGCAGGCCGAGCGGTTGGCCAGCCCGCTGACCAGCTTTCAGCTGGCCCATCACGAGGTCAACCGGGGTAAGGGGGCGGCGTTGCGGACGGGCTTCCTCAAGGCCACCGGCAGTGTTGTGATCGTGCAGGATGCCGACCTCGAGTACGACCCCGACGAGTACTCGAAGCTGATCCAGCCGATCCTCGAAGACAAAGCCGACGTCGTGTTTGGCAGCCGTTTTCTTGGGGATGGCCCGCACCGCGTTCTGTATTACTGGCACTACCTGGGAAACAAGTTCCTCACCACGCTGTCGAACGGCTTCACCAATCTCAATCTGACCGACATGGAGACGTGCTATAAGGTCTTTCGGTCCGAGGTGATTCACGAGATCGCTCCCACCCTGCAGCAGAACCGCTTTGGGTTCGAGCCCGAGGTGACAGCCAAGGTCGCGCGGCGGCAGTTACGGATTTACGAGATCGCCATCAGCTACTCCGGCCGGACCTACGCCGAAGGGAAGAAGATCGGCTGGAAAGACGGCTTTCAGGCGCTCTGGTGCATCGTGCGGTATTGGTGGGCCGACTGACGATCGCCGTCGCGGGGTCGCCTCTTCGATGAGCGGGGGGCTCCGCCCGGCGCCGGCGGCACGGGGCGCATCGTGTCACGGGTTTCTCGTTGGTCGTTACGAAGTCGAGCCGCTCGGCTCCGGTAATTCTCGGCTCTGCTGAAGTGCGCTGCGCAGGCCCGTGCGAGAGCGGTCCAACCTCCAGGAATCCAGACCGAATTCCAGCGGCGAGGGGCGAACTGCAGAGCAGATCGTCCCCTCCGCGCAGCTGATGGTTCCCGGAGCCCCCCCCCACCAGCCCAATGCGGCTGGCGACCCGGCTGTATGAAACAACCAAGAGGACGTCAGCCGCCGCGGACTGGCTGTGCACTCAGCGCCAATCCACCGCCACCTTGAAGACGGCCTTCAGCAGGGGGGTTCCCACCGGGGCCGCCATGGGGGCGTGCACATCCTCGGGGAAGAAAATCGCGAAAGTGCCGGCGGGGACCGGGAACCACAACAACGGCTTGTCGGCGAACAGCCAAAAGTCTTTCGCGTCGTCGTAGGGGGTGTCGATCGTCTGGCACGCCGCCAGGGGGCTCCAGCCAATCTCGTCCGGCCCATTCAGCGTGTACTGAATATCGATGTACTTCTTGTGGGCTTCGAACTTCACCCCGTCATGCCCGCGTCCGGAGCCTTGGTTCAGCATCAGATAGAGACGGTCGCCATCAATCTCGTGCCGACCCGGCTTGAAGGCCGCCAGGTCCGTCCGCTGCAGGTATTCAAACGCCTTCCGGAAGCCGGGGTTCAGGGCAAACGTCCGTTCCGCATTGGCCAGCGCGTCGAGAATCATCGGGAAGCAAGTCCATGACAGGTGACAGCCCTGGCGGACATCGCCTGAGCCATGCCCTCTCTATAAGGGATCATGCCTCGGTTCGTCGAGAAACCGTCTCCTGCCGAAAGTCAAAATCGGCGTGCACCGTGTCCGGTTCTCACCGTCGTGAGACTGCCGCCATCCACGCCACCAACCGCTCAACCCGCCTGGGAGGACTTCCTGGCGGTCGTTGTGGGGTGCTTCGCGCCGTTGCGCGGGGCTGTTTCCCCTGTCCGCGCGGGCTCGCCGACACCCGCGGTTCACCCACGACACTTTGTTGCCTGAAGCTGAAGCCGCCCGTCACTGGCCAGGAAACCTGGGGCGTGGGGGCCTGGTGGTTCTACGCCGGTTTTCTGCGGGTTTGCGGGGGATGGAGGGGCTACGGTCGTGGTTGCGGCGGGAGCCGATTGGTTGGTGATCCGGTCGTTAGAGAGGGCTCTTGGTCCCCCAACCCGCGCGCCCAGAGTTTGGTCACGCCGTTGACGCAACCCCGACCCAGGTTGGGGCGGAAAGTCGTCTCATCAGCACATTCTTTGGGCGGGGTCGTTCGTGGGCAGGGCTTCCGCAGGCCAAGAGAGGGGAGCAGGGGGTTGGACTAATAGTGCCTGGCCACGTGGGTATGTGGCCACTCGGGTGTTTGGAATGGGACCCAGTGGGGATCGCGATTCCCGACGTTGGAAGGCCCTGCGGAACGATTCGGGCCGCGCGACTCTCGGACGCTCCGGCCGGGGTTGGCCCAACGGCCAATCCCGACCGGGAGACGGTCGTTGCAATTACTTCCCAATCGCCCAGAGCGACTCGTAGGTGCGGATGTAAATCCGGCCGTTGGAGATCACCGGGGAGGCGGTGGTGATTTCCTCAAGAGCGTTGGTCGAGACCTCTTCGAACTTGGGACCCGCCTTTACCACGGTGGTGATTCCGTTCCGCGAGACGAGATAGATGTTGCCATTGGCGTAAACGGGTGAGGCGCGGTTGTTTTCGCCCGGGGTCCGCTGCTCATAGAGTTTCTTGCCCGACTTGGCGTCGAGCACCACCAGCACGCCGTTCTCGCGGTAGAGATAGACCAGCCCATTGTGAACAAGGGGGGAGGGGACGTCGGGAGTGGGGTTGTATTCCCAGAGCTTGTGTTTCGATCCGGTGATGTCGCCGGCGCCATCGGGGGTGAGAGCGATCACCCGGCCCCCCTTGGCCGAAGGGGCGACGATCAGCCCGGGAACCGCCACCGGCGAGGCAACCAACCGGAGGGTGGGATCGTACTTGTCGGGCTGCAGTCCGGCGGATCGCCACAGTTCGTGCCCATCGTTGAGGTCGTGGGCGATGATCCAATCGGCGCCATGAGTCAGCAGGTAGGCCCGCTGGGCGTCGCGATAGATGGTTGGAGAGGCGTACGAGTGTTCATTCTCGGAATGGGCCTCGCTCGGGCGTTCGGCCTTCCAGAGCTCTTTGCCGTTGGTCTTGTCGAGACAGACCACCTTGGCCTCGCGGGTCTTCGGATCCCCCTCGCCGTGAATCAGCTGCAGGTACAGCCGGTCGCCATCGAGCAGGGGAGACGAGGTCATCCCAAACTGGATGTTGAGCTTGCCGTAACGCTCTTGCACGTCGAACTTCCAGACTTCCTTCCCCCCGAAATCGTGGCAGGCGAGGGGGCCGTTGCCGAGGAAGGTCCAGACGTATTTCCCATCGGTGACAGGAGAGGGGGAGGCGGAGTTCCCCTCGTTGACGCGGGCGTCTTTGTTTCCCTTTCCCAGCTCACGGGTCCAGCGGATCTGGCCGTCGGTGCCCACGCACATCAGCACCAGCGTGTCGTTGTCGGCGGAGACCGAGGTGAGGAAGATCGAGTCGTTCCAAATGACGGGAGTGGCACCCGCCCGCCCGGGGAGCTTGAGCCTCCAGGCGACACCGTCGGACGGGGTCCAGCGGGTGGGGACATTGGTCTCTTTCGAGATGCCATCGTGGGTGGCACCGCGCCATTGCGGCCAGTTTTCGGCGTGGAGCGCGGTGGACCACAGCAGGCCGAACAGGGCGAGGGAACAGCCAAGTCGAGTCATGGCGGGAGTCTTGACGGGAGGGGGGGAGAAACGGAAGGGGACGTCGCCAGGAAATCTGCCCGCGACGGAACAGGGACTCAGTTTCTTTCGCCACTTTCCGTCCGTCAAGCACCGGCTCGCTGGGGTAGCCGGGCGACGCCTCTGATGCTTAACGCTCGAGTCCCGGTTCGGCTTCGAGGTGGTATTCGTCAATTTTCTTGTGCAGCGTATTGCGGTTGATTCCCAACCGGGTGGCGGTCTTGGTCTGGATTCCCTGGCAACTGCGGAGGACCTGGGCAATCACCTCGCGCTCGACTTGCGAGACGATCCGCTCGTGGAGATTGGTCGCCCCGTCACCTGCCGCCTGCAGCCCCTGGGCGACCAGTTCCTGGCAGAGGGCCTGGGGGTCGCGGGTGCCGCCGCGCGGCAGCCGCATGGGGGACCCATTGACCAGCTGTGAGGGAAAATTCTCGAGAGCCAGATGCCCGTTCTGCGAAAAGACAATGGCCCTTTCGACATAGTTCTGCAGTTCGCGGACATTCCCGGGCCAGGTGTAGCGTTCCAGGGCGGCGATGGCATCGGACGAGATGGTCGAGACCGCCACCTTGTTCGACTGGGCGTACTTGCGGATGAAGAAATCGACGAGGTCAGGGATGTCGCCGGTGCGCTGGTGAAGGGGGGGGAGGTCGATGGGAACGACATTGAGCCGGAAGTAGAGATCTTCGCGGAAACTTCCCCGGGCCACCTCGTCGAGGAGGTCGCGGTTGGTGGCCGCAACGACACGGACATCGACCCGAATGGTGCGGTTGTCGCCGACTCGTTCGAATTCCTGCTCCTGCAAGACCCGCAGCAGTTTGACTTGCAGCGTGTAGCTGACGGAGTTGATCTCATCGAGAAACAGTGTGCCGCCGTGGGCCGCCTCAAACCGTCCCGTCCGGTTTTCATTGGCACTGGTGAAGGCCCCTTTGACATGGCCGAAGAGCTCGCTTTCGAGCAGGCTTTCGGAAAGAGCGCCGCAATTGACCCGGACATAGGGGCCCGAGGCGCGGGGGCTAAGCTCATGGATCGCGCGGGCGATCAGCTCTTTGCCCGTGCCCGTTTCGCCGGTCAACAGCACGGTGGCCGAAGTCCGGGCCACCAGGCGGGTGAGTCGGGCGACCTCCAACATGGCCGGGCTGGATCCAATGATCCCGGGCAGGCCTCCCGAGCTCACCGGATCAATCGCACGCTCACTCGGCACGGAACTTCCTCAACGCAACAACGAGATGGGCCCCTGACAGAGCCCGACTGCTGCCGGAACTATCGGCGTGACGCGATTCTAGGCAGGACTGAACGATTTATGAAGTCTGTTTGGAGGGTGCGGAGAAAATACGCAGGTGACCCGAAGGGTCAACTGCCCCACCGAAGAAGACTAGGTCAGCAGAATCGTTCAGATCGATCAAAAACAGCACGCAGATGCATAATAAAGCGGCAGCCCGAGATGGCGCGAGAAGGGGATAAGTCGCCGGGCTGGATGGGGGCCTCGCATCCGCGGGTGTTCCGCGATTCACTCCCTCGCACAGGGGAGCCGTGCTGCCGGATCGGTCCCGGGGTGGCGATCCGCCGTGTGGCAGAAGGAACCCTCCCCCACTCGCGAGGCGGCGTTGGGGAGGGTTGAATCAGACGGGAAGGACCGACTTACTTGAGTCGGCCGCGCAGGTACTCGACGGCATCGGTCAGCGATTGGGGAATCCCCTCGGGTTTTTTACCGCCCGCCTGGGCGAGGTCGGGACGTCCTCCGCCCCCACCGCCGACCGCCTTGGCCGAGGCTTTCACCCAGTCGACGGCGGTGATCCCCCGGTCGATCAGCTCTTTGCCCACCGCGGCGACCAGCAGCACTTTGCCTTCGCCTCCGGCGGCCAGCAGCACGGCGAGGGGGCTGGCTTTGCGGCGGAGCTGGTCGATCTGGGCGCGCATGCTGTCAGCATCCCACTCGTCGCAGCGGTGGGTGATGACCTTGACCCCCTGGATGTCGACGGCGTTGGACACCAGTTCGTCGACGAGACCGGCAGCCGCCTGGGCGGTGTGTTTCGAGAGTTCCCGCTTGAGCGTTTTCAGCTCTTCCAGCAAACCCTCGACCCGTTGGGGCAGATCTTCCACCCGGGGGGCCTTCACCTGCTGGGCGAGATTCAGCAGCAGTTGTTCGTCCTCGCGAATCTTCTGCAGCGCCCGCACCCCGGTGAGGGCGGTGATGCGGCGGGTCCCGGCGGCGACCGACTCTTCGGAGATCAGCTTGCACAGCCCGACCTGACCGGTGTTCGCGAGGTGGGTGCCACCGCACAATTCCCGGCTGAAGCTGCCCATGGTGACGACCCGCACCTCGTCGGCGTATTTCTCGCCGAAGAGCGCGGTGGCCCCCGATTGCCGGGCTTGCTCGAGGTTCATCAGGGTGGTGGAGACCGGGGCTCCCTCGTTGATGCGGGCGTTGATCTCGCGTTCGATCTCGGCGAGGGTCTCGCGGGGAATGGCCTTGGGCTGCGTGAAATCGAACCGCAGCAGGTCGTTCTCGACCCGTGAGCCGCGTTGCGTGGCATGGCCCCCCAACGTCTTTTGCAGCGCGTGATGCAGCAGGTGGGTCGCCGAGTGGGCCCGGCGGATTCCATTGCGGCGCTCGAGATCGACCCGCGCGGTCAGTTTCATCCCGGTCCTCAAAACACCGCGGCGGAGGTGTCCCAGGTGGACGAAGAACCCCGCCTGCTTCTGGGTGTCGGTCACTTCGAACACACACTCGGAAGACTCGAGGGTTCCGGTGTCTCCCACCTGGCCTCCCGACTCGCCGTAAAATGGCGTCTTATCGAGGACGACGGCGATTGGCTGCTGGTGTCCGACTTCGCGCACCTCGGAAACCAGTCGTTCTTCCGCCACAATGCCAATCACCTCGGCGGGAGATTCGGCCGTTTCGTATCCCAGAAAGGTGGTGGCCGCACTCCCGTCGCGGAGGGCGTCGAGGGGGCCCGCCTTCATCACCGAGTCGGCAAAGGCACCGCGGCCGCTCTTCTCCTGGTGTTCGGCCATGCGGGCCTGGAACTCGGCCCGGTCGACCCGCAGGTTGTTCTGAGCGGCGAAGGCCTCGGTGAGCTCGACCAGGAACCCATCGGTCTGATGCAGGTCGAAGGCGTCGGCCCCGCTGATGGTGTCGCGCCCCTGGCGGCGGGCCCCTTCAATGCAGCGTTCAAGCTTGCGGAGACCCCGTTCGATAGTGCCGAGGAATTGCTCTTCCTCGGCCTTGATGGTCATCTGGACGCGTTCAACGGTGCTACCGAGTTCGGGATAGGGGACTTTCATCGCGGTGACGACGGCGGGAACCAGCTGATGGAGGAAGGGGGCCCGTTGACCCAGCAGAAAGCCCTCCAGCACAGCCCGGCGCAGCAGTTGGCGGACGACGTAGCCCTGCTTTTCGTTCCCCGGTCCGCACTCTTCATGGATGCTGAAAGTGACCGCCCGCACGTGGTCGGTGATGCGGCGGAGGGGACGACCGTGAGGGGCGGCGTACGAGTAATTCTTGCCGACAATGTCCCCCGCGGCGACACAGATCGGGCGGAGAATATCGTTCTCGAAATTGCTGTCGACCCCCTGCAGGACGGCCGAGGTCCGCTCGAGACCCATCCCGGTGTCGATGTTTTTCTTGGGGAGCGGCTGCAGGTTGTTGGGAGGGGGGCCGACGCGGTTGAACTGCGTGAAGACCAGGTTCCAGATTTCCACGCTCGATTTGGCCCCAGGGGCGTGGTAGTAGATTTCACTGCAGGGGCCGCAGACCCCGTCGGGCCCCTGGCTGGGGGCGCTGGCTGGCCAGAAATTCTCGCTCTCCCCCTCGCGGCGGATGTGGCTGGCGGGAACTCCGACCTCGTTGTGCCAGATCTTGTAGGCCTCATCGTCGTCGAGGTAGACGGTGATGTTGAGTCGGTCTTTGGCCAGGCCGAGCCACTTGGGGGAGGTCAGAAACTCCCAAGCCCAGTGTATGGCCTCTTTTTTGAAGTAGTCTCCGAACGAGAAGTTCCCCAGCATCTCGAAAAAGGTGTGGTGGTAGGCGGTGATCCCAACGTTGTCGATGTCGCCGGTCCGCAGGCACTTCTGGCAGGTGGTGGCCTTGGTGAACTCGAGCTTGCCGATCCCCAGGAACTGGTTTTTGAACTGGTTCATCCCGGCGGGGGTGAACAGCACGGTGGGGTCCCAGCGGGGAACGAGTACATCACTGGGCTTGCGAACACACCCCTGGGATTCAAAGAAGGCCAGGTACTTTTCGCGCAGTTCGTCGGTTTTCATCGGCAGTGAGATCCAGCGGACGGGGGGCCGAGAGTCGAGCCCTCCGTTTCAGAGAAAGGTTGGTGAGGCGGGATTCTATCGGGGCCCGCGCGGGGTGAAAAGATGGGATGCCCGAGGGAAAGCGGCCGGGGGGACGACCGGCGGGGTTCCGGCAGGGGCCGGGAAACCTACAGGGGGGCCACAACCAGTTCGCGGGACTCACCCCGGCCGCGGGCTTCCGTCCAGACCCGCAGGGTGACCGGACCGGGATTTCTCTGCACCGCTTCGACAAACTCAGCGGGATAACGCACCGGTTTGCCATCCACATGTGTGATGAGGTCGTCGCGCTGCAGGCCGGTCCGGCTGACAAGACTGTCGGGCTGAATGTCGCGAACCAGGACCGATTCCACCAATTCGGGTTGTCCCGAGAACCGCTGGAAGTGGCGCAGCCGAGAGGTGGAATAGTCGAACGTCAACCCCCGCCAGAGGTCCCAGGTCGGACGGGTGGCAATCACCCCCTCATCATCGATAAGCGGCCACTTCCCCAACTGCACCATGGTGGTGAACCGGCGCTCTGTGCCGGGCCGATAGCCGTCAATGCGAACCTCGGCCCGGGGGCCGGCCAGGCCCACGACCCGCATCAGATCCCCCTTCGAATCGATCGTTTCGCCATTGATTTTGAGGATCAGATCACCCGCCTGCAGCTTGCGGTGGGCGGGCAGGTACGGGTCCGGATCGCTGGTGACGCGGGCGGCCCCCCCCTGGCCAATCAGAGCGGCCTGCCCCCGCACAACGGGATCCCGCGAGACCAGCACGTCTTCAGGCTTCACACCCAGGAATCCATATTCGACCTCTTTCCCCTGCCGCAGCGAGTCAATCACACGCAGCATCGGCTCGTCGAGGCGAATGGCAAATCCCGAAGCACGCTCGTAACCCGAGATGGCCGCGAGGGAGGTGGTCAGGCCGATCAGTTCCCCCTGGAGATTCAGCAGGGCTCCGCCACTGGTACCCAGTTCGAGCCGGGTGTCGATTTGCAGCAGGATCCCGAGGTGCTGCAGGGTTTCCTTCATCTGCCGTTCCGAGTTCGGAGTCCCGCGTTCGTGGGGGAGACGGCGGGAGACATTACCGATGATGCCCCACGAGGCGCTGGCCGATCCATCGCGGGCGATGGCGTAAGGGTTCCCGAGCGCCAGCACCAATTGCCCACGTTTGACGGGAGTGACCTTGCCGAGGGGGATGACGGGGAGGTCGGTGAGGGGGACCTTGATAACCGCGAGGTCACTCCGGGGATCGGCCGCGAGGATGCGTCCTTCTTCGACGCGGCGATCGGAGAACCGGACGAACAGCCGGGGGGCCCCATTGCCAACGGGAACGCCCACGGAGGCGACTCCCTGCACGACATGGTAATTCGTAAGGATCAAGCCGGCCGAGTCGATGACCACCCCGGCACCGAACTCGCCGGGGGCGAATTGGGGGTCAACGGGATCGAGCGTATCTGACCGCTCTTCGTTTCCTCCGAAGCGGCGGCGCAGATTCAAATTGGGTAAAGGAGGGGTGGATTCCAGGATTCTTTCGCGTGAGAGCGCAACGACCGCCGGGCTGGCCCGGTCGATGACGGAGACGAACTGTTGCTCCAGGGCGGCGGCGATCCCCAGTCCGTCTTGGGCGCCCACCTGGGAAGCGGTTAGACACCACACCGCCGCCCCGAACAAGCACAACCAAACGGTCCGCAGTCCCCCGGGGCCCACCATGGCAGGGGGCGGGGGGCGTCTCTGATCGCTGGGGAAACTGTTCACAGTCCGGGCCCGGGGAAAGGGGTCGCGCCGCTGCAGTCCAGGCCCCCTCCGGTGGAGGGGCACGCCGTCGACCGACGACGCACAACCCGGACGCCTTCCCTGCATTGTTTTTTCCGGGGTTGGCAACTGTCAACACGGCCCGGTCCCAGGGGTTGGTTCGCGAAGACCAGTTGGCTGGTTCCCGGTCCTGGATTCGGCGGGCCTCGTGCCTCTGAGGGATGGCCACCCTGACCACTTCAGTTGGGGACTTGTGCTGCGTCAGGTGCGGGGCAGCGGAGTGCGGGCGCGGGTCTCGGAATGTGGCCAGGGTTCGACAGCGCAGATTATCGCTGTGCATGGCTTCGCCGAAATGGACTGGCCCAATCTGGCACTCGTCCATTCATCACCATGATGGGCATCACCATTATGGGCATCACCATGATGGGCCAAAACCGATGGCTCTGCACACCGATCTCTGATGACAAGACTCTTTGACCTGCGGCCGTTCGAGCGAGAACGGTGCCAACGTGTCGGTTGCCCGGGTTGGACATTGGTCGCACTGGCAATCGCCGGAAAGGTGGGGAGGGGATCTCGATCTTGGCCCGCGTGCCTGACGAGTGGTGACTGATTCAGCAAACCAGGCGTCCACCCCTCTGCCGCCACCGCTGGCCGCGGCAGGGGGGCGGGGGAGAGGGGCCAGAAGCGACAGATTCCCCTCGGTCGCCATAGCCACGGAGGGGGAGAGGCCGCCTGGCGGGAGCGGCTACTCTTCGGGCTCTTCCTCTTCCTCGGGATCGGGGCTTCCTTCACCCGCCGCTCCCGCGTTGGTGCTGCGGGCCGCGAGTACCTTGTCGCGGATTTCGTCGAGGATGTGGGGGTTCTCTTTGAGGAAGACGCGAGCTTTGTCGCGACCCTGCCCCAGCTTCACTTCGCCATAGGAGAGCCAAGACCCCGTCCGGTCGATGACCCGGTCCTCCAGCGCCAGGTCAATTACGTCCCCTTCGAGACTGATCCCTTCCTCGGCCAACATGTCGAACTCGGCCTGCCGGAACGGCGGGGCGACCTTGTTCTTGACAATCTTGACCCGCATGCGAATGCCGATGGTGTTCTCGCCATCCTTGAGCGTGCTGATCTTCCGGACGTCGACCCGGACCGAGCTGTAGAACTTCAGGGCCCGCCCGCCGGGGGTTGTTTCCGGGCTGCCAAACATCACCCCGATCTTTTCGCGAATCTGGTTGATGAAGATCACACAGGTCTTCGACTTGGCAATTGCCCCCGTCAGCTTGCGCATCGCCTGGCTCATCATGCGGGCCTGCAGGCCCACGTGCGAGTCGCCAATGTCGCCATCCAGTTCGGCCTTGGGGACCAGGGCGGCCACCGAGTCGACCACGATGCAGTCGACGGCGTTCGACTTGATCAGCATTTCGGCAATCTGCAGCGCCTCTTCACCGTAGGAGGGCTGGCTGACCAGCAGGTCTTCCAGGTCGACCCCCAGCCGTTTGGCCCAGGCGGGGTCGAGCGCATGCTCGGCATCGATGAACGCGGCAATACCCCCCGCCTTCTGGGCATTCGCGAGGACATGCAGGGCCAGCGTGGTTTTGCCGCTGGATTCAGGCCCGAACATCTCAATGATTCGCCCGCGGGGCATACCAATCCCACCCAGCGCCAGATCGACTGACAAGGCCCCGGTGGGAATGCCCGTGATGGCATGCGTGTTGGCGGCGTCTGACAGCCGCATGATGGCGCCTTTGCCAAACGTCTTCTCGATCTGCCCCACTGCGTTTTCCAGCAGCTTGGCCTCGGCGTTTTCCGCCACCTTGCCCGCCTTGCCAGATTTCGCCGACTTCGCGCACATTGTGTGAGCCTCCTGAACTTCACGTCGAGTAGTATTGCGAACAGCTTGAACTGATGGACTAGTGTAACGGCGTTACGTAAATTGGCAAGAGAGAATCCGGGAAATATTTCGGGCTGACCCGGCACCGAGTCGATTTCCGGTTCTCGCCGACCTCCACAGACGTCGCCCGAACCGATTCGAACACCGACCGACGGAAATGAGTCCCTGCCTCAAAAGAGCATCTCAACACGCGTTTTCAAAAAAATGCTGGCGCAGCCGATGCCCAGATTCCGGCCGCACCGGTCGACGTTGTTCCCCCGGTTCTGTGGCGATGCCCCGGGACATTCTCGCCCGCGCGGATTCTTGCAGTGTCCACCACACGGTTCTAAGCTGAGTCCCTGAGGAACGGCCGACTCGGTTCCGTCGGTTGAGCGGCAGCCATTCCTTGGTCTCGGGTCTCCGTCCGGATTGGTTTCGAATGCTTCCCAGTGACCTCCTGTGACCCCCACCTGGCCCGACTACGCGTGCGCGATCATTCCCGCCCCCCACATTGGCAGCATCTGGCTGGAGGAGCGGCCGCCCACGGCCCGGTTGGCCCCCGGGCTCTGGACCTGCTTCGGTGGACGGCGTGAAGGAGACGAGACCCCGGAGGAGTGCCTTTGTCGCGAATTGGGAGAGGAGCTGAGCTGGACCCCACGCGAGTTGAACAAGCAGGTCGAACTCTGGGTCGAGGGGCTGCCAATCGCCTGGTTTTTTCTGGTTGGTCCGGCCCCGACCGGCGCTGAACTCCAGCCACGCGGTTATCCCGCGCGGGAAGTCTCGCTGGGGGAGCTGGCCCGGCAGCCAGTGAGTCCCTGGCATCGGGAGGTATTGCTCGCCTGGCAGGCAGGGCAAACACGGGTCGACTACCACTCCGGGGATCCCTCCTCTGCGGCCCCCTCCTGAAAAATCCCCCGAGGGCTGGCGAACCCCAATTCGAACTGCCGGTCTCCTCGTGGGACTGGTGATGGGAACCGGGGAAGACAGTCCCCCGGGGGGACGTTAAAGTCCAGACAGATCCCCTCTGGCCCCCCCGGACAATCTCTGGATGAGCTTCCGGCGCGGAGCACCTGTCCCGATTGGAGACCAAAGTCGCCATGCGAATCGCCGGCGTGCAGATGGATGTGGTGTTGCAGAATCCCCAGCGCAATCTGGCCCGCATCGCCAGCGGCCTCGCCGAGACCACCAAACAAGGGGCGGAGCTGACCGTTTTTCCCGAGTGTGCCGTTCCGGGTTACTGCTTCAGCAGCCTGGAGGAGGCACTCCCCTTTGCCGAAACCATCCCCGGCCCTGCCACCGAATCGGTCACCAAGGTCTGCCGTGAATTGGGGGCCCACGCCCTCTTCGGAATGCTGGAACGGGATGGCTCGCGGGTGTTCAACGCGGCGGTTCTGGTGGGCCCGACCGGTGTGGTGGGGAGCTACCGCAAGGTGCATCTTCCCTACCTGGGGATCGACATGTTCACTTCGTATGGCGACCGCCCGTTTGCGGTGCATTCCGCGGGGGACCTGCGGGTGGGGATGCTGATCTGCTACGACGCGGCGTTTCCCGAGGCCTCGCGGTCGCTGGCCCTGTTGGGTGCCGACCTGATTGCCCTGCCCACCAACTGGCCCCCGGGAGCCGAGTGTACCGCCTGCAGTGTGATCAACGCCCGGGCGTTGGAAAATGCGGTCTATTTCATCGCCGTCAATCGCGTCGGCACCGAGCGGGGCTTCCCGTTCATCGGCATGAGCAAGATCTGCGACACCAACGGTCAGACGCTGGCAGAGTCGAAAACCACCTCGGAAGACATACTCTACGCCGACATGGATCTGGGCCGGGCCCGGCGGAAGCATATCATCCGGGTTCCTGACAAGCACGAGATCGATCGTCTGGCTGACCGGCGGCCCGAAATGTACGGGCTGTTGACTCAACCGCATTCGCTTGCCTCTCCGGGACGTCCTGTTCGACCTCACTGATCGGTTCGATCTCGCTGACCCATACGATCTGACGGGAAGCCAGTCTGAGGTCACCATCCCGGGCATTCCCGACTCAAACGGCCCGGCGGAGGGCAAAAAATGGCTGCTCCCGCAGTTGGGTGCTGGACGGAAATCGACTATCATACGAGAATTCACTCGAACTGGTGTGTGCGACCTCTTCTGAGGAGTTTTGGCGATGATCCATCTGTCTGGGGTGCGGTGGTTGTCTCGGGGGGCGGGACGGGTGCTGCTCAGCCTGGTTGTGCTGGCGGGGGGGTTGGGCTGGGGGGTGTCGACTTCGGTGGTGGCCTGCCCGTTCTGTGCCTCTCCTTCGCTGACCCTGGCCGAGCAGTTGGCCAAGTCGGACGCGGGGGTGCTGGTCCAGTGGGTGGATGCCGAGAAGCCAACCAAAGAGTCGATTGGCTCAACCACCTATGCGATTGTCGAGATCGCCCGCCAGCCGGGCAAGACGTCTGAGGCCTCGCTGAAAAAGTCGAAGTTCGACATTGAGGGAACCGTTCCCGGAGAGAAACCGAAGGCCGCGGCGGCTTCGAAGCTCGAGAAGGGGAAGAAGATCGTCCTGGAGCGTTTCCGGGAGGGGAAGGCGGGAGACCTCTCGCTGCTGTTGGGCAGCCAGACTCCCTCGGGCGTCATCGAGTGGGGGAACCCTCTTGAGGTGACCGAGGCGCTTTACCAATACATGATCCAGGCACCATCGCCCGAGACGGCGGGAGACAAGCGGCTGCCGTATTTTTTGAAGTTTCTGGAAGCCGCCGATCCCACAATTGCCGGGGACGCCTATCAGGAATTCGCGAACGCCCCCTACAAAGACATCACTACCCTGGCCGACAAGATGCCCCGGGAAAAACTGAGGAAATGGGTGGCTGATTCCAAGACCTCGGCGGGGCGGTTGGGGCTGTACGGCCTGATGCTGGGGCTGTGTGGCACGGCGGAAGACGCCACGGTGATGAAGGAGAAGATTGTCGAGAAGTCAGACGACTACCGGCTGGGAATCGACGGGGTGATGGGGGGCTACCTGCTGCTGACTGGGGAGCAAGGACTGGAGCTGCTCGAAGAGACCAAGATCAAGGATCCCAAGGTTCCCTTCAGTGAGACCTATGCCGCCCGGCAGGCGATCTTGTTTCTGAATTCGTACGGGGCGGGGAAGATTCCCGCCGAGCGGCTGCGGGCTTCGCTGAGGGTCCTTCTCGAGAAACGTCCCGAGATGGCCGATCTGACCATCGGCGATCTCGGCCGGATGAAGGATTGGGAGCTGCAGAGCCGCCTGATGGAGCTCTACGGCGAAGACGCCTTCAACGTGCCCGCCGTGAAGCGGTCGATTGTGCGGTTTATGCTGGCCAGCATTCGCGATGTGCCGCAGGGAGGGAGCGAAAAGACCCCGCCGCATATCGAATCGGCCAAGGCTCACCTGGAGACCTTGCGGAAGCGCGATCCCAAACTGGTCGCCGAGGCGGAAAAGTTCTTCTCGCTCGACTGAGACCTGACCTCGGAAGTGCTTCCCATGTCGCTTGATCCCATCGTGGCTCTGCGTGGCCCCACAACCCGACAACGTGCACCTGGACTCCGCAGTGGCCTGGGGGGTGTTGTGAGGGGGCTGCTGCTGGCGGCCCTGTGCGCGGGCGTGGTGGGGTCGACGGCGTCGGGCTGTCCCTTCTGTCCCCAGTCGCTCGCTCCGTCACTGGGCGAGCAGATGGCCAGTGCCCAGGTGGTCGTGGTCGCCACCTGGGTCGAGTTGGTTCCGATCGAGAACTCCGAGAAAAAGCACACGCGGTTTGAAATCACCCGCGTGCTGAAAAAGCATCCGCTGGGACCCGCCAAGGGCGAAGCGGCGATTGTTCCCCTGGAACGCCCTGGTCCCAAGGGGGCGATTGAAATCTGGTTTGGCACGGTCAGCGACGGCAAGCTGTCGTGGACCTACCGCACAACGGCCACGGGCAGTGCGATTCCCTATCTCGAAAAGGCCCCGGCGGCCGATCGTCCCCTCCCCCAGCGCCTGGATTTCTACGCGGGCTATCTGGAGCATCAGGATGAGCTGTTGGCGGAAGATGCGTTCCGCGAATTTGCCTCGGCCGAGTTCAAGGATGTGAAGGCCGCCGCCAGCAGCTTCAGTGCCGCCAACTTGCGGGATTGGCTCACCAACGAACGCATTCCCGGAGCCCGGAAGGGGCTGTATGGACTGATGCTGGGGTTGTGTGGGACCGCCGAGGATGAGGCCTTCCTCAAGCGGTTGATCGAGCCGAATGTCGACGAGATCCGTCTGGGAATCGATGGGGTCATGGGAGGCTATCTTTACCTGACCGCCGGAAAGGGACTGCCCTTCATTCAGCAGAAAAAGATCGCCGATCCCGACGCGCCGTTTCCCGAGACCTATGCGGCGATGCAGGCGCTGCGGTTTCTGTGGAGTTACGGCGGCGACCGGGTCCCTCGCGAGCAGGTGCTGCAAGTGGTCCGGGGGCTGGTCGAGCGTCCCGCGGTGTGCGACATCGTCATCAATGACCTGGCCCGCTGGAAAGACTGGAGCGTCCAGGACCGGCTGATGGCCCTGTACGGGGCGAAAGAGTACAACCTGCCCACGATCAAGCGGGCGATCATCCGCTACCAGTTGGCGAGTCTGCGGGATGTGCCCGAGGGGGCCGATCCCGAGTCGCTTCCACATGTGGTGGCTGGTCGACGGCATGTTGAGACCTTGCGGGAAAAAGACCCCAAGCGAGTGGCTGAGGTGGAGCGGTTGTTTTTCCCCGAGTGATGCCAGCGGGGGCGAGACACCGGACTGTTGTGTCCCGTAGTGTCCCCCGCGCGAGACGCCACGGCGAGAACCGATCAGGGAGGATTTCGGGATGCGAAGCGATTTTCAGGCGGCGGTGACGAAGGTCACACGAACATTCGGGCGTCCGGCCCTCGCGCCTCGACGACAGGGGGGGGCTGAAACCACGGTGGCATCACCTGCGAGACGATTTGGATGGTCTGATATCGCGGGCTGGGCGTTGCTGCTGGCGACCATGGGCGCGATGGTGGCTCCGACCCGCGCCTGTGAAATCTGCGGCCAGCCGACGTTGACCCTGGCCGATCGGATTAGCCAGGCTGATGTTGCGCTGCTGGCGCGCTGGGTCTCGGCCCGGGCCGAGAAGGGAAATCAGGGGGCCGTCTCGGTCTTCGAGGTGGTCGACGTGGTCGAGGGCTCGACCGACGTCGTGCCGGTTGGCAAGACCATCTCGCTTCCGGGGTTTCATGGCGGGGAGAAGGGAGCGCTGAGGCTGCTGACCGCAGATGTTGAAGAGGGCCAGAAGATCCGCTGGGGCGAGCCGCTGGAAATCACCGAGGCGTGCTGGAAGTACGCCATTGAAGCCCCCGATCCGGATGCCGAGTGGGCCGAGCGGCTGTTGTATTACTTCCAGTTTCTGGAACATGCCGACGTACTGATCGCCAACGACGCGCATGCCGAGATCGTCAATGCCCCGACCGACGACATCGCCCGCGCCGCCGCGGAACTGGGCCCCGATCGGATTCGTCGCTGGCTGCAGTCTTCCCGCACGCCGGCTGTGCGCAAGGGAGCTTATTGGGTCCTGCTGGGCTTTTGCGGCGACGATGGTGATGCCGAGCGATTGGAGGAGCAGGTGCAGGCCGAGTCGAAGAACCTGCGGCTGGGGCTGCAGGGGCTGATCTTCGGCTACCTCCAGTTGACGGGAGAACGCGGGTTGTCGGTGGTGGTCGACCGCTACCTCGCGAAGCCGACCGATGCCGACGCGACGAACGAGCTGGGAGACGCCCTCAAGGCGGTGATCTGGTGCCAAAACAACGGCAACCGCGCGATTCCCGACCAGAGTCTGCAGGCGGCGTTGAGGCCACTGTACGTGCACCCGGCCCATGGCGAGCTGGTCATCACCACGCTGGCCCGCTGGAAAGACTGGTCGCTGCTGGAAGAACTGGTTGAGAAATACGGAACCACCGGGTTTGAGGCCGCCTCCACCCGTCGCTGCATCGCCCGCTATGTCGCCGCCGCGACGCTGGATCGGGTCGAGACGCAGGTGCGCGGCGGTCAGAAAATCGAGGTCGTGCTTCCTCATGTGGCCACCGCCGAGCGGTGTCTCGGCCAACTGAAGCAGCGCGATCCAAAGTTGGTCGAGGCGGCCATCAAGGCGTTTGAGGCGGAGGCGGCCGAAGCGGCCGAGGCCGCGAAGCCATAGCGCGGCCGCCATCGGGCGGAACGTGTTTCAGCCCGGGAAAATTCGTGGGCGATCGTCTGGCGTGGTGAGTCGCCGCCGGCGGGCCCATTTCCGGTCGATGCCCGAGATCTTCCACGCCAGCCGCCCGAACAGCCGGGCCACGACGAACAGGGTCGTCGCGGCGAGCGGCCCCGTGGCGGCCGCCATCAGGTAGGGGCTCCAATCCCCCAGCCGCGATGTGAGCCAAGCCACTGGAATTGCCACCAACGGCAGCGTCACCAGCAGGGTGATCGCGAAAAATGCCAGCCAATCACGGAGGTTGCGGTACAGCGATCTGACAATCGGCCAGGTGAACATCGCGAAGGGAGAGTTGGCCTCCAGGGCCGACATCAGGCAGATCGGATAGATCACGCAGAAGAGCCCCGCCGCCACCAGCATCCGCGGCGGCCCGTCCTCGGGAACCAGTCCCGCGAGTGCCGACGACAGCACCAGGGGAATGGACGCAATCCAACCCAGATAGACCATTTTGGGGACCCAGTCGCGCCAACTTGGCTCGGGCCACTCGCGAATCTCATTCGCTCCCGCCGCCGTCCCCTCCACAATGCACAGAAAATTCGCCGCGGCGAACGAGAACGACCAGATTCCAATCCAGATCATTGGCAAGACGAAAAATGCCAAGACCATTCCGAACCGTCCGGCACCGTACTGGGCCGAGACCGCCACAATTGTGGCCACCACCAGCAGCAGCGCGGTGAATCCCACCACCTGATACAGCCACCGGGAAAGACTGTGGTGCTGAAAGGGGAACGAGAAGACCCCCGAGAAGAAAGTCCACTCGGGAGGGGTGGGCAGCGACTCGGTCCGGACCACCGCCATCTGGTCGAAGACCGTTCGCCGGGGAACTCGGGGCGGGGTCTCGGTCGGAGGGGGTGGTGAGAAGGCCGAGTTTTCGACCGCGCGCTCGGCTCGCGGACGTGTTTTGCGTGTGCCGAAGACCGGACGCACCTGGTCGGGAGGGGGATCGGCGACCATCGGGGGGGGATTTGCAGGTGGGGAGTCGCCGGCGCCGGTCGCTGTGGTCGGGGAGGGGATTGGCCCAGCTGGGAGAGGGACGGTCTCGTCACCCACCGGACCCCGGCCGCGGGGATTGGCGGGGACGAACAAATCTCCGCCGCAGTGGGGGCAAGAGACTCTCTTCGGCCGGTCTTCCAGGCGGGTTCCCACCGGCTGCCCACAGTGGGGGCAGGCCAGCGACGTATTGAACCCGGGAGAGGCGCGGCGTTCGGCCGGTGCGGTGAGGGCCGCCGGACGGTAGGCCGCCTCGGGCTCGGCAGGTGGAGCGATCTGGTAATCGCCAATCTCGTCGGGCGACCTGAGCCTGGTGGTGGGGGTGATCACCGCCAGGTGCGCCCGCGAGGGAATGTGCACCTCCCTTTCACAAAACGTGCACCGCTCGCGCCGGGGGAGCTCTCCCGCCTCGAATTCCAGCAGTTCATGACAGGTGGGGCAGGGGAACCGCACCCGTCGGGAGGCTTCGTTCGACACCGGGAGGCACCCGCGGCAAAAGGCTGGCTCAGAACTGGCCGGAGGGACGGTCGAAACAGCCGCTTAGGCGAGGTCGATCGGCCACTGCAGTCCAGCCGACATTCCTCCGTCGACGTAGAGCACCTGCCCCGTCATGAACTCCGACGCTTTCGAGGCGAGGTAGATCACTGTCCCGATCATGTCCTCGGTCTTTCCCAGCCGCCGCAGCGGCGTGTTGGCGTAACCCCATTCCTGCATCTTGGGAATCGACCACAGCTTGTTGGTCATATCGGTCAGGATGAACCCCGGCGCGAGGGCGTTGACCCGCACCCCATGCGGGCCCCACTCCGAGGCCATTCCGCGAGTCATCATGCTGACTCCCGCCTTGCTGATGGCATACGGCAGCACTCCCTTGAGGGGGGCGTAGGTGTTCAGCGAGTCGATATTGATGATCGAACCCTGCTGCCGTTCGATCATCGTCTTACCCACCGCCTGCGAGAGAAAGTAGAGGCCCCGCAGGTTGATGTTCAGAATGCGGTCGTATTCCTCGGCGGTAAAGTTCTCGCTCCGCTTCCGCAGGTTGACTCCCGCAACATTCACGAGAGTGTCGATCCGCCCATGCCGGCCCATCACTGTGGGGATCAGCTGTTCGATGTCGGGCAGGCTGGCGACGTCGCAGACGACTGTGTCGACCGGTCCGGCCGGTCCCGCGATCTCGTCGGCGGTGGCGGTCAGCGTCTCCTGCTCACGCCCGGTGATGATGACTTTCGCCCCTCGCTCGGCGAAACCGGCGGCAATCGCCCGCCCGATTCCCCGACTGGCCCCGGAGACCAGCACCACCTGACCCGCCACGGAAAACAATTCGTCCGACATTGTGCCACGCGTTGTGAAGAGAGGTTCCTAACCGAACGGTAGCCGCGTTCCCCACGGGGAGGAAACGGGCGTTGTTGCGGCAAATCATGGCAGGTTCCGCCGGAGGGCGAAAGCGTTCTCCGGGTGTGAAGAAATGATGAATGCCGCCCCGCCACGGCGGTTGAACCGCCCCCCGGGCGACTAACATCTGCGCGGGCCGCGGGGGTGGTCCCGGATCGGAGCGGTGCCCGATCGCGGCCAACGCGGGCGGTCACGCCGAGCCTGCGGCCTGTGATTTCGGGTTTCTCCGGCAGGTGACTCGCTTGCCGGTTTGGTGATC
>Ga0315902_10001477_pt1 | contig 37737 bp, 52 predicted proteins | sample LakEriMetagenome_9_FD_203523 | JGI IMG/M metagenome (GOLD analysis project Ga0315902, IMG submission 203523) | Freshwater fungal communities from buoy surface, Lake Erie, Ohio, United States - Buoy 12 MA117 | ecosystem: Environmental > Aquatic > Freshwater > Lake > Lake biofilm | place: USA... | reverse complement strand
TTTTATCACCGCCGCCGCTTGTCCAGCTTTAGTCCTAGACGTGTCCAATTGTAACGAAAAAAAGAAAATTGCTCCGCCCCCTTGTTTCTATTCAATAATCGTTTATATTTAGACCATAACCTCAAAGGAGAAACAAAGCAGATGGCGTACATGAATCAGACCAAAAAGCAGACCATCGCCGCTAAGGTGAAGCCTATCCTTGCCAAGTACGGCATGAAGGGTTCGCTCTCGGTGCGCAATCATTCCACGATTGTGCTCAAGCTGACGGCTGGTCCGATTGATTTCATCGGTGACCTGGTTGAGCAGCGGCAGTTCGGCTACGTCAACATCGAGCTAAATAAGGATGAGATGCGGAAGCGCTACGAGCTGAGCATCAATCCCTACTGGTATCAGGAGCACTACACTGGTACGGCTCTCGCCTTCCTTTCTGAAGTCATCCCCGCGATGAAGGGTGCGGACTGGTACGACCGCTCCGACATTCAGACGGACTACTTTGACACCGCGTATTACTACGATGTCAACGTGGGAAGCTGGAACAAGCCCTACACTCTCACCAAGTAAGAGGAAAAAAATGAGCAATAAGGAAATGACCGCAGAGCAGTTTTTCCAGCAGCTCCTAGAGGACGCGCTGTGGCACGAGACTCACAAGCCCGAGCCGGCCCCGTGGAAGGGCAAGGTGCTCGAACGGCTCATCGCCCAGGAGGGCAAGTAAAAATGGCTAAGCTTACCGTTGGCAAGATTCTCAAGGCCGCTCAGTCTGACGCCGGTATCGGCTTCTGCGTCAAGTGCGGCACCCGGCACACGCAGGTCGAGCCCGATGCTCGGAAGTATACCTGCCGCAAGTGTGGGCTCCCCAAGGTCTACGGCGCAGAAGAGCTGCTCATGATGGTGGGTGCATGATAACTAAAAAGCTCCCCCACCTATCGGGGCGCAAGCAGTGGGTCTATACCTGCCGGACTGCGCACTATACGTGGCAGACTGTTGTGGTGGCTAATAGTATAAAGGAAGCCCGCCGCATGGGATATCGAGATGCCCTTGCCGTTATGGGGCGGTGCGCAGTGATACGATCCGACGATGTACGACCGGCGTGATAAAACAAAATGATAAAACAGGTTTACATAATACACATTATCGGTAGTTCGGTATTTCTTCGGTACTGTCAAAATGACAGGTGTATAGAAATAAATCACCTAATGTCATAATGTCGCACCCGACTGTCAATATAACCTATTAACGGGGACCGTCAAACCTGGACAGCCCCCACCGTGAAAGCTGGACAGGTCCTAGTAGTCCTCCTCCCAGTGCTCGACGGGCATGAGCTCCTGCCCTGCCCAGTTATAGAGGCGACCACAGCGGTCGCACTCACAGGTGAATTCACCGAGCCACACCTTGTGGCCGCAGTGGCAGGTGCCGGACTCCACACGGCCCTGCTCGTCCCGCTTGATGTTTTTAATCATAGAAAAGTCAATACCCAAAAAAATGATAAAACGGGGTCAAAATATGATAAAACGAATGTAACAATATTGTAACAATTTAATAAGTCAAAATGTCAGCCGGCCTGTCATTATAACATATTAACGGGAATGGGGACTACTTTAGTACGATTACTGGTCCCCACTGCTCGCTCCCCAACTGCACGATACCCTTGAGCTTGATATCGACCTCATTCCCATTGTCATCCAGTCCCCGCACCACAATCGGCAGGTGGGGATGCACGGCAACGGCTTTTCCTAGCGAATTATAAATGTCTACAGCTTTCATAGCAATACCTCAAAAATGATAAAACGTGGTCAAAAAGTGATAAAACGGAGACTACTCGTCATCTCCATCGGCTCCCGCAAAGAATGCGAGGGCCAGTACAATTAGGAATAAATACAATACGGCATAGTTCATAGCGGTCACGCTTCCATCAATTCATCGTCAATACAGCTACATACATCAAAGGAATCATCCAGCGTGACCATATAGTAGAGCGTACGACCATTATAGGCCACTTGAATTTCATGTATCGTCCCATATTGCCCATTACATGCGGGCTCAGAGTGATTAATAATTTGTACATAGTCATTCACCTTGAACATATCTCGCAACTCCATTGAAAAGATTGTATAGAAAACACGCTCTACTACAGAAATTTTTTTGCTCGCGATAGATGAACACGAGCGCATCTCCGGCGCGTGATATCCCTATTCTATAGAAATGATATCACTCCGATATATCTTTGATATCTAATAACACTTTATATTATATACGGTACTGTTCTTATGGTATAAGGTCGTCATTCTCTGCTGGTCTTTCCCCTTCATAGTACGTATAGATACACTGGAGACTGCAGAAATACCTGCCGTCCTTTTCGTATACACTCCTGCTATTGGGGACTACTGAGCGCCGACAGCTATTGCATTCATGTGGGAATTGGTCTGCTATGATATGGCGTGTCATATAGTCTCTCCTGTTATACTGGTATCTATACTATTATTATTAAATCTAGTGGGGGTGACCACAGGTTGTCAATAGGGTTTTGTTAAATACTATTTATTAACACTCTGTTCCGTTGACGTGCTTTCCCAGCATCGTTTGGATAAGAAGCTCCTCACCCCTATTGGGAGCCCGGCGGTCAGCGGTATACTCGTCTGCCAGTTGGACCACCGCATCCTGCCAACTGTCATCCAGAAATCCGATACCGGTAGCGAGTGCCTTACACATATCAAGGAATTCGTGGATATCTACTGCGTCCTCGACCTGAGCGATAGTGACCGTCTTGCCATAGGCGGTGACCTTGATACTGAATTCGTGATTACTCATTGTGACCTCGTATTAGAAATTAGAGTTATTATTAGTGGTATCCGTGACCGACTGCCACGGAGTCTCGGCCCCACCCTCCACGGGGAGGTACTTCTGGACCAGCTGCCGCATGTAGGTTCGCTCAGAGTCGTTCCCACCGGCGTTCGAGAAGAAGGGGTAGATACAGGCCTCAGCCGTCTCAGCGAGCGAGAATCCGTCATTCAAGAGTCCAGCCATCTCGACCGTGATACGTGACGAAATGGAGGTAGTGACCTTCGGATCCTCACTACGAACCTGCTGACGGGTATGGTCGGCAATCTCAGCGATAGACTCAACAAGGTTGACCTCGACCTCGGGATACGTCATCTGGAGAAGGGTAACCTCATCCGACCGACTGAGCGGCTCCATCTCGACAATCGAAGCGAATCGGTCCAGCATCGCTCGGTCAAGAACGCGAGTGGCGGTATACTCAGCTCCGATATTCGCCGTAGCGATGAAGGTGACACCATTGGCGACCTTAATCGTCGGAGTATTCGGCATTTCGTCAATTCGGAGATACCGCTGATTCTCGTCAAGGACCGTCATCAGAATATTCCAGGCGTCAGCGTGACCACGGGTCAGCTCGTCGAGAAGGATGATGGCGTTCGGAGTCTGAATCGCCTTGACGAACAGAGCCTCGGCGACGAACGTACCCTTGTCCTTGCTATAATGGGTATTACCGATAAGCGTCGAACGCGGGTCTTGGGTCGCGCCGATATTGAAATAGAAGAACTGACGACCATCCAGAGCCTCAGCGACTGACTGAGCGGCGAGAGTCTTACCACACCCCGAAGGACCAGTCATTAGGATATTCTTGCCACGGAGAGTGGACCGCATCAGATACCGCCACTTAAGCGGGGAGATGATGAGATGGTTCGGCTTCAGCTCGTCGCACTTGGAAAGAAACTCAATAACATCCTGCTCAAGCTCATTCTTCACATTATTCACCTTTTTGGTAGGGACAGCCTGCTTGACCAACGCCTCGTAGTCGGCAAGGTCGGCATCACGCCACTGCGTCTTACCCGTCTTGGTCATAGCTAGACGAAGAGCGCAATCGTTCTGAAGGGCCCGCTTGCGGGAATGGAGAGGAACCTTACGGGTCACATCCTTTCCGGCCGCGTCAACAGCGGTCATATCGTCGAGAACCTTAACAATCATCGTGTTCATGCTTACCTCAATGTGTGGGGTGATTTTCATATACTGAAATATACACTGCCCAGAGGTGAAAAGGAAGTCAACAAACATTAAGATTCCATTAAGATTTCCCAGTAATAGGCATATAAAAAGACACCCCGAAGGGTGTCTTAATATAATATATTAATTGTAGATTATGCTACTTGTGTCATTGTTGCGATAATCGATGGAATTGCGGGAGCAATTGATGAAGTTGGTAGAGCGGGAAGCGTGATATTCGCATTGTCTGTTGCCCACATAATTTCGATATACTGCCCGGCAGATAGTTGTGATAGGAAGTTCCATGCTGCGACAATGTACGGACTATTTGTAATTACGTCAACGTTGGTAGCTGAATGTGGTACATTTGAGCCCGTCACTCTGAACCAAATCTTTGCGGTAGTACCAGACCCACCGCCGCCCCCATTAGATAATTGCGCGGAGAATTGTAGATTATAAAGTCCAGCATTTGTTACAGTGATACGAGAAGAACTTACAATACTGACGCCACTTGAAATATCTGTATTACTAAACTTCATCGGGTATGCGGTATTAATTGACCCCGATTGTGTGGTAATATCATAGAATTGACCATAGTTGAATAGGCTGTGTCCATTATATGAGTATCCACCAGTACTTGCGCTGTGAACACCACTGAATGACCCAGTAAACGACCCAGTGAATGAACCAGAGTTGATTTGTGAAGAACTCGATACAACTCCATTTGGAATACCAATCGTCAATGTGTTGTTGGTAATAACAGTAGTTACGCCATTACTTCCACTGAAAGTAAGTGTATCACCGCCTGCCCCATTATTAAGCGTAATAGTATCATTACCAGTTGACCCACTTAATGCCAACGTGGTTGAAATTTGTGCAGAACTAGATACAGTCCCACTCGGTAGTAATGTCTTGACTTGGGCAGAACTTGAAACGGTTCCAGCTGTCACTGACCCCGTGACATTAATTGTTGTGCCTTGTGACCCAGAAACTAAAAACGCTTGATTATTATACAGATGCAAAAGTTGATAACTACCACTAGCAACACTTCCAAGTGTTGTGAGATAGGACTCAACATCTGTTATGTAATCAGGTACTTCTACAATTTTATATTGGAGTGGCATATTGATACCTTATGTTTGCGGTACGACCGCTTCAGGAGTGGTTGCTTGGAAAGTGCTAAACTTTTTGAATATTGCCGTGTTGTTATATAACTCTACTAACTGCCACTGCATTTGACCTTTAGTATTAAATGCTGCCTCAACATCAGCGATGTAATCAGAAAGCTCAGTTACATTATATTCTACAACAAGGGCATAACCAGTTCGGAATACTCCATAATCATTATAGATATGAATTAATTCTCTACCAAATAATCCGTGATAATTAAGAAATGCTTCAAGGTCATATAAGTAATTATTTGAGAGCTCTGGTAGTGCGTAGGTAACAGCCATAGTTGTACTCAAAGTAAAGTGTACATATAAATATTGGGTATAAAAAGAAAACCCCGTATCTCTACGGGGGTTACTTGACCTATAACGGTCACTCCTTGACCAGTAGGAGCTTATTTAAGGTTTTTAGGACATTCACCACACTCGCCACATCCACAAACTCCGCTTCTTGTCCGTACATAGTACGGAACATTTTACGGATATATGACTGTTCGTGATGCTGATAATCGCTGATGAAATAACTCATAATCCGAACACCCATCTCTCGCATCACTCGAACACAATTCTTGGTCTGCTTAAACGCCTGCTCACCACCATAATCAAAGTGCCGACCATTGTGCTTGAATGAGCACCCCGGCTCACCATCAGAGAAGTTGATAAAGTACGTAGTGTGAGTCTTAGCGCACTCCTTAATCAAGTCCATCGTCGCGGGATAACACAGACCTTCCGGCGTAGACCCATTCGAACACAGATACGGGAACAGTGCCTTCGCCTTTACAAAGTTATCCACTCGACTGTCATACACCACGGCGACCATCGGGATACCCGTTCCAAGATTCCCACGAAGCGAAATCACCACTTCGAGATTCCGAATCTTATCGGAAGCGTAGGCGAGCGCCGTCATCACCGTCATTACACGTTCCCACTTTCTGCCACCCATCGAGCCAGAGGCATCAACAGAGAGATAGAGAAGGACGGGATTGTACGAATCCACCGTAGTCCGCTTGAACACGTTCTCAATATCCATTCCCAGCTGTGAGAGGATACGGCGGTCAATCTTGCCGTGCTCTTGACGAGTGAAGTGTGTAATCTGCGGCTCGTTACGAACTTGCAACTTGTGGGCGAGAATCTGCCCCATCTTCAACCCATTGAGGAATCCACGATAACTATAATTATAATCGTGGTTCAACGTACGGCGGTCACGAATTGCCCAGCTATTAGCGAACGGGAACCAATCAGCAACCATAATCTCCTTCGTAAGCTTCTTCGTGACGAGACACGGAATCTTTCCATAAATCGGGTCAGAGTTTTCCGTCATATCCGCCGAAGCAGAATCAATCGAATCAATCTGCGTCTGCTCATTCTTCTTGAGCTTCTTCTTCTTCGCAGTCTGGTCCATCATATCCTTCATCTTTTCAATCGCACTATTCGCCTTCTTTTCATTGTATCGATTCTGGGGAAGATCGTAATTCGGCATTCCCTCATTCTTTATATCATCAGTATCCTCGTCGGACTCAATAGATAGACCATCCATCGCGTTAGACTCACTATCTTCCTCAATATCGGCGTGGAACTTTGCACGCTTTAGAATCTCAATCATCAGCTCATTCGACATCTTCCACAGAAGCGGGAACTGCTCATAGTCATACGCTTGCAGAGCATCGGACGGATGCCGCAAAGAGAGAATCGGGTTGATTAACGAATCATCACGAGACAGCCGCCACGTAGTCCACTCTGGCATCTTCTTCTCATCGAAGCGGTGAATGTTCGGCAAGTCAATCATCTTCACCATCTTGCCAAGACCCGGCAACGCCTTCTTGTCGAAGTGCGGGGAAAAAATCATCAGAAGCCAATTCACATAATTCTCAACAGTCGGCTTCCGCCAATCGCGATTATACTTCAGATTCTTCTCCACATCCGTATTGAAGAAATACTTGGTGTACATCGCGTCATAATACGGACGATACCCCGGTGCCATCTTATATACATAAGAGTCAATACGGCGGTCCTCAATAACATTCATCAACGTCTTGATATGACGGAACAAAGTACGAAGCGCCGACTGGTTCTGGTGCTCCTTCTCATAATAATCGGAAGCACTCGCATCCAGCTTGTGCAACTTAACCATCTTCCGAAGCTTCGGATGAAGCGCGGCATAGAACACATCTTGGTGCGTAGAAATATGTGCCAGAAACGGGAAATCAGAAAGGAGACAATGTGACCCCTCATGCAGAGCGAGTCCCACCATCGGGTCAAAGTTTTTCGGATTATCGTCGGCGGAAATAATCACCTGCTTACCATCCGTATACGATTCCTTACCAGACGAATACTTAACAATGATGGACGAATCATTCGTAAGAATACGAACGAAATTGGTAATAGCTCGACGAATCGTAGCAAGCTTCACCACGCGGTCAATACCAGAACTTACATCATTCTCTTTGTTAATGTCGGTTGAATCGAAATCGAACACAGAGTTGTCATCAATCCAATACGAGCTGTGATGTTTGGTAGCCATAGTTTCCTGTCGTTTGAGGTTATATATGAAATATAACCCGCCGTACGTAAAAGTAAAGTGAAGAAACATTAAGATTTCATTAATATTCTGGTTCTATAAAAGGGTAATAATTGGTTAAACCCAGTATAATCAGATATTTATATGGAGGTAATAATTTAATTATAATACTATGCCAGATAATAATATCACGCAATTTCAAATATTGAGAGGTAGTCAAGGCCAGAATGATGTATATACTGGCCGACCGGGTGAATTATCAGCAGATATTAGTTTATATGAACTAAGATTGCATGATGGTACCACCCCCGGCGGGCACATCATTGGCGGTGGTGGCATCGGACCACAAGGAAATACAGGTCCACAAGGTGCACAAGGACCGTCAGGTGGACCACAGGGCCCACAAGGCCCAGCGGGCTCTAGTGGGCCCCAAGGCCAATCCGGTGTTATGGGGTTGCCTGGCGTACAAGGACCGCTGGGGCCACAGGGTGTTCAAGGTGACCAAGGACATCAAGGGGTAAGAGGATATCAAGGATTACAAGGCCCACAAGGACATCAAGGCATCCAGGGACCCACAGGGCCACAAGGTAGTCAAGGTGATGTTGGCGTGATGGGTCTTCCTGGTATACAAGGTTATCAAGGGCCCTTGGGTCCACAAGGTATTCAAGGTCCACAAGGTGTTGCGGGTGTAATGGGTCTTCCTGGTATACAAGGTACCCAGGGACCACAAGGACAAACTGGCCCGCAAGGCATTGGTTCACAAGGTGTTGCGGGTGTAATGGGTCTTCCTGGAATGCAGGGTAACCAAGGCCCATTTGGACCGCAAGGTAGTCAAGGTCCGCAAGGTGATGTAGGTGTTATGGGTCTTCCTGGTGTACAAGGTATGCAAGGACCGGCAGGGCCGCAGGGACCACAAGGTGATGTAGGTGTAATGGGTCTTCCTGGTGTACAAGGTATGCAGGGAAGTACGGGTACACAGGGTAATCAAGGTCCATTAGGTAACCAAGGATTACAAGGACCGCAAGGTGTTCAGGGTCCACAAGGAAATCAAGGACCGCAAGGACGCCAGGGCCCACAGGGGGATGTCGGTGTAATGGGTCTTCCTGGTATACAAGGTTATCAAGGATTACAAGGCCCTCAGGGCAACCAAGGACCGCTTGGACTACAAGGTAATCAAGGACCGCTTGGACCACAAGGAAATTTGGGACCACAAGGCAATTTGGGTCCACAAGGCCGTCAAGGCCCACAAGGCAATCAGGGGCCGCAAGGTGTTCAAGGTGATATAGGTAACCCAGGTCCAACTGGTCCACAAGGTAGACAGGGACCGCAAGGTAATCAGGGTCCACAAGGGCGGCAAGGTTCAGAAGGTACGCAAGGTGACACCGGTGCACAGGGCAGACAAGGCCCACAAGGAAACCAAGGCCCAACCGGACCTACCGGACCTACCGGCCCAACAGGCCCACAAGGATTCCAAGGATTTACTGGATTAACGGGCCCGACAGGTTCACAAGGTAATCAAGGACCAACTGGCAACACTGGTACAACTGGTCCACAAGGTGCTACTGGTGCGCCAGGATCACCCGGACCTACAGGCCCACCAGGAGCACAGGGGGATACTGGTGCACAAGGATTCCAAGGATTAACCGGACCCTCTGGTTCTGGTGTCCCATCCAACCCATGCGGAACTGGTGTATATTATTTAACGTGGAATTGTAGTACGAATCAAGCAGAATGGAAGTGTTTAGACTTAAATGACGCTTGTGCATAACAAATATATTTGAGGAATTATTATGGCTAGATTTTATGCAGTTTTTGACCCAAGTACAACGGCTGCGATAGGAAATTCTCCATACTTTTATGAAAAAAGATATATTGGAGCAAACGCGGGAACATCGTCCCAACTGTCAGCGAGTGCTGCACTATTGAGAAATGGATTGATGGCTTCTCAGTCAATACTTTCTACTGAAATGTATGCACAGATGGATTCTTCAAACGAAGATGGTAGTAAAGGTATCATTATCCCATATGACTCATTAACTACAAGTGGGTCTAATCTTGTATTCAGTAACGTATACACCAGTAGTATTTCTGGGGTGGTACATCCTGCTAATCCGCTCACCAGACCGTCTGATACATTTATTAGTTCGTCTGACCCGAGACTTTATGCCACGGGAGATTCTGGGTCTATACTTAGTTCGTATTATACAAATGCCGGGGCAGCGGTTAATGAATTATTGCGTAATAAAATTCAAGTAGCAGTTGGTAATACTACAAACGCAGGGCCATTTCAACGTGACGCATGTTTTGGAAAAACCAACCAGAGAAATACAAGTATAAATTATGATTATGATTTTAGTTATTTTGCATGGGATGATTTTCAACCAGGAGACCCAACGTTTAATTTCACACAACAAACAGGTCTTATTAGAACGGTAAACAACGACATAACATTTAATTTTAGCACAAATTTCGTAAGTGATCGAGCTGGAACGTTATACATTCAACAAGCGGAACTCAGTCCAACTGGCTCCTCTCTTCCTATTTATAAATTAAAAGATACATCTAATAATAATTTAGATGGTCAGTCTATTGATTTATCGGGTGGAGCTTTGTCGTTCACAGCAAGAATTTCTGGTAGTACCATGCCAGCTGGAGGATATAAGCTAACACTCACAGCATATTTTAGAGATGCAACATACACAGGTTGTATTTCGCCATGTACTTCATCTGCTGCATATGGACCAAACTCGTGCGAATACACCAGTACAAACCAGTTTGTACAACTAATACCATAATATCTGGGTTAATCTTATGACGTTACCAGCATCAGGACAAATCGCAATGTCTCAAATTAATGGAGAACTAGGACGGTCCTCTACTGCAGAAATATCATTAGATACCGCAGAAAATGGTGGATATATTACGTTAAATAGTGGATGCTCTACACCGCCGTCATCGACGAATCCTGCGAGTATGAGTGAATGGTATTCGTATACCCAATGTTGTAACACGGGGACGTATTATGTAGACAGTAGTGGAACGGCAGGGTCAGATTGTGGTGGCGGAGCATACTCGTTTACACAAACAGTTTATAGTAATAATTGCGGAGCTTTAGCTAGTAGTTGTAACTTATATAGTAGTGGCGGTGGAGCATGTAGCGGAAACTTTAACGTATACTGCTTCACAGACTTTAGTTCATATTGGTGTACTAACTCCTCGGGAACAGTAACCAGTACTGGTGGTTGTACAACATAACAGTATATAAAATAAAAACGACGACCTAGTTCAGGTCGTCGTTTTCTTTTGCCTCCGCTGCTTCTATCTCATCATCCCAATCAAGTCCCATCGCTTCGTAGTACATCTGGACATTCCAGTTTCCCAAAAAGACTTTTTGAACCGTAGACCGAAATTCTGAAAGAGATAGCTCGGCAACTAGCTCTTCAACGAATTCCATAAAACACTCCGTCACATTTGAGGTGGGTACAATAAATATAACGGAATGTTGGAAACCGTCAAGTGTTACTTGCTCTCGACGGTGATGAGCTTACCGAAGCTGTACTTCTCACCCGTAGGAGCGATAAACTCCTTCTTCAGATGCCAGCCGCGTCCCCACCCAGCAGACTTCTTCGGGGTATTCGTGGCCTTCGGGGTCGTAACAGTGTTAGTCATACTAATCTCCCTGTAGGGATGTTATCTCTGTTGGTGTACCCGCTTATCGGATAATGCACCGTCACCAGAGGTATGTATATAGTATAACGAATACACCCCGCATTGTCAAGTGGGGTTTAATATAAGCTATTATTCTCGACCAAGCTCTCGCATGATTTCGTCACGGATGTCATCAAACCCATCTTCCGTATTGTCAGGTTCGTCCGCATCGAGCTCTTTCATATCGCCGGGTCTTGGGTCAACCTGCCAGACTTTAGGTATCTTTTCGGGGTCACCAAACGACTTTTCTATATATCCTTTATGAGCTACCGTAGGTGCGCCAGTAGTCAAGAATAAACAATTATAACATAATAATTGAAGATTGTCTTGGGCGAAATCCTTCACACCGTTTTTAAATGTGATTAATAAAGGTGACTTACTATCGGTGATACGCTTTTCTTTAAACCCACATAACGCACATTCTTCTCGTAGAAGGTTTCTGGCAATCATTCGATTCTTCAACCGAACCAAATTATACCCAGGGTATTTATTCGCAAAGATATCTTTAAGTTTGACCACACTGGCTCTAGAACCAAATCCTTTTGGAGTACCGATTCCTGTGGGATTGGCATGAGAATCAAAGAGCTGGTATATTTTGGCGTATCGCTTGTATCGTTCAAACCCAACCCCAAGGAATCGGGCGGCTTCCATATTACTCTTGGTGTTGGCTTGGGCATGTTCGATTTCCGCCCGTGATATCGGGAGTGCTCGACCGCCTTTATTACCAGCTCCAATTCGTTTAGGCATTGTGTGCGAAATCGTTAATCATCGGGAAGATTTCACTAATTGCCTTTGCACATGCCAAGGCGATGTCCCGATGTTCCTTTTGAGTAGCCATATCGGAACGGATATCGATATAGTGAATCCACGAACGAATCGTCCCATTTACGTACATACGGGACATCGTAAGACCTTCGGGTAAGACTGCCCGAGCGACTTCCTTTGCGATACCTTGGCTGATGGCCCACGTATACAGCCCCTTGGACTTTTCAATAAGTTCCCATTGCATCTTTTCCCACATTTCTTGTAATTGAGTGTCATCAGTCTCAATAGAATTCTGACGATTCTTTTGGTCTTGGAGTCTTGCCTCCCGCGTCTCGAACGTCAATTCCTTCACTGGGTCGGCGTAACGCTGACTGAACTCTTGGAATGTGAACGAACGATGACGAAGAATCTGACGAGCGATATCACGGGTCGTCTCAATTTCAATAGTGGCGTTTGCCATCTCGAACGGTGACCAATGCTTATGCTTGACCAGATACTTAATCAACTTATCAGAAGTGTCGGTGTTCTGTTGATTGCTGGGATTACTCACCCGAGCACAATATGCGATTAAGTCCAATACATCGGAATCTAATGGTAAATCTTCCGTACACGGTACTGTAAAGGAAACTAGTTTTGCTTTCATACAACCTCTCTTAAATTGTCTTTTCAAGTAATGTGGATAATGCTTTTTGTAGTGCGTCTTTAACCGAACTCATAGCTGGATGTGAGGGGATTATACAATTTGGTCGAGATGCTGCCGAAGCGTTTTTAAACTCTTCTTCGGTATACCAATTTGCCGTAACCCCAATCATATCAACAATCTCATGCATAGTAATAGAACCACGATTAACCAAGTTATACGGGCCGTTTGGTGCATCCGTTTCAATCAAGGTACAGGCCACTTCAATTGCCTCGTCTAAATCGGTTATGGAGTTGTGACCTCCATCGAATAACTTTCCAGTCTTAGCATACTTCAGAATTTTAGCAAGGAAATTCTTTGGTTCATCAATACCAGTAAATGGTAGTCGAATACGATAGACTTGTGCCTTGTCCTTTAAATAGGCATCGGAAATGCCTTTACTAATGGAGTATGTACTTCCAAAAAAGTTAGGTAAGGCGTTGATATCATCAATGGTCCCTTCATAGATGCACCCACTTGATACGTGGGCCAATCTAGCACGGGTCTTACTTACAATATGATGTAATTGAATTGGAAACACTGCATTACCTAGATAGGTTTCTGACTTGTTCTTTTCACACGCATCTATGTTAGGAATTCCAGTAACCCCTGCACAATTTATAACCCAATCAAATTCTTCTTGTGCTAAAATGTCAAATACATTTGTGTGAGTGCTTATCGTAATGGTGTGACCACGACGATTCAACTCATTTTGCATTCTTGTTCCAATCCATCCACTACCAACTATTAAAACTTTCATTTACGTATCCTAGTATTATAACATCTCTATGTCATTTAGTAAAGGGGCGGCCGCATCTTTTTCTGATAAGATAGGGTTATCCGATAATGGCCATTTTATGTTTATGGTAGGGTCATCCCATCTGATAGACTTTTCATGTGCTTTATTATAATACTCTGTGACTTTGTATTGCACTGTCACCATATCAGTTAATGCAAGAAATCCGTGAGCGAATCCATCGGGAACCCATAATTGTTTTTTATTATCAGCTGATAGTTCTACTCCTACCCATTGTTTGAACGTTGGAGACTCCTTTCGTATATCTACCGCAACATCAAATATCGAACCGTGTGTGACTCGTACCAATTTGCCTTGTCCGTTTGGTTTTTGATAGTGCAACCCACGAAGAACGTTTTTATAGGACACACTTTGATTGTCTTGGACAAATGTAACATCGGTGTTAGTCAACTCTAAAAACTTATTAAGATTGAAACTTTCGAAAAATATACCCCGCAGGTCGTTATGAACAGACGGATGGAGTACATATACTTCTGGTAATTTAGTGTGTTCTACTTTCATTGTCAAATAAGTTAATTAAGTATTTGCCGTATTGTGTGTTCTTGCATGCGCTAAGGAATCCAGTTATATCCATTTGAGTCACCCACTTTTTTCGAATAGAAATTTCGTGAGGACTTCCTATTAAAATACTTTGATAGGACTGAATAAACTTAATAAAGTTAGACGATTCTAACAAGGCATCGGGAGTTCCGGCGTCAAACCATACCATTCCGCGTTGTAACTTGGTAGCGAACAATTTCCCTTCACGTAGATATAATTCGTTTATATCAGTAATTTCTAATTCACCACGCGCTGAGGGGTGTAGACGTTTTACCTTATCGTATACGTCGGGAGGATAAAAATAAAGTCCAGTAATTGCCAAATTACTTCTAGGTGATTTTGGTTTCTCTTCTACGTGAACCACTACATTATTTTCACCAAGTTCAGCAACACCAAATCGTTCTGGGTCGGACACCGTATGTAAAAAGACATGCGCATTGATATTGTTTCCAGCGTGCAATAGTTGGTCACTAAACCCTGCTCCGTAGAATATATTATCTCCCAATATCAGCACGTGTCTGTCAAAGTTAGAGACATACTTATGTCCCATCTCTTCTCTTACAATATTAAAGGCATCGGCAATACCAAGTGGTATCTTTTGTTCCAATACCGTCACATCAATCCCTAACTCCGTCTTACAATTGCTGAATAATTCCTTAAAGCGTTCCTTTTCATGTGTAGAAGAAATTATAATGACATCACGAATACCCGCTAACATCAATGTGGTCAACGGATAATAAATCAACGGCTTGTCATAGACAGGAAGTAATTGTTTTGTGGTAACTAACGTGGATGGATACAATCGTGTAGACTTACCACCCGCTAAGATTATCCCAAGTTTACGCATGACCTTACCCACTCCATATTGTTTAAGTACCAATCAATAGTTTTTACTAACCCATCTTGAAATTTAATTGAAGGCCTCCATCCCAATTCGTGCTTGATGTGGCAAATGTCAACTGCATATCTGAAGTCGTGTCCTTTTCTATCCAACACGTGGTCTATTAACGAAATTGGCTTTCTCATAATCGTCAAGATATGTCGGGCCACATCAATGTTAGTACGTTCGGATTCACCGCCGATGACATACGTATCGCCAATTTTACCACTCTCTAAAACACGTAGAATAGCATTACAGTGGTCAGTTACGTGTAACCAATCTCTTACATTAAAACCAGACCCATAAACAGGAATACGCTTGTCCATATAAGCGTTCAAGATAACCACGGGAATGAACTTCTCTGGAAACTGCCGTGGGCCGTAGTTGTTTGAACAATTCGTAACAATCGCCGGAAGTCCGTAAGTATGGTGAAACGCGCGTACCAAGTGGTCGGCTGATGCCTTCGTAGCGGAATATGGACTGTTAGGCGAATATGGAGTCTTTTCGGAAAACGGCGTATCGTTTAATTTTAATTGACCAAAGACTTCATCAGTTGAAATATGTATGAATTTAAATTTATTAGTCTTGTGGTACTTTAATAAACACCGCAATAAATTATAGGTTCCAAATACATTCGTTTGAACAAACGCATCGGGAAATTCAATTGAGCGGTCAACGTGAGTTTCCGCTGCAAAGTTTACAATATAATCTGGCTGGTGCTTTACGAGGAGGTCATATACTTCATCATAGGCAATGTCCATCTGATAGAAAGTATATCTGGATGATTTAGGATGTGGAGAGACACCCGCATACGTCAAGAGGTCTATATTAATGACCTCCATATCCGTATTCTCTAAAATATATTCTATAAAATTACTACCAATGAACCCGTTTCCGCCTGTTACTAAAATTTTCATAGACTATTGATGTACTCCCTAAGTTTATCAGACGGTTTCCAATTCAACCGTGTTAATGAATCATCATTCTCTCGTAATGTTTGTCTATAGTTACCGGGTTGGTCGGCAATGTGGACTTTCTCAGCTCCAAAATGTTGTTTAAACATTTCGTATACTTCGTTAATCGAATAGTTCATTCCAGTTCCCAACTCCCATGCATCGGTATGATGTTCATCGTACATACCAATACGAACTAGACCATCAACAATATCATCAACGTGTGTAAAATCACGCCGTTGTTCTCCATCACCGACAATTGTGATTGGCAATCCATCGCGGACTTGACGGCGCCAGATACCAATTACAGCTGCCCAGTCTCCATCCACAATTTCATGCGGACCATAGACATTGTAGAACCTAGCGATTTCAAAATTAGTCTTGTAAATAGTTCTATACATCTTTAGAACTTCTTCTCCCAAATGCTTGTACATCGCATAGGGGGACTGGTATGGATTATGCCAACGAGAGGATGACCCAGCATATACTAACTTTGTATTATTGATGCGGCACCATTCAGCCACCGCTTCCGTTCCTTTGACATTGACGCGGAAGGTTTCTGATGGATTTTTAAATGATGGTTGAATGCGTGATAGTGCTGCCAGATGATAACACAAATCAACTTTTATTGATGTTAACCGTACGATATCGGTTATATCTGCGGCTACGTAGGCAGCCCCAGTCTGTTCGTTATTCTTCAATCCACTATCATAATTGTCAACGGAGATTATTGTATGCCCGTCGCGGAGTAATCTTTTAATTAAGTTAGTACCAATGAATCCTGCTCCACCCGTAACCATTATATTCATTTTTAATAATCCCCGTAAATCGAAAATTGTTTGACTACCGGCGCCGGGTCTGGAGCGGTGTCTACCTTATAAATATATCCTGCTACCGCGTCAATATAAAATTGTCGTGTTCCGTGCTGTTGAAAATGTGCCTCTAAGGCTTCTGTTAATGGAGTATAAACCAATCCATCGGGGATGTCAACTGCTACCCACCGATCACCCGGCGGGACTCGTTTGAAGATTTCTTTTTTGATTTCCATTACTTTTTGTCTCTTACAATATGTCTAAACAATAATTTCGGACTACCTTTATCCTCAGTCTTTAAATCAATTTGTAATGTTTGTGGTCCGCCGGTATTCATCTCAATCACTACCTTTACTCCATCGTACTTTACTTTGAATGGAATCTTTGGTTCGCAATAATGTGATGGAGACTTTAGTTCTGATTGATTTGTAGATTTATTGATAACTAAAGTGTGGACGTTTTTACCACACCCGTGAACTGCTCTCCACATTTTCAATAAACGCTTTTGACCTTCATTTGTATTAGCAAGCTTTTCCATCTCTCCAGCGTACTTTTTAAGATATTCTTGCTTTAATGCTGACTTTAACTTTACCTTTTCTTCGTCTGGAGTATCGGGAGTCCACTTATACTTTCGTAACATATCAGGCCATGCTCGGTCAATAGCACCGCCTTCTGGTTCTCCTAAATAGTCCACACCAGCTTTCTTAACGCCAGAATTTTTCATTGTGATGTTACGTGGGTCGGTATAAATCTTTGCCGAGATTTTCATAATACCCTTCTTACCACCAACTTCATAATCTAATAAAATATCTGTTGGGTCGGTTTTTGGGTCAATGCCCAATTCTTTCAAACGAGTTTTACCTACACCTCCGACTTGCAGACAATTAGTAATCTTTGCACCTTGGGGTAATGCATTACGAACAGCCTGGGCCGCAAGCTTGTTGCGTTCATCCGCTGCCTTAGCATCACCGCCTAGTTGACTATATCTACTTTCGACGCTCTTATATGCATCTTCATTTTCTTTACTGGGGAATAAATGTGCGGCTACCCCTGCTTCATTATGCTTACCACTTAAATCTGCTAATGCTCTATCTGCAGCGTTTCCACGCATACCAATTTCAATACCTTCGTCTGCGATAATTTGATTCATTAGCTTGGTGACTGCGGTTCCGGCTTGTCCACACATATGTTTTGGAGTAAGTCCGGTGGTAGGAGTCATATAAATCTTTTTACCACTTGCTCCACCCTCAATCATCTTCAAATTAGCCATTTCTCTGACTGCGTTAACTTGCTCTTCATATGATGGAGCACCAAGAAAGGCTCTCCATAACTTAGTAAACGTTTGGAACCGTGTAGATTCATCAGGACTATCAAATCCACGTGATTCCATCGCAACTTCTGTATCTTTTAAGATTTGCTCATCACGGGCAGCAGACCCTTTAGTTAGTGGCTTTGGGGGAATATTACCGGGAGCGTTGGACATCGGAACTTCTTGACTTTGTGGTACGTCCGGCTTTGCCGTAGGTTGCGGTTGCGCAACTTTTGTCGTGGTCGGCTGTGTGGTAGCCGTCGTCGCCTTTTTATCAGTAGAGGGGTCTTCCCCCTTAGCCTGAGTTGGAGCGGCAAGACCTTTTGCAAATCGCTCAGCCGCTGCCTTTGCAGTTTCCCCGCGACCAGTCTTTAGAGTTTCCCCAGAGGTATTTTTTCCATACCAAATACCGCCTGCCGTTTGCCAAGCGGTGCCGGGCTTACGTTCTACTTTTTCTTCTCGAATGTATGATAAGAATTCTTTTAGGAGCTTTCGCATATTTCACCAGAAAAGGATACTATAATAAATAGTAATATTATTCTTTATCTGGACGCTTTTGGTGTTTCACGCTGGACTTTTTCTTTTGACCACGTGCCTCTTCCTCTTGACGACTCCGGCGGCCAATCTTTTGGAATCCCGTGTATTGTTCGTCTACATTGAAATCATCTTCGAATTCAAAGTCATCATCGTCAATTCGTCCATTAAAACTCCACTTCGGCATTACGTATTCTCCTATTATAAAGTTATTTTGCCCACTTACCACGATTAACCAACTGACAGATGACCCCGTATACCGATAGGTCTTGGAAGGTATCTTCCACTGCCTCACCAACATTGTCCTGCTTTCCCAATACGACTAGCTGCTTCAACCGCTGAATCTTATCGTTCATGCGGAACCAGAGTCCAGTCAAGGACAACTTGATATCATCTGAGGTTGCAAGAGATGTACCGACCGAGATATTACCGGGACCATAATTGGACTGCTTCAGACAGAACGTTTCATATTGTTCCATCATAATCTGCTTGTACATGCCCATCATTTCAGGGTATTCTCGTTCTATTTGTGCAACGATATCTGGATTTTTAAAATCATAGTCTATTTGCATTATAACCTCTTAAAAGATTGTTCAACTCTATATTAAACATTTGTGTGTTGTGATTCTTATATTCTTCACGCCGGTCAATTAATTTAATCTTATTTTTTAAATAAACATCACGGTCAAAATAATTCTCACACACAACAAGTTCTTCATTTCTAAATTGCTTTATATTGGGGTCGCTGAGTATGTGCGTTCCCCACATAATATATGTATCTTCTAATCCATAATGACTAAAGCTATCTGGAATTGGAACGGTTGTCAAGAGGGCATGCGATATTATCGTAAACCACCCACCCGCAAATTTCATATAGGGTTGCCCTTGTGAAGTGTTACGCACTTCTGATAAAGTAAATTCTGTTATATTAGACAAGACGGCATCTTCATATGGATTGTTTTGCCGTTCATACCCCAATGGCTTATCAAGGAATCTGGGAGATACCAGACAATCCCACGTACTGTCCCACAGCCGAACCGTTGATGGAGTCAATACAAATTTATTAATTCCAGCATCCTCTATTATTTCAATAGAATTAAATGTTGTATATAATGTTTCTTCTGGGAAAATAATATCGACATCCAACCACAAATACCAAGTTGCGTTAGTGTCAAACGCCTTGTGCTTTCTAGCTGTGGTACATCCGTTGATAGTGGTAGACACCGTGAACTTTGATTCTGTCCAATCTACCAATTTAGCGATATCTTCAAATTCTTCTTTACATTGTTGCCGTGTCCATTCACTCCGTGACCAATCCACGATTTCATCAGATACGCCCATAATTACATTAAATCGATGTCGGTGTTGTGGAAATAACAACTTGGCAGATTCCCGCAACCGTTTAATAGTAGTTCGTAGTTCACTTAACTCTGTGGGCAGGATAAAGATAACAATCTCAAGCATATTTTTTAAGTAAATGTTGTTTTAATTGTGGGTCACGGTCGTACTGATGCACGATACAAAACGTATCAGATTTCTCAGAGGTTACCGTCCAATCAACAGAAACAAAAGGTGGTGTCTCTAAAAGTTTATCGGTATGGGTATGCCGTTTAATCCACGACACTCCCATATGAACCACCAGCCCCTCATTCTGTTTTACAAATTGTACATCATTCTCAAAGTGTTTTAAGTTAATTAACACATTGTATGCGGCTTGGTCACTTAGTTGAGATGGGTTACTGGTGGTTAATGACCACCGATATATTTCATTGAATAAATCTCTGATATATTCACGCTGACCAACGATGGTTCCAGCACAATACGAAGGCTTGTGTTGTAGAGACTCCCATTCCTCTGGGAAGGATGTCCCAGCATTTACTACTGCCCACTCTTCATCTTTGAAGGTGATGGCTTCTGACGTAGCTAGTATGGGCTTTTTCATATTCTTCTCTAACCATTCCGTGGGGTCTTGTTGGAATATAACGTCCTTAACATCGGTCCATATGAGAACATCATCATCCAATAAGTTACACAGCTGGCTAACATCGTGGAACCGCTGTACGATGATATGTTGCTGTAGATGTCCCTCATAGACTTCCCAACCACTGTCATTTAAAAATTGTGTGGTAGCTTCTGGAACATCATATACCAACATAATCTTCTTTCCCGTAAATCCAGACTTTGCGATGGAATTTACGTAAGGTTTGATATCATCCACACCGTATTTTGTTATACATCCTATTATGGCTATTTTCATTATATTTCTACCAATGTATGGTTTTTAAATCCCGTGATGATTTCGAATGCGTCCCACCGTTCTCCAACTTCCCAATGCTCGGCAAGATATGGATTTTGTATTACTGGGTATCCACCCAACATCATTACATACTGAACGATAAAGTCTTGCCATCCAACTATATGACTATACCCCGCTAAGGTATCATAATCATTCCACAACTCTTCTTTACAACGTTCCCATGCGGATATGTAATGCTCTCGGTTAACAAAGGCACCGCCTCCTGCCCCATACCCAGGCGCTTCGCTTATCCCACCTCGTTGCTTAGAATATTCTAACAGTCTCCCATCAATATTGTTTGGTCTGTTAATACCGGTGGGTGAAGGACAAGTAGGATGTATAGCAATTGATAAGTCTTGCTGGAGTAAAGTTATCGGACGTAAAATAAAATCATCCTCTTCAAGAATAATCATATACTTTGAATCTGTAGAACAACAAGCCTTATACAAATTATTTAACCATTCAAACGAATGGGTTCTTGGCCAATGAGTACGACCGACCGTTACATAACCGAAATCACCACAATACCCTAATTGAAACGCATTACGATTTACAGTAGCATCAAGTTGTTCAGCTATCTTTGTATAATTTTCTACATCACCTTCGTAGTCAACTTGAATAAACAAATCTGCGTCTGGATAAAATCTCCGCAAACTACGTAAAGACTTTGACCCCGCTTCATAGTTTCTCCATGCCCACAAGAACGCACTAATCGGTTTACTCATTATTCGTTTCTCATCAATTTATAAAGATTGTTTTGTGTTGCGGTTTTAAATTCGTCACATACCCATCTGACGTTTTCTATACCGACTTGGTTTGCCATTGTAACAAATATATTGTGCATAGCCACTCCAACTCCATACGGCGGATTGACCTCCATTTCAAAAATAGCATTTATTAAGTTCTGTGTCATGCTATATGGAAATACGATGAACGTGTCGTTGACAATCGGGATATGCATGAACTCCGGCTCTCTCCACAAAAAGTTACACTTTGTGAAATCGTAGTGGTATTCTTTAAATGGGTTCTTGAAGAAGTTGATATCATATCTGGTAGAGATTACTAAATCTAAATCTTCGCCAAGTAATTGATTTAAACTATTAATGTACGAGTTAGAAATAACCTTAAGTCCATTCGGTAGCTTATCCCCACCACCAACTTTATTCAACCCAGAATCAACAAACACAGACTTTTTTACTGGTGTGTACGTATTCAAGATGTCATTCTTCTTTTGGCTATCATAACTATACAAATAGAAATATATGTCGTGTCCCTCGTCACGTAAAGGGGTCACCACATTTGCAAAAAATCCACCTACGGCATCCTCATAGTTTCTATACCGACCAAACATCCCGTCATTGTAAGAAACGCCTACTAAATTAATTCCTATTTTCATATTTCATTACGATTGATTCAACAGATTCACCATTTTTTTCCATAGGGTATCTACTGATTTCAACAAACCCCAATGAATCGTACAAATGTTTTGCTCTGTGATTGGTTGATAACACTTCTAAATACAACTCGTTTGTATTGTACTTTTCCAAAACAAATGGCATGAAGAATTTATAAGATTGTTTTGCTATACCTTTTCCCGTGTGTTCTGGTGCTATGTCCGCGCCAATATAAAGTTTATCTTCTTGGATACTCAATCTAAAATATCCTACGACAATTCCATCCAACTCTATTATCCAGTATGGAATGTTATTGGTTGTCAGTCCTATCCACGCAATGGTTTCTTCCAACGTGAATGTCTTATCGGTGTGTAAGAATTCTTTAGCATACCCATTACGAACCCTATTAACAAATGGGGCATCGTCTACGGTGATTGGACGAAATAACAACATTACCAACCCTTCTTTATACAATCAACGATATATTCACGTTGTTCCTCGGTTACCCACCAGCCGACCGGAATAGAAACAACATTACCAATAGTTCTATCCAATGCTGGAAGCTCAGTCTTAAACTGTTGTAATCCACTGTGCTTATCATTTCGTTCGTGTACCTGAGATACCGTGATGTTGCACTCTTTCATCCAGCGGTAAAACCCAGGTCTATCTTGCACCAACATACTATAAATCCAGAATGCTGAATCCCGTTCTGGATGTCTAGTTAAGGTTGTCACTCCAGAGACATCCAAAAGATTTGTGTCGTAGTATTTTGCGTTACTCTTATGGGTATGGACGATATGATGTACATCTTGTAAGTTCGCCATACCAACAGTAGCACATACATCATTCATATGGAACTTGAATCCCCACTCTGGAATATCTGCCTCGCATCTAAAATCCGTACGTCCCTTTTCATCACGGTCAATTCCATACCAACGTAAAAGCCGTGCCCGCTTATTCAAGTGAGGAGGAACTACTAAGATACCACCATCCACCGATGTTATGTGCTTGATAGCTTGGAGACTGTACATAGTTAAGTCACCGTAAGTTGCGAGACTCTTATTCTTATATAAAGAACCCATCGCGTGAGCACAGTCTTGTAAAATGACTGGAGAGAACCCAAATTTCTCTTTACACTTTTTCTTAATAAGCTGTAGTCTATCCAAATCCAACGGGTATCCTCCCCAATGCATAGCTATGATTACCTTGGTGGTTGGAGAGAGCTTACGTTCCAAATCATCCAAGTCCATATTCAACGTAGTCGGGTCGAGGTCAACCCATTTAATATTTAACCCGTTGGCTAATATCGGAAAGTTTGTAGCGGTACAGGTCAACGAGGTGGTAAGTACTTCATCACCGACATTTAATCCCGGCCAATCAATTTCACTATATCCGTCTACCAGCACGTATGGTTGCTTTAACATATGTAATGCTAAATGTAGTCCAGATGTACCAGAGTTCAGTGTAACTAAATGCTCGACCCCCAAGTACTGACGAAGTTGTTCTTCAAATTCATCGACCTTAGGGCCCTGCCCAATGTATCCACTGTCTAATACCTTTGCGACTTCTTCTTTCGCTAGTGGGTTCATCCAAACTTTAAATAAAGGGATATTGTTTGACGCCATAATATGTTTTCTCTTAAGCTTAGGTAAGTTTCCTTTCCGAAATTATATTTCCGTTCTCATCACCCCACCATAACCAGTTATCTCTAAATAATCTGAATGCTAGTAGATGGGTTGAACGAGCTTTATCAAGCAGTCCAGCTCTATTGAGTATCATAGTCCAACTTGATTCTGCACTATTTAAAATTCCAGTTTCTCTAGAATATTCTATTAATTTATTAAATACATTATGGAATAACATCTCTGAATGCTTATGATTTGCTACGCAGAGATTGTCATCGTAATGTGCCCCACCAAGTCCATGATGTATTAAGTTGTTGTCAAACAAATGTAAATCAATTGGACTATTCACGCCCATATCATACCGACTCCGTATAACAAAATCGTATGAAATATTTGTGTCATATAGATTCTGATATACTTTTTGCCAACTATAGACCATAGGGAACTGTCTAAAGCAACTCATTACATCGTATTGTGGAAGCGGTCTTGATGTATCTTTGTGTGGTAATGAAATACCTTGCTTAAAATGGGTAAACTTGAATGGGTCTTGTATTTGTAATGATTTCACCTTGTTGGTGTATATCTGCGGTACCTTTTCCCATTCCTCATCTTTCCATGCGTGTAAATAAACGTCGGTGTCATAATTTTCTATAACATGCTTCCACGTGGCATTATATCCATCTTCTACCTTACGGGCTAATCCCGACAACAGCAATGCTACTTTCATACAAATTACTGTTGGTTTTCTAAGAAATACTTCAAATCTTCTGGTGTTCCGAGTCCCCACATCTTGGGTACGTCAAATGGTTTAACCTTCAAGCCAGATTCAAGTGCCTGGTTGAACACGGGGCAGACGTAGAATTCGTTATTTACTCGAATGTTCTTTTCAATCATCTGTTCGGCAAACTTTACGTAATCAGACCCCCGCTTCCAATAATAGATACCAACCGTCGCTATATCCGAAATGGGATTCTTTTCGGCAACTTCGGTCACATACCCTTGGACATCCACCTTAGCAAATGACCACTTAGGGTGGGTAGCTCTAAATGTTACAATACCCCCATCAAGGTTTTGTTCCACCATCTTGTACATAAACTCGTTAGAATCCCACTCAACAAACTGGTCGGAGTTTGCCATCAGTAAGGGTTCATCCGTATTGATGTGTTCTTTGGCGAGTAAGGTAGTACATGCCGCACCCTCGGTCATACCATTCACTTCCACAATTTTGCAATTTGGTGTAATGAGATTGAGTAACGTATCAAGATTATACTTCTCACGATGTTCCTTTTGCACCACATAAATAAATGTGGCGTCAATATTCAAGTTCTCAGCAACCACTTGAATCATTGGCTTTCCACGAACATCAATTAAGGGTTTTGGAAATGTATAGCCGGCCTGTTGGAATCTACTACCTGCACCTGCCATTGGAATTAATACGTTCATCTTACCACCTTGCCATTTAGGAATTGTAAAAGACTTCTTCTCTTGTAACTTATCATATAATTTTTCTTTTGTCAAGTCACGCGGGTTATTTACTCTTAATACATTTGCACGACTTCTAGATGCCGCTAATAACCCAGGAGGAGAATCCTCAACTATTAACGTTTCTTCTGGAAGAACCCCCATCATACTCATCGCTTTCCAGTACATTTCTGGATGAGGCTTACTGTTTTTGACATCTTCATTAGAAATGATTAAGTCCATATACTCTATTAATCCTAGTTTGGATAACATAGTCAATACAGACCGACGAATAGAGTTCGAACAGCACGCGGTCATATATCCGTCAGATTTTAATGAAGCGAATATCTCTTGGAGCCGTTTATCTTGTGGGAGTTCAGATAATGCTTCTAGTGTGTACTTTTGCTTACGTTCCCAAATTTGCTTATGGAATGATGGGTCTAACTGCTTTCGTTCGGTGAGCATTTCCAGCTTCTCATTAGTTTTTAATCCGTCATATGTTGAGAGATGCTCATCCCACGAAATTGCCATATTAGAATTACCAGTCACATCAACAATAGCAGAGTTTAGAGTTTCATAATGAATCTCTTTGGCTTCTACTAATACCCCATCCAAATCAAATATAATTAATTTAGTCATGGGACTTCCTCTTAAAGTGTACGTTCATCTCAGCAGATAACCAGTCGTTTTGAGTTTCACTATAAATTTCAAACCCGTTGTCAGTTAAAAACTTTCTGACATCTTCGATTCGATTGTTTACGTTGTCGTAAAGGTTGACCGCATTAGCTGCCTCAACCACGCCTTGCTTTACTATATCGACCTTACTTCCCAGACTCTTTAAAACATTCAAATCATTACCTTGTGCATCAATATGCAATTCATCAATCTCATCAATTTGATACAATGTACAGAAATCGAATAGGGTTATCGTCGGAACAATATATGCATGTGTCACTTGAAAGTCTGGGCGGTCGGGCCACTTCTGATGAATGTCCTTTGCAAAATCATGCAAGCTACTGCAGCCCCAATCTCCAAATCCAGCAACATTGAACTTCTTAAATGAATTTTCCACATCTACTGCAAATGGTATGATTCTAATATTAGAGTTCTCAAAAGAAAGTGGCCATAAATGTTGTGTAATTAATTCCCACGTTGGTTCAAACGCATAAACGATTGACCCATCTGCTGCCATCTCTTTTGTTTCTGCGCCTCTATTTGCACCGACATCGATTTTTACTTTCATACTTCCCTCAATTATAAATCTAAGAATTTAAATGGATTTTCTGGCCAATTGGTAACAACACTACTACTACGTACTAGTCGGTGATTGATATCACGCTGCATTACTCGAATTTGTTCTGAATCTAGTTGGTGCTTTAAGAAAGTTTCTGGGTGCCACCGATTGATGCTGGTAGCAATACTGTTGATATTTACTATGGTATCGCAATATGTTTTCATTGCTTCGAACTTACCAATTGCTACTCTATCTTGATATCCACCGAAATTAAACACTTCATCTGGAATGAAGATGTCATATTTATCTTCTTCTAATTCGGTAATGATTGGTTCGATATTAAATTTATCTTGAATAATGACATCGAATCTGCTACGAATTACATAATCATATGGTTCATCAATAATATCGAATGACCGCTTTAAAGAATAATACATTAGCAAAACGTTGTCAATTCTTCCTTCAAAACTCATAGTGTTTGATAACGTTAATTGCCGAAACAAGTATTCTAAAATTTCTTGTTCATTACGTTCAATCAATATTTGCTTTGGTTTATATAAGTCCAATACCCGATAATCATCCCACGTGTGAACGAACACATCTACATTATAATTGTTGTTTAAGAAGGCGTCGTAGATATACGGAAAACAGAACATTCCACTCCGAGACTTACCAGACAATATTAAAGCTATACGTTTATCTGCCATACTTTACTTTATCCAGATGCATAAACAACCCCTCTCCGTGAGCAACCTTGAATTGTTGTTGTGCCCACCATTTAGAGATGTTACCTTCGAGAGCAATGCCATCGCCAGAGAACTGAGAAACCGTGTCCATATAAAATTGCGTACTGTACAAGCATGGATTATTAGTCCAGTTACCATATCTACTTGTTGTAGTATAGTACTCTTCTTGTTTATCAATTAGTGGAGAGAATGCAACGTTAGGATGTTCTGTCCAATGTACTGCGTCTAATAGATGCGGAGAGGTACATCCAATCTCTTCATCGTAGTATGTGAGTTCATTTCCTTGATGACGGAAACTGAAGTGCGGGAATCCAGGAGACTTTCGATGCCGATACCGTACACAATCAAATCCGTTCTGTAGTAAGTGTATACCAGATTGTAGCCGACCGAATGTTGTAATAAAGTTTTCGATAAGATTCCAATCATGCTCCAATGTCATAAAATACGGCTGATTGGTGTTCTTAGCTAGTTCAATAAATCCCTTTCCTATACCGATGTTATTTTCTAATGGAATATACCGTACCTCAAAGTGTTCCGCAATCATCTTATCAGTTTCAGAGAACTCTTGAAATAAGATTACTGCATCTTCCACCATCGTAAACAATCCATTTTCGTGATAGGTCGCTAGAGTATCAATAAGCGTTTGTCCAGACCGCCAAGCTAATATGCCTAATCCGATAGGTAATTTGTTCATAACCCGACAGCCCTCAGTAACGTGTCTACCCGCTGAACCTGCGTATGTCCGTTCAAAACTTTAAGTCTACCACGTTGTGCTATAGCCTCACGTTCTTCGTGATTCTCTGCATAATAGTTCATTAAGTTGATACAATCCGCCATATCATTGTAATATACGATATCTACCTTATCTGTAAATAATTCATCTAATTTACGTGAGGTATCTAATCTATCCGTTAATACCATTCTGCCGCACGCCATAGCTTCAAAGAGACGACGGGTAACTTCTCCCCAACGGCTGTTTTGTACTACCATCAAGCCACTTTGTAGGAATTTAGTATGTTCTATACCAATCATACCGTTTTTATTACCAATCATGCCATCCGAATGGTGAGTAAGATGGTCAAGGAATTGACTGCCGCCCAATCCACGACTAGTAACGGCTATGTACTCTATATCCACATCCATAGGAACGTGGAGCCTGGTGTCCGCAAAATGAGTCCACCACAGAGCATTAATACCAGCCGCTGTGTAGGATTGATAGGAAGTATAATCAGGAGTAAGTGTTAAGTGGAATCTGGATGCTTTGGGAAAATTTCTAGCATAGTTCTGTGGGTCATCTCCACTTTCTTGTACCCACACAGCGGGAACCAAGTCCTTATTTAAATATGGGGAATCAAACCGTCCCCAATCCATAAATAATACCATATCAGTATGCGGCTTGGACTCTACCCATTCACGGAGATTGTTATCGTGATAGATACCCGTGCGATTACTTCCTATGGATACTATCTCAACCTCCCATCCTCTGCCCTTGAATTCTTCAATCAAAGACAACGGCGTAGACCAAACTTCAGTCGGCTCGTACGCATATATAAATGTAACCTTTTTCATAATATATTACCAATTATTTATTGGACATTTGGAGGTGACGAACGCCACTTTAACCTTCATAAAGCACCCGCACTCCACGCATCTATCATTTTTTAGTTTAGGACAACTCAAACAAGTAGACCATCGCTCGTTACGAACCACATCCTCAACTAACGTTTTATTTCCTTTTACTGCATTACCAACGATTTTACTACCATCGTTAAACAAATTCTTTGCCATCTGCATAACCGAAGGTAGCTCTTCCGCAGGTACACAATCCTCTTGTGGACATATCTGCTCGTTCTCATCAATCATAACACTCTCAACTTTTATCTATATCATCCGGTTGGCGGAGTTTTCCAGAGAAAATATATTCCCAGACCACCCACCAAGTTTTCTTTTCAGTCAATACATCTAAATCTAAAATCGGAAACTTCTTTGGTCGTTCCTTATCAGAATTCAGCATGTCGGTACCGTTAAAGGGTATATCTATAAATAGACTAATCTTCAACTGAACCAATCAAAATCTGACGTACTTGAGTCATCCCACTTAAATTAAATGTTCTGTATGAGCGGTCTTTAACATACTTCGACGCCGCAAATGTTTCGTATGCTTCATCTGTGTTTAATCCCTCGACCACACTCTTCTTTCTATCTTCATAGTCCAGAGAAGTACTCTTACGAAAAGATGCAAAGAATTCTAGCAATTCAGTGTCAGACAATTCATCTATGACGAACCCGTGTAGTTGTGGTTCCGTAGCTCGGTCATTTTTACGATTCGGGTCTACGACCAATACAACATACTGACCGCTCCCACCGGACTTCTTGGAGTAGTTAAATTGAATCATCATCCCAGATTGTACGTTACTGAGACTGATAAATCTGCGTTCACTACGTAGTGGCATTATTCACCTTGCTTTTTGGGTAATTCAATCTTTTTTAACTTCGGTAAAACCAATTGAACTTGCTTAGGGAATTCTGGTACGTACTTGTCGAGGAGTTCCCACGTACGCTTTTGAATTGCCTTGTAGGAGAACTTCTTAAAGTTTTCCTTCCCCAACTTCTTTGCTCTCTTATGGAACGCATCATATTCCATAAAGACTGCAGCGAGTGCATTAGCAGACTGTTGTAAGTCTGGAGCGAACCAAGACGATTCCTTAATCAAGACATTATCCCATACTGAACTTTCGTGGATAGGCTTAAGTTCACCGCCGACCAGTACAGCATCTTCTGGGTTTAAAAAGTCCATATGACCACTCCAGCCCGAAGCGATAACTGGCTTACCACTAATAGATGCTTCAAGTAATGGACGACCAAACCCTTCGCCCTTCGTCAAACTAACGTGTGCCTTTACCTTCGGGTGATTATACAACGAATTCATTTCATCATCGGTCAATTCACCATGCAATAAATAAATATTTGGCATAGGTTGACCTTCTTCTAATACTACTTGCTTACGGATAGTGTCTATCTTATTCAACATTTCTCGCTTATCAAGAATGGAGAACCCACCACCACTGGTCTTTAGAATAAGAGCCGGGGGTGCTACCTTGGTTTGCTTAAATGTTTCAAGGAATACCCGTACCAAGAATGATACATTCTTTCTATCTTCTCCAAAGTCCCCACGGAGCCAATGACCAACGAAAAGATAACAGAACTTTTCTGGTATGGTTTCCATCACGGTTTTAATCGAAGGAAGAATATCAGCTTCGTATTCCAACTTCTTCATAATTGATTGGTCTATACAATTATGTAAAACTTCGATTGGCTTGGTTACTTCAAGTGTACCCAACTTTTCTCCATTTGGGCCCGTTCTCATATACTTTGAAGTAAGGAGTACATTCTTAGAATGCTCAGATATAGTAAACACGGCATCCATTCGGTTACAAGCATCAACCCATTGAGCAGAGGCGGCAGTGGTTTCGATACCAGCCGTGATACCGATATTATATTTACCTAACGCTTCAAATTCTGTAGGAATGGTAATCGTAACAAACAAGTCTGGCTTTTGAATAAGATTTTGAGTAAGGATACGGTCAATAATCATCTTATCCTTTGGATTATCTGGATTCAGTGCGTTCATTGGAGTCTCACCCCAATTCACAGAGATAACCTTAACATCATACTTATCATATTCAATAAGATGTCGGATGATGTCACGACTCATATCTCCGTAACCAGAACGGGTGGCGCATGGAGCACGGACTATACATAACGGTTTAACTTCGGTATTCATAATATACTCTCTATCGTAAAAATTATTATGCCTTAACTAATTCAAACTTACTTCTTGGAACCCATTCTTGCAATCCCTTATCAATATTTTCTATAAACAATTCACACATACGTTCTGCGGTAAATTGACCAGCTCCCAAAGCGTACTGACGCCCGAGCTCACCACGGCGCTTACGTTCTTCACGTGACATATTATAGACTTCCATCATACGGTCTGCTGCGTCTTCGAACGAGGCACGGTCGTCGAAGATATATGGAGTCAACGGTGACCCTTGTAATGAGCGATTCGATGGGAACATTGGGAATGCCCATTCCCCGTGCTTCTTGTACCGACCATCGTGATTGCTACCCCATTCGTAGGTGAAATGCTTATCTGGATTAAGGTAGTTTCCTTCCTCGTCCATAAATCCACATTGGTCTTGTAATCCACCGGTCACGTTGACAATGATAGGAGTACCGGCCACAATACTTTCACACGTACCCAATCCGAATCCTTCGTTACTGGACATATTGATAGATACGTCGGCGATATTATACAGATGGTTGAGGAATCCTGCTTCCACTCTATCAGCAGAGAATATAATATACTTCTGCACTTCAGGCGTCACATCCCGAATGACCGCTGGTAAATCCGTCCCGTTGTCATCCACGGGCTGTGTATGGAGAACTAAGCGTACTTTTTCACGTTGCTCTGGTGTGAGCTTCGACATAAATACCTTGAAGGCGTAGATGATATCCGATGTCTGCTTCCGGCGAATGTTCCGACTATTATAGAAGACAACATAATCGATTTCGGCTTCACCAAATAACTTCTTACGAGTTTCCAACATACCAGCGTCATCAACTGGAAGTGGGTGATACCGCTTGGTGTTAATGCCGTGTGGGATATAAGCAAGATGCCGCGGGTTCCGTGGTCCGAGTACTTGCTTGTTAATATTATATGTCTGCTTACTAATTGAGAATAGTGAATCGCACGACATATAATACCCTTGATTGTACATAGGATATGGAAGGTCGTCCCAAATGTTGTAATACATCAGCGGCATCTTTTGACGGAGTTCGTGTTCCATCTGGTAGAGCCAAATCCAATAGCGGGGGTCGGTGAAGTGCAGAATAGCATCTGGCTTTTCTGTTTCAATTAATGTGCGAATCAACCGACTATCACCATATCCGTTATATGGATAAATGCGAACATAGGGGTCATCTACTCCCACTTCACTCTTTAGTGCTTCTGAAAGGTCTAGGATTTTGCCGGCATCGGGATGGTTTACGCCTGCACCAACTTGTATCCAATTATACCGATGGCAAGTACCTTCGACTATTTCTCTTGACATTACTCCTACGCCAGATGTAACCCGTAGGTCATCCGAGAGTAGGAGGATTTTCTTGCGTTCATTTTTTGGTAAATAACCTTGTCTCATATATTTCATCCTTATAAAGAAATACTGCCGCTCATACTAGATGATATCAGATTAACCCACAAGAATTCTGTTTGTGAGGAAATAAGCATCCCACGTTGACTACAGAACTGCTTAACGTGTTCGTAGATATCAGTCTTAACTTGAATGGTAGTATTTTTGTTGATTTTCTTTTTAGCCATAACAATTACCTTTCTATAGAATTCTATAGATAAGTATCATCTTAAACTGCCAAAAGCTCATTTATATTTACAATTCTATAATTTATACCCTGCACCCGTTTATGCATATGCCCAGAGTATATGTCAGTAGTACCCAATTTATGCCACAAATCCTCTATGATAAGTTGATTTGGGTCAGTCCAGTCAATGCTCACTTCAAAGTGTAACTTCCATAGCGGGTCAAAGTTTTGTTGGATAACTGAATGTGGTGGACAATGAGTAAAAAACATATCAATCGTTTTCCCTTCAGCATTCTTCAATAAACGAGAAATCTGAGCTTCTGTGATATCCTCGTTTGCATCCCAATGCTGCCCATCACGAAGTAGCCAAGCCTTATTAATACTAGACGCCCCGCCCATCACGGCGACCGTTCTATGGTCTAACTCCATTACGGTACCGCGTGGAATGTAAAACAAATTACGGTCATCCCATACTTGGGTTATGGTGTCACACTCTACCCAGCGTTGGCAATCGTCGTGATTCCCATCAATAAAATAAATTGGAATATGTGCATCTTTTGTATTTTCACGGAACCACGCTTCGGTATCTGGGAACAACCCAAAGTCTCCAAGCTGAACAATAGAGGTAGCGTGTGCTTCTTTAGCGACTGCTATCGCTTCTTTTAATACTCCAGCATTCCCGTGAATATCGCCTAATAGTAAAATCATTTGTCTACCATCTTTTTAAGTTTCTTTGCTTCAGTCTTAGTATACGAATCAACTGACCAATTATTATCGCTACAGTTAATTAATGTCCGCATGACTTCCAGTACGGTTTCCTTATCGTTCACGTTAAATTCAATCGGACCCCACTCATCAGTATCAATCAGTATGAGCATTTTTCCGTTGAAGTCCAACCGTAGCGAATCTACACGTTCCAATTTCTTTTTACGGGGCATACTGTCTCCTTACTTACACGTAACTCTGTGACCCTTACACTTATGAACTACATATGGACGTATTGTATGACCGCAATATGGACATATACAATAACTTGGACCCATAATCCAACGGGTCAAAAATATTGCAAGTAATATTATTCCTATTGCGACAAAGATATCCATCTTATCCCCCGAGGAAGGTTGCCGAAATCCAAATCCCTACATAACTTCCGACCACCGACCCAAGTGCATATCCTGCCCATTGGTGGAATTGGTCTTGTCCGTGTGCAATCTTACGAATCACAAAGAACTGAATAGAAGCGATTAAGAAATCACTTACTGCCGCTGTGTGGTAATGGGTATCGGCAACAGCACGAAAGTTAATACACCAGATAGAATAACTCAATATCTGGATAAAGAACAGTACTGATGCTTCCTTTAACTTCTTCATCATATCATAACCTCAAACATTTCATGTAATGCGTCAACCTTCACAGAGGTATACTTCGCAAGTAAGACCAACTCTTTTGCCGCAAAGTTCTTATCGTGGTCATCATATCCAATCGCATGAACCAACTCATGTATGAGAGTCAAGATGTCCCGTTGGGTTGGGGCAAGTTCTAATATCTCCCCATCACACCAACTATACTTCTGCAACCCCTTACCGAATCGGATAAGAGGTATTTCCTTTTTAATCTTCTCCGCCTTCCAAATCTTCTTGGCATATCGTACCAGATAACCCAATGACCGTTGCTTCGTGATATACGCAAAACGGCGGTCATGGTACATATCTGTTTCAAGTTGATACACTCGACGGGTATCAATCATTTGCTTATAACGTTTCTTCACAGATACATCTCCTTGACATAATCCCACACGATGATGTTCATCGCGGCACTCACATTGAACGACCTGAGAACACCACGTTGCGGAATGGACATCTTGTAGAAGTGCGGATTCTCTGCAACGGCGATAGGTAATCCGTGACTTTCTGAACCGAAGATAAACAACGGATTTTCCAGTTCTTCCTTGTACAATAGACGAGCCTTATGTGACCCAATCTCTGTACCACCGTGTTCACACAATACGACACTATTCCACTTCAACAGATATTCCAACCGTTCGTTGATTGATTCGTCAGCGTGTATCGGGTCATCAAAATTATATTGGACGATATTAATGTATTTCTCGGCACCTACGGTAGACCGCTTATCAAATTTCTTTCGCCCAAAGATATAAAAGTTTTCTGCACCTAAAAGACACGCCGAACGAATCATCATTCCGATATTCAGTTCCCCCGTGATATTGATACATCCCACGGAAAACCTGCGTTGCTCACTCATCGTGATGGCAACATTCTGTTCAACTGTATTGTTCTTGTACTCATCCCGCACATTGTAATGGTTACTAGCCGTATTAGCGATAATCTTGCTATAGTTCACCATCGGGTTTTCCATTTTACACCCCGTACTTGCAAAGGTCTTTACGTTCACGGAATACACAATACTTACAGGCACTCTTACTTGCCTTATGTTTAATCGTATCAGTCTTATACTGACCAGACTCGTTGAAACAATCTGTCAAGAAATTCTCAAAGTCTGTCCATGCCCGATTGATTGACGGCTTTCCGTGCGGCGGTTCGAACGGACTGACACGCGGAATCGGATACGGAGAATTCTCAGAAATGGTACGCTTCAGAATAATATACTCAACCCGAACCGATTCTAGCGGTACGTTGAAATGCTCAGAGATAAACTTCTTGTAGAGAAGCAACTGACTAATCTTAGTCTTGTCGGACTTCTGTGCCTGCGTCCACCCGGCACGGCTGGTCTTTAAATCATAAAGAGTAATGAGTCCTGTCCGTTCGTTCTTCGTAACGATGTCTACGAACCCCACATACTTCACGCCGGGACGAACCTCTACATCAATCGGATATTCGATGCCAACAAGCGTGGTATTCTGATTCGGGAACAGCTTCTTCTGATTCGCCTGAACATACGACAAAATCTGTGTGCCTTGGTGGTAGAACTCTTCTAATGTTGGGCGGTCACACGGAAACACCTTGACCCCATCAACTTCCTTGACGGCTTCCTTGAAAAGCGCATGAAACTTAATCTTTAGATTGTCATCAAGGTCTATACCGTTTGCAAATGATTCACTCTTGTTGAAAAGAATGTCTAGCCACTCTTGAATGACTTCGTGCATGGCGGTACCAAAAATGGTATGGATGGAGGAATCATCAATCTTGTGACCCTCGACATACTTCAAGCGCCAAGACTCTGGGCAATTTGCCCAAGTTGTATACTGACTATACGATACTTTGTTCATAAATAACCTTTGGATAATAGACACATGAAATATACTCAAATGAGGCGTAAAAGTCAAGACCCCTTTCGGGGTCTATTATAAACTATTATTACTGTTCTACTGGTGTCCAATCGCCTCTGTGCTCTTCGCATCGGGTCTGATACCACGTTCCCTTCTTCACCAATCCCGCAGGAGAACCACATTGTTCACAAATCTCTAAACTCTTTCGTCCCACTTCGGTAATAACATCTTCTATTTCACGGACGTAATATTCAGTATATATACGAAGGCCACCCCATTTTTCCTTTACTTGGATAATTCCTACAGGAACCCCCAACCCAACCTTTGCATTATAAACACGACGAACAAGAGACTCCCATCCCTTGCCTACACGGGCGATTGCATCTTCTTCGGTGAGGTATTTAACTAATGGCTTCATTTTTGGTTACCCATGCGGTGAATTCTGTTTCTAATGTGGAAATTCTATTGTTTAAATCTTCTTCGGATTGTAAATTAGCAAGATGGTCATAGATTGCCTTGTCTCCATCTTGTATCGTAAGATGAATAGAGTTTGGTGCATCTTGTAACAATACATACCGATAACCTTTAGATGTTTTTTCTACTTTACGATTTCTATAAAGGTTCACCGTGAACCTCGTATGATGAGGTGTTGGGTAATCCGCTATATTCACAGTTATCAACTATATCTCTGAGTCGATTAATTTCTTGTTGAATTTCGTGTAATGATTCTGATATACGAGCTTGTGCTTTTTCTGGTGTGTTTCCAAATGTTTGTTCCCAATTGCTCTTATATGTCTCAGCGTCCACGCTCAGCGGGCGTGGGCTATCACCTTTTCCGTTACTCATTGTAGTTCACCAATATTAATAAAAGGTTTTATTTCACCATAATAATGAACGGTGCACTTTGCTTCTTGTAACATCTGTATACTACGTTGGGTATGTTCGTTCCAGTGGTCACCCTTTGCCCCTTCACCACGTTCACAGAATATAATCTTGATTCCAGAATTGATAATCGCACGAGTGCAATCAACGCATGGAATGTCACACGTTAGGAATAAAATACAACGGTCGGTTGATACACCAATACGAGCGGCGTTGATAATTGCATTTCGCTCAGCATGTTCCATCCAATAATATTTCTCTGGACGTTCCTGCCGTTCTTCACGGAAATCTTCAATCCCACGTGGAAATGAATTGTATCCCGTAGAACGGATTTCATTATTGGAACCGACAATAACCGCACCAATCTGGGTAGTCTTATCCTTCGACTTCAGTTTAACTGTATGTGCGATTTTTCGGAAGTATTCTGCCCAAGTCAATTTAACCATAGTAACCATTCTCTCTGCTGTTGCTACTGTCATAGCTTAGCTTTCTTTAGTGTTTTGTTATCGATTCCATACCCCTCACATAAACTCCGAAGGGCGTCCTTATGTTCCCCATAATAAATATCCAAATACATCATCGCTTCACTTTCAGACACAGTAAAATGCTTCGCAACCAGTGTGACTAACCAACCTTCATACTTGGTTTCATTCTTTGACTTTACATATTTGTTATATTGCTTACCGCGAGGAATCGTGGTCGCAAAGAATAAATAGTGAACATCGGACGGTAGATTGTACTTTTGAATCTCATTGACCAGCGGGAGCTGATGAATGTTCATACTGAGGA
>Ga0315902_10001474_pt1 | contig 37770 bp, 28 predicted proteins | sample LakEriMetagenome_9_FD_203523 | JGI IMG/M metagenome (GOLD analysis project Ga0315902, IMG submission 203523) | Freshwater fungal communities from buoy surface, Lake Erie, Ohio, United States - Buoy 12 MA117 | ecosystem: Environmental > Aquatic > Freshwater > Lake > Lake biofilm | place: USA... | reverse complement strand
GAGACTTCTCGCAGGATTCAAACTCGTTCCGGAGATCGGCGCCTCGATCATCACCAACACCGCGATCAACACCCCCGCTAGATAGGGTGTATAGCGCGCAACGGAGCGTCGATCGACCGCCCAAAAAACCAGAAATATCAATGAGAAAGTAACAATCAGCTCGGCTGCCAACGCGACAGTCGCAGAGTAGCCAGCGCCCGGTGTCGTCATGCCGAGATTCACGGTCGCGGCAGCCTCACCTGCAACAGCGCCGACAACCAGAACGCCGAGCACGGCACCGAAGGTTTGAGCGAGCGCATACATCGCCGCGTCCGTATGGGTGATCTTGCCGCGCAACCAAAATGCGAAGGTCATCGCAGGATTGAGATGCCCACCACTACGCTGACCCAACGGTGACAACACCACTATGGTGCCGCCACCAGCGAATAGGATGCCGGTCGCCAATCGACGCCACGGCTCGGAGGGGATGAGCTCAGTCATCACGCTGCCCTCGGACCACATGAACACGACCGCACCGATACCGATCGTCATCATGATCGCCGTACCGAAAAACTCACTCAGATACTCGGACCAATTCAGCTTCATCGCATTGTCATCCTCAGAGCAACAGACCCCGTTGAAGAATCCGCCGGGATATGGCCTCCTAGCATCGCTCCAAAATGGATTAATTCAACTAGAAAGATGGAGCGGAGGGTTTTCCAGTGATTCGCAACGATGTCGTGGCCAGCCTCGATCTGCCGCGCCGCGCCGCCGCGATCGTGCTCGCCGGTGGTCGGGGCAGTCGACTGCTCGACCTCACTGCCAAACGCTCCAAGCCAGCCGTCCACTTCGGCGGCAAATTCCGAATCATCGACTTCGCGCTGTCAAACGCCGTCAATTCCGGCGTTAGGCGCATCGCGGTACTCACTCAGTACACGAGTCATAGTCTTATCAGGCACATCCAGATGGCCTGGGGCTTCTTACGTGGCGAGCTCAATGAATTCGTGCAGGTTCTGCCTGCCAATCAAAGAATGGGCAGCGATGTCTGGTATCAAGGAACGGCTGACGCTGTTCATCAAAATCAGGAAGTGATCAAAAGCTTCAATTGTGACTACACCATAATCCTAGCTGGCGATCACATCTACAAAATGAACTATGCGATCGCGCTGGCGCATCACGTTGAACATGGACGTGGATGCACAGTCGCTTGTGTCGAGGTCCCTAAAGAACAAGCCTCTGGATTTGGGATTCTCCATGCGAGCGACGATGACGTGGTCACCGATTTTGTCGAGAAGCCGCACGACCCACCAACATTGCCGAACTCCCCTGATCGCGCGCTGGCTTCGATGGGTATCTATATTTTTGATACTGCATTCCTGCTCAGCGAGCTTGAGCGTGATGCGATGGATCCTGCGTCGACTCACGACTTCGGTCGCGACCTGATTCCCAGACTCGTTCGCGAAGGCCGGGTGGTAGCGCATCGCTTTGAGAGCAGCGCAGTCAATCGCAGCACGGATGCTGAACCGTATTGGCGTGACGTCGGCACGCTCGATTCTTATTGGGACGCCAACATTGATCTAACGGCTACCGTCCCCTTGCTGAATTTATACGATGACCGATGGCCTATCTGGACTTATCAGCCACAGTTACCGCCAGCCAAATTCGTACATAACTCGGACGAGCGCCGCGGTGTCGCGATCGAATCGCTGGTCTCCGGCGGATGCATCGTTTCAGGCACGGTTGAGCGCTCGCTGCTGTTCTCGGGTGTTCGCGTACACTCCAATGCCATCGTCGAACTTGGCGTCGTGCTACCCGGCGCGCAGATTGGTCGCGGCGCTCGCCTGCATAAGGTCGTCGTCGACCGGGACTGCCAAGTGCCGCCCGAACTCGTGGTCGGTGAAGACCCGGAGCACGATGCCCGACGCTTTGTACGCAGCGACAACGGCGTCACCTTGATTACACAATCGATGATTGATCGCATTGACTCATGACTCGCGTACTCCACGCCACGACTGAATTGTTTCCGTGGGTGAAAACCGGCGGTCTTGCGGACGTCACTGCGGCCCTGCCAGAGGCGCTCGCCCAAATCGGTGTCGACGCACGCACCGTTGTTCCTGGATTTCCGGCAATCACGAGCGCATTAGAAAACGCCAGTCCAGTGTACGAAGCTGCCGGCCTCTTCGGCACGGCGTGGATGCGCGTCTTGTATGGTTTTCTTCCGGGTCGCAAGACCTCCGTTTATGTGATTGATGCACCTGCGCTGTTCCAACGCCCCGGCAATCCTTACTCACACCCGCACGGCGGCGACTGGAACGATAATCTGCTGCGCTTCGCCATGCTGGGATGGGTAGCGGCCAAGCTCGCCGCCGGCGAGCTGGATCGGCAATGGCGACCCGATGTACTGCATATTCACGATTGGCATCCGGCACTTGCTCACGCCTATCTCACTGAAACATGGCCGCCCGTCAAAACCGTCTTTACGATCCACAACATCGACTATCCGGGCCGATTCCCTCCTCATGACTATGGGCGACTCGGACTCGCGCATTGGCTGGCAGCACCGTACGGCCCACTCGAATTCTTTGGCGATCTGTGTTTTCTGAAAGCAGGCATGCTGCTTGCCCATCGCGTCACGACGGTCAGCCCGACTTATGCAGAAGAAATCAGTCGCGGAAAGCATGGCGGCGGTCTTGATGCAGTCGTTCGCTCGCGTGAGGACCGATTAGTTGGCATTCTCAATGGGGTTGACTACGGGACGTGGGACCCGCGTCACGATACGTATCTTCCCGCCACTTATTATCAAGACGACTTGACGGGCAAAATCGTCTGCCAAGCGAGACTTCGTCAACATTTTTCGCTGGCGGATGACAACACAGGACCCGTCTTCATCGTTGTCAGTCGACTGAACTGGCAAAAAGGTCTCGATATGGTCGTAGATGCGACAGAGGCTCTCGTCGCAGCGGGGGCCCAACTCGTGGTGGTCGGGAGCGGTGATGGTCACTTGGAATGGCAGTTCCGACAACTTCAGCAGCGCTTCCCGAGACAGGTCGGTGTCCATATCGGCTATTCCGAGCCGCTCGCCCACTTGTCCATGGCGGGTGGCGATGCCTTGCTGATGCCCTCGCGTCATGAACCGTGCGGCCTGACTCAGCTTTACGCCAAACGCTATGGGACCTTGCCGGTCGTCCAATCCGTCGGCGGCTTAGCCGATACGGTCGATCATCACTCCGGCTTCACGTTCGACGAGCACTTCACGTCTTTGTCGGATGTTGTTCAACATGTCGTCCACGTGCATCGCGATAAGACTCGCTGGCGCCAAATGATGATGACGGCAATGAATCAAAACTTCGGCTGGGAAAGCTCAGCGTACGAATATCTGCGCCTGTATCGAGAACTGCAAGGATAAATCTGCTGACATGGAATCGACGTCGACTACACCCACCGAGCAAGTCAATGCAGAACTGTCGTCACTGCGGGCGATCCATCTGCAACTGCAAGATACGGTTGCGAGCTTGCGCGCCGAACTCGAAAACGCAGCAGCAGTTGGGCGCGCGAACGTGCAAGCGACCGAGACGCACTTCGCAAATCAAATCGCGGAGCTTCGTAAGACGATCGACAGTCTGCGACGCAACCTTGAAGAAACCGCTGCGCAAGGTCGCGCGGAAACCCAGGCTGAGAAAGCGCGCGGCGCCGCGGAAGCCAAGCAGTTGCGCGACACCATCGATTCGATGCGCATCGAAATGGATGGCCTGCGAGTGGCCCATCAAGCGGCCTTGACGCGGCAGGAGTCGGGCTTCTCGCTGGAACGAACTCACCTAATGGAGCAGGTCAAGCTGCTCCGACTCGAACTGGAAAAACGCAAGTGAACACCGAAACCCAAAAACGCAAATCGACGCGCAAGAAAAAGCTCTCCAAGTCAGTCGCATTGCGGCGGGCCGAGACGCTGCTTGAAGTCTCCGCGCGTTGTGCCGCTGCCAACGACCTCGTTAGCGTATTGCGTACGTTGGTGGATATCACCGCGCGAGCACTCGACTGCGATCGCGGTACGTTGTTCCTGAATGACTCGGAAACCGGCGAATTGTACTCCCGAGTGGCACAGGGCGACCTGGTCCGAGAAATTCGCATACTGAATACTTCTGGATTCGCTGGGCACGTTTTCCAGACAGGCGAGCCGGTGATCACCCACGACCCTTACTCGGACCCACGGTTCAATCGCCAAGTCGATGACTGGACCGGCTACAAGACGCGCAACATCATCTGCGTGCCGATTCGGCTTGCCTCAGGCGACGTCATCGGCGCTATGCAATGCTTGAACAAGAACACGGGGTCGTTCACCGAAGATGACCTCGAGCTGCTGCAAGACATGACCTCGCAAGCCGCCATTGCACTCAGCAGCCTTCACTTCATCGAACGTACCGAGAAGCTCCGTCAGAAGGAGATGAAGTTCATTGGTCTGGTTTCCGAGATCAATCAAGAATTTGATCTATCCCGTCTATTGCAGCGGGTCGTGGCAGAGACAACCAAGATGCTGCGTGCTGAGCGTGCAACGATCTTCATGCACGACGCGACCACCAAGACGCTCTTCTCTCGCGTCTCGGCCGGTGGCGAGATCGCCGAGATACGGTTTCCATCTCATCTGGGCATTGCTGGAGAGGTCTTTACGAGCGGTCAGTCTCTCAATATTCCTCACGCCTACGCCGATCTGCGCTTCAACCCTTCTTTCGACCGACAGACTGGCTTTTTCACACGCTCAATCTTGTGCGCTCCAATTCTGAATAAACATGGTGTGATCATCGGCGTTACCCAGGTTCTCAACAAAGAGACCGGTGTCTTCACGCAAGAAGACGAGCAACGCCTGAAGGCTTTCACGGCGCAGGTTGCCATCGCACTCGAGAATTCGAAGCTGTTCGACGACGTTCAACGAGTCAAGAGTTACAACGATAGCATCTTGCAAAGCATGTCCAATGGCGTGATCACGCTGGATGCGGCTGGCAAGATCGTGACGTGTAACTCCGCCGGGCTGAAGATATGGGACGCCAAAAGCAACGCGGTCATTGGTAAGCCCCTTGCCGAATTGCTGGGTGAGAGTAGCGGATGGCTTGACGACAGCATCGCTTCCGCCAAGGAAACGGGCGAGAGCGGTTACTTCCCCGATGCACAATTGACGCTAGGCGGCGTCGAAAGATCAGTCAACGCGAGCGTCATGCCGCTTCGTGCGGCCGACAACGACAAAGAACTTGGCGCCATGCTGATGTTCGAAGACATCAGTTCTGAAAAGCGCATGAAGTCGACGATGTCTCGCTACATGGATCCAGCTATCGCCGCCCAGATGCTCGAGGGCGGCGGCTCCGACCTACTCGGTGGTGCCAACAAAGAAGCCACCATCATGTTTACCGACGTGCGCGGCTTCACGACGATCACCGAGGAGTATGGCGCTCAGGGTACCGTCTCGTTCCTCAATGAGTACTTCACTCTGATGGTCGAGTGCATCAACCGCCAAGGTGGCATGCTCGACAAGTTCATTGGCGATGCCATCATGGCGTGCTTCGGTCTGCCAGCTCCACATGAGGATGACCCCGACCGCGCGATGAAAGCGGCCATCTCCATGATTCGTGAAATGTGGGACTGGAATGCGATCCGTCGCGAGAAAGGACTGAAAACGGTGGATATGGGGATCGGTTTGAATACCGACACTGTCGTCTCAGGCAACATCGGTTCACCTAAACGCATGGACTATACCGTCATAGGCGATGGCGTGAATCTAGCTGCCCGGCTCGAGAGCGCGTGCAAAGCATATTCGGCACATATTCTGGCCAGCGAATCGACTATCCTGAAATTAAAGGGCACCTATCGATACCGCGACATCGATCTCGTAGTCGTCAAAGGAAAAACCCAGCCGGTGCGCGTTTATGAGGTCTTGGATTATCACGACAACAAGACTTTCCCGAACATGATCGATGTGATTACGCGCTTTGGTGACGCCATGCAGGCATACCGTGCAGGAAATTGGGATAAAGCCAAAGCAGGCTTCGAGCTCTGCTTAAAGCTGAACCCGGAAGACCATTTGTCACAGACTTATATCGATCGCTGCCATTATCTCGAGGCGCATCCGCCAGCTGGGGAGTGGAACGGCGTTTGGGTGATGAAAGAGAAATGAGTGAATCACTGACCTGCCGACCGCTGCTGCGCTGGGCGCTCGGCCACCTCGCGCCGCAATGTAGTGCGGCATATCTGGAAACACTGACAGCGCTTATCGATCGCTCGATGAACTTGCCGACGCGCCACTACCATGATCTCGCGCATGCGTTGATGGTAGCCGAGTCAAATGACCCTCTCGACGCCTTGATCGGCTTGTTCCACGACATCGTCCAGGCAGGCGTCGACGGCGGTTTGCCGCCGGATAGCGAGCACTATCTTGCTGGCCTAGTGGACAGAAACGCTAGCGGTGAATTCAAGTTGCTCGGCTCCGCAGAAGCCCTGCAGGATCCCGTGTTCGATATCGTCAAGCGCTGCTTCGGCTTCTCGGACACTCAAACCTTGTCGCCATTCGCAGGACAGAATGAATTTTTGAGCGCGCTCGTCGCCTGCAAGGCCTTGCACGAGGTGTTGGATGCCGAACATCTGGCGGCCGTTTCGCTCGGAATAGAAGCCACCGTTCCCTTCCGCAAAGATCCGCACTTGCTGGCAGCTGCTTATATTTCGGCGCTGATGGATATCAATCATCGTCATCAATCGCAGATTGGCGAGTCGGATATGCGATCGCATATTCGCCGAGCGGTTCGCATTGCCAATCGGGACGTCCGCAGTTTCGGCGAGTCGGATTTGATCGCCTTCCTAGATGATACCTGGGGGTTGATGTACGAGTCATCGATCGAGTTGCGAGCCGGCGGATCGATCGGCGTCACGAGTTACCGTCAGACACTGCAGAAAATGACCCGATTCTTGTCGTCGCTCGCAGCACCGGTGATTTTCCGGCAGTACGACGGCGAGCCGATTCAGTCAGACCACCAACATCGACTCGAGGCGACGGCACGTAATCTCGAGGTCATCGCGGACGTCATGCATGCGAAGCTGCTGGCAACTTCTTTGATTGAATCTGCCGATAGCTTCGGATGCCGCTCGTTCATGCCTGCGCGTCTGAAGTCTGCGCTGCGTATGACGGCGACAGCCAGCGGCATGTCTGCTCTCGATGTATTGGCCGCAGGCTCAACCGGCAAGGTCGAGTTCGACGTGCGGCAATCGCCCCTGTCTCACAAGCTGTTGCAGCGACTGCATCGAAACGAAATCCGCGCTCATATCAACGACATTGATCTCGCCTCACCAGTCAGCAATCGTCTGATCGAACAGTTCCCGACTGACATTCAGTCGCGCGCGCGCGAGCTTGCGCGAGCGATGTTGCTCTAACGTCGGTAGCCGCCTGCGCGCTTGGCTTTCTCCGAGTCCGGTGGTGGCTTCAACGGTGCGAAACCAGGCTCGCCAACTTCGCAAATTTCGACCGGGTCCTCGACGCCTTTGACCTCATACAGGCCATGATTGCGCCACTCGATATCGGGGATACCATCGATTTCGTATCCGTTAAGCATCTGGAAAGCGTTTTCATAAGCAAATCGCGACATCAGGATTTGCTTTCCTTGCGCAAGCGACATGATGCGCGCAGCCGTGTCGACTTGAATGCCGTTGAAGTCAAATGTCTTGCCAGCCACCTTGGCGTTATCTGCGTAGACCTCGCCGACGTGAATCCCGACACGGTCCTGAATGTTCGTGCCCTCTGCCTCGTTCATGTCCTCGACGCGGCTCTGCATTCGCAGGGCAAAGGTCACGGCCTCCGACGGTGTGGCGAAGGCAATGAAGAACGAGTCACCTGACGTCGAAACCTCCTCGCCTGTCGCGGTCGACGCAAGGATACTTCGCACGAGATCGTGATGCTGCCGAACGAGTTGCATGGCTTGCGCATCACCGTACTCCTGCTTGAGCTTGGTGGAACCTACGAGATCGGTGAAGAGCATCGTCACGACCCGGTTGCTCGTCGCTTTGCGCGCACCGGCGTGAATTCCGGGCATCGAGCGATGCTCATCCGCGGCCGCATGACTCGGAGCAGCTTGGGGGACGCGTGCAGCCGGTGCCGGCGACGGCGCTTGAGTCGCTGCCGGCGCAGCACCAAATGGATCGAGCGCGACCTGAGCCAATAGCCCGGCGATGGCGGGCGAAGACACCTTCTTATTGAGATTCGAGCGCACCACCGTCATGTTCAAAACTTTCGACAAGACACCGTGGTAACGACTATCGGCGAGATAGCCAAGACCACTTGGGCCCTGCCAAACCACCACCACCTCGCCGTTGAGCCCGAAGCCGTGACAGATTTCGCGCATTTGCTTCAGTAAGTTTTGCTGATCGGCAGCGGCAACACTCGCCATCAGCGGCGAGAACGGCACAAAGACGAACTCGTTCCCCTGGATGCGTACGTGGGCGACTTGTACGGAATTCATGACGGACCCCCTCTTGAGCGGATGCGGACAGGCCCATTGATCATGGGACGGTGCCGGCTCACTCCATTATGAATACAATCGAGTCGAAAAAAACGGGTCTGCTGATTTGTGCCGCTCGTCGCGAGGGAGTCCACTTGATCAAAATCGATGAAACTTTATTGCGCGTCATCAGCGCGGTGCCGGTATTCGCCGGTATCGGTCGATTGGAGCTAATCGCCCTGCTGGCAAACGCCAGTCGAGTCGAGCGTAGTGTCGATCAAGCGTTCTTCGATGAGGGGGATGAGGGGCAGACATTCTTCGTATTCATCACTGGCAGCGCCGTCATCGAAAAGCGTACCGAGGCGGGTTGGCGGGGTATCTCGGACCTGCGCCCCGGCGACACGTTCGGGGAAATGGCCATCGTGGATGGCGGCAAACGATCCGCGCGGGTTCGGGCAACCTCGAATGCAATCGCGCTCATGTTTCAGAAAAGTGACATTGACCTGTCTCTGGAAGCCGCCATCGTGATTTATCGCAATATTGCTCGGATCTTGTCGAAGCGTTTGCGCCACTACAACGAAAAGCTCTAGCGCCGTCATCAAAATAGAATCTCGTTCCGGATAGAATGGCGATATGCCTTCGGAATACTTTGGTTCGATACTCGAACAACGTCTGTCGCGGCGCAGCTTCGTGGTGGGTACTAGCCTAGCTACCGCCTTCACAACTCTGCCAACTCTCTCGCTTGCCGCGCAGCCAGCGACACCAGTCCAGAAAGCGGTGACAACTGCGATCGAGCCCACCCGAGCCGACACGCTAACCTTGGCTGCGGGCTTACGAAGCGATCTTCTGATTCGAGCCGGCGACGCCTTGTTCAAAAATGTAGCGCCCATCGACGGCAAAGCTATGCAATCGCTGGCTTGGCTCACCCCAGAAGCGGGCAAGCGTCAAGAAATGCTCTTTGGCACGAACAACGATGCCCTGGCTTTTTTCCCGACCGGCAGCAGCGGTACCGCAGGCGTGCTTTGCGTCAACCATGAATACGTCATGGCCGACCTGTCCTTCGCTCACTGGCCGAAAGCAGGGCCAAACCGCGCCGAAGAACGACAAATCTGGATCAAAAGCCGCCCGCAGGCCGTCGCTTGGATGCAGGCCGCCCACGGGGTCAGCGTCGTCCAGCTAGAAAAAGCCCCGCACGGCTGGCGAACCGTCATCGATGGGCCACTAACCAGGCGAATCACAGCCAATACTCCGATGGAGATACGCGGCCCGGCCAGAGGCCACGAGCTCATGCGCACGAATGCCGATCCTAGCGGTACCGTGGCATTGGGCACCTTCGCCAACTGTGCCGGTGGCAAGACTCCTTGGGGCACTTATCTGACTGCAGAAGAAAATATCCAGGATTATTTTGGCTCGGCCAAATCATGGACTGAAAACACCAAAGATGATGCGACCATTGAGGCGCACCGGCGTTGGCCGCTACGGGAGCGCTCAGCCTATGGTTGGGATCTCATCGACTCTCGCTTCGATGTGCGCCAAGAACCCCGCGAAGCGCTGCGCCACGGCTGGATTGTCGAAATCGATCCACAACAGCCGACCGCACCGCCAAAGAAACGCACCGCGCTCGGACGCTTCTGTCACGAGGGCGCCAACACGATTCTCGGTCAAGATGGCCGTGTCGCAGCCTATATGGGTGATGACGCCAAGTTCGAGTACGTTTATAAATTCGTCAGTCGCGATCGCTACAACCCGCGCGATCGAGCTGCGAATCTCGATCTGCTCGATCATGGCACCTTATACGTTGCCCGCTTCGACGCCTCGGGCCGAGGAGTATGGTTGCCGCTGGTGCACGATGAGAATGGGCCGCTGAACTCACGTAACGGTTTCTCGAGTCAGGCCGAGGTGGTGATCAAATGTCGTGCGGCTGCCGATCTGCTCGGCGCAACCCCGATGGATCGTCCCGAGGACGTCGAGCCCAGTCCGATCACAGGTCGTGTCTATATGGCTCTGACCAAGAACGACGAGCGCCAAACGGCGAACAAACTTTTTAATGGCCGCAACGTCGATTTCGGACCGAATGCTGCTAATCCACGGCCACAAAACGACTTTGGTCACATCGTCGAACTAATCGAAGATGATTCAGACGCGGCTAGCACGCGATTCACTTGGAACCTCTTCCTTCTCGCTGGCGATCCGCGTAATACCCAAGCGAAGTTTCTTACCGATGCAGATGCTCTCGCTGCCGGCTCACTGGCCCGCGAAGACCTCTATTACGCAGGCTTCGCCGATCGATCCAAAGTCAGCCCCATCGCGTGCCCAGACAATCTGGGCTTCGATCCGACCGGACGCCTGTGGGTGGTGACGGACGCCGACACAGGCCTGATTGGAAACAACGGGTGCTACGTGGTTCCCACCAACGGGCCCGAGCGCGGCTATCTGCGACAGGTCGTCAGCGCCCCGGTGGGCGCCGAAATTTGCGGCTGTGAATTCACGCCCGATGGACGAACCTTATTTCTCGCCATCCAGCATCCGGGCGAAGGCGGTTCCGTCGATGCGCCGGTCAGTCATTGGCCAGATGGCAACGGCCTGCCCGCTCGGTCGGCGGTCGTCGCGATCAGTCGAGAGGACGGAAGCCCGCTGTAAGCCGGGATCGATGGCCGTACAATCGGCTGCATGAACATCCCAAACCAGCAGAACCAGTACCAACTCTTCAAACAAGCACAGGGTTTTAGCCTCAACCTCATCGAGGGTGCCGCGGTGAGAGCGCCTGGCCCGAAGGAAGTGCTCGTTCGAGTGAGAGCATCGTCGCTGAATCGCCGCGACATCATGGTGCTGCGCGGTTGGTATCCGGTCGGTGATCGTTCAACCGTCATACCGCTGTCAGACGGGGCTGGCGAAATCGTCGCGGTTGGCGCAGGCGTCACCCGTGTCAAGATCGGTGATCGCGTCGTCGCGCAGTTTTTTCAAACGTGGTTGGACGGCAGACCCACCGCCTCGACGGGAGCCTCGGCTCTCGGTGGTGCGCAAGACGGCATGTTGTCGGAATACGTCACGCTCAATGAAGAAGGCGTGCTGCACTTCCCCGAACATCTGTCGTTTGAGGAAGCAGCGACACTGCCTTGCGCGGCTCTCACCGCATGGAACGGACTCGTCACGCGTGGCGGTCTTCGTACAGGCGACCACATTTTGCTGCAAGGAACCGGAGGCGTTTCGATCTTCGGTCTCCAATTGGCGGTAGCACACGGCGCGAAAGCCATCATCACGAGCTCGAGCGACACCAAGCTGACTCGTGCAAAAGATCTTGGCGCGAGCCATCTTATCAACTACCGCAACACGGCCGAGTGGGCTCCCCTCGTGCGCACGGCAACAGGCGGAGTTGGAGTTCATCATGTGCTCGAAGTCGGCGGAGTTGGCACCCTGGCGCAATCGCTCGCTTCGCTCGCGCACGGGGGTCATATCGCCATCATCGGTGGGCTCGCCGGATTCGGCGGCGAAATATCCGCTGCAGCTATGATCGGTCGAAGCACGAGCGTATCCGGCATCTTCGTTGGCTCGCGCGCCAACTTTGAAACCATGAACGCCTTCATCAGCCAACATCAGATCAAGCCTGTCATTGACCGAACTTTTGACTTTGCGCAAGCGGACGCCGCATTCGTCTACATGGAGAATGGCAACCATTTCGGCAAAATCGTCATTCGGCATGGATGATGGATCTGCAGGAATTTTTTGAGCAAGAGCGCGGTGCCGGCGCTGATCTTGTCATCGCCCTCGTTGTCGCCACCGAGGGATCTACCTACCGAAAACCAGGCGCGTTCATGCTGCTCTCATCGAGTGGCCGTCGCGCAGGCTTACTGAGCGGCGGCTGTCTCGAAGGAGACTTGCATGAGCACGCCCTGAAAATGTTGGTTGATGATCGTCGTTGCATGATGCATCGCTACGACAATCGCAGTAGTGACGACCCTATTTGGGGTCTTGGTCTCGGATGCGAAGGATCGATGACTATCTTCTTGCTACGCTGCGGCATGGGTGACAGCTACGAACCGCTCACCTCAATTTTCAGCAGCCTGGCGCAAAACCAAGCCGTTGATCTCTTGGTCGACTTGCGTAACGGCGGAGTTATTGCTACGGATTCAGCAGTATCCGCACAAACCTCGTCTATCGATTGTTTTCGCTTGAGGGTCGCTCCACCTCTACGACTACTCATATGCGGTGCAGGCCCAGATGCCGAACCGCTCTTCGAATTTGCGTATCGACTCGGCTGGAGAGTGACTCTGCTCGATCATCGTCCAGCTTATGCAGTGCCGCATCGATTCAGCAGCGCCGAGCTCGTCAAACAAGTCGAACTCAACGAATGGGCGCAGGGTTTCGATCTCGAGCGATACTCGGCTGCGGTCGTGATGAGCCATCATCTAGGTGCAGACGTTCAATATCTATCAGGGCTCGCTCGCTCAATGATTCCGTACATCGGGCTACTCGGCCCTCCGGCGAGAAGAGAAAGACTGCTCGCGGACCTTGGACCACTTGCCAGAGATCTGACAACCAGACTTCGAGCGCCTGTCGGACTGAATTTGGGCGGCCGAACACCCGAAGCGATTGCGCTGTCGATCGTTGCAGAAATCCAAGCCGCGTTCAGCCTGAACGCGGTTTGATTCGCCGAGTTGGCTCTGCTTGTAGTGGATCTTCGGGCCAGTAGTGCCGAGGATATCGGCCTCGCATGTCCTTGCGCACATCGGCGTAGGCATTACGCCAGAAACTCGCCAAATCAGAGGTGATTTGCAGCGGCCGCTGTGCAGGTGAAAGGAGTTTGAAAGTAACGGGAATTTTTCCGAGCGCCAGTCTTGGCGTCGTCGCAAGACCAAAAACCTCTTGCATGCGCATGGAAGCGCAGGGCGCAAGATCATCGATGTAATCGATGCGAATACGACTGCCGGTCGGCACTACGATATGCGTCGGCAACCAGTCATCAAGCCGCCGCACCCCATCAGCTCCGATACGAAACTGCAAAGCTTCCAGCAACGGCAGCTTGGAGAAATGTGCTCGACGCGTGATCCCATCGAGCCAAGGCGACAGCCAAGTATCGATGCTTTGAATCAACGCACCATCGGACATCTCTGGCCAAGCCTGGGTTCCGGACAAACCGAGTCGACGCGCCATCTCGGCACGAGCACAAAACGATCGACTCTCATCTGACCATGGCAAAGCCGACAGTCCCATCTCCCGAACGCCATCGAGCATCGCGCGTAGCAAGTCGGAAGCATCATCAAGTCGTCGTGGTGTTTCCTCGATGATCAACGCATCGAGCCTCACCACGTTGCGTGCAACGACACACTGCTCTTGGGATGACCAAAATGTTTCGGTAGCTTGTTGCCAACGATGAGCCGTCGCTGCCTCAAGCATCTCACCGGAGAGACCTACTGCCAGTCGAATCTGCGCCTCACGACCCCGATCATCCAGATCGATCGCAACGAGAAAATCACACTTTCCCAAGCGATCTGCGTTCGAAATGACAGCCCCTTTGCCATTGGCGAGCAAGAACTTACCGGTGCTACCGGGACGACGCTGCGCGATTCGATCGGGATAGGCCAAGGCGAGCAGCCCACCAGCATCGAGAAATGGTCGTACGCTGCTAACCTGCTCACTGGCCATTCGCTTTTCGAATTGCCCCGATAACTTTCGTGCTCGGGCGAGCGCGGACTGATCGATGCCGACGCCTCTCGACGGCTGGTCGAGTAGGTCCAGTCGACTCGTGATATCGACATCCTCAGCACGACGCAGAATGTCGCGCTCAGCCAGTAACGCGGCCAATCTCGCGCCATCGCGCTCGACGCCACGATGTCGACTCTCAATCAGCAAATGCGCCAATCTGGGGTGTACCGGCCAGCTTGCCATCGCGCGCCCATGACTGGTGATGCGGCCCTGCTGATCCAGTGCGCCCAGCGCGCGTAAAGTACTGCGAGCGCTGTCCAGCACGGCTCGTGGTGGCACATCTAACCAAGACAAACGAGCCGGGTCGAGCACGCCCCACTCGGCGAGATCCAGAGCGAGAGGCATCAAATCCGCCTCGATGAGCTCGGCTGGCGTATACGCACTCAAACTGCGCTCGGCCCCTTCACTCCAGAGACGATAACAAACGCCCGCAGCTACACGTCCTGCACGGCCCGCTCTCTGCGCTGCCGAAGCACGCGAAATCCGGCGAGTCTCCAGCCGCGACATTCCCGATGCAGGGTCAAAGACAGCACGCCGGACCAAGCCACTGTCGATGACGACACGGGTACCGGGCAAGGTCAGGCTGGTCTCAGCAATATTGGTCGAAAGAATCACACGGCGAACACCTGACTGCACGCGCAATGCATCATCTTGCGATTCAGCTGATAGATCGCCGTGCAAAGGTAGCGCCTGTGCTTTCTTCGAAATGAAATCGGGTGCCGACTCGATGAACTCTTTGACTCGACGAATCTCCGCCATACCTGGCAAGAAGACGAGTATGTCGCCCTCACATTCACGAAGTGCTCGTAGCACGGCGAGGCCCGTCATGCGCTCGACGGAGTCCGCTTCTCCAGGCAGGAGTGGAAGACCCTTTCCCAAGTAACGGATGTCGACAGGGAAGCTGCGCCCGGCGCTGCTGATAACGGGTGCATCCGCCGTGGAATTCGACGCCAGTAACTTGGCGACGGCAACCCCATCGAGAGTGGCAGACATCACGAGAATTCTCAGATCGGTACCGAGCGTCGCACGCGAATCGAGACATAAAGCCAATCCGAGGTCAGCATTGAGGCTGCGTTCGTGAAACTCATCGAAGATAACGATGGCGACATTCTCCAGCGCAGGATCCGACTGGAGCAGACGACTCAATACGCCTTCAGTCACCACCTCGATTCGCGTTCGACGGCTCACGCGGGTCTCAAGCCGCATGCGATAACCCACGGTCTCACCGACATCTTCACCCAGCGTACTAGCCATACGCTGGGCCACCGCACGTGCTGCTAGACGGCGTGGCTCGAGCATCAGGATCTTTCGATCTCGTAGCCACGGCTCATCGAGCAAAGCCAATGGGACGACCGTGCTCTTGCCTGCCCCGGGTGGCGCCTCTAGCACCACTCCCGCATGTGCACGCAGCGCAGCTTTCAGCGCCACGAGAGACTCGAGAATCGGAAGTTCGGGCAACGTGATCACAGGATGGATAAAAGCCATTGCGACGGAGTGCCGAATTGTATGCAATCGGCGCTCATGCGGTTCCTCAAACGCGCGCTCTGGCTCTGTACTACCCTACTGGCGATTTTGTGGGCAGGCCTCACGATCTGGGCTTATTGGCCCCATCCGCCCGAACAAGCGGTTACCTCGCTCGCACAGAAAGAAGATCGATTCGTTTCGGTCGACGGATTGACTTTCCGTTACCGAGAGTGGGGCAGCAAACAAACCAATCGTGCCTCACTGTTATTGATACACGGCTTCGGAAACTCACTGCAGAGTTTTCGCTCCCTCGCGCCTTTGTTGGCGCAAACCCACCATGTCATTGCAATCGATATGATTGGATACGGCTTATCAGAGAAGCCGATCGACTATGACTATCACAATGGGCCGCAAGCCCTGATGCTGATACGCGCCGCACGCCAACTGGATCTCAATGACATCGTCTACGTGGGTCACTCGCTCGGCGGCGCCGTTGCCCTGCAGGCTGTCGTTCAAGACGAACGCGCAATCGGTCTCGTACTGCTGAATCCAGGAATCATCAGTACCGGAGTCCCTAAAATCGTTCAGATCACGCTACCGCCGTTACCACGGATGTCCGCCAAGCTTTTTGCGAGCCGTGAGTTCAGAGGCCGCTTCCTGAAGAATTCGTATGTGAATCCCGAGATCGTCACCGAACAAGTCATCGATGATGTGATGCTGGCGGCGCGCAGCGAGGGCTATATGCGCGCCACGACTTCGCTGATGGCGCAGTATCGCGAGGGCGAAGAAATCGCGCTTGCTGCCAAGGTGACGGTGCCAGTTTTGATTCCTTGGGGTGATCAGGATCGAAACAAGCCTTTGCAAGAGGCAACGGAACTACAAGATCTGTTACCCGACTCGACGCTCGTCCGGTTCGCCAATGCCGGACATTATGTCCATGAAGAAGCGCCGATCGAAGTTGCGCAAGCGATCGTCGATTGGCTCAATCAGCCAGCGCTCGTGAACGCCAAATCGAAATAGCCGCGAAGACCCAAGTCAGAATCAACGTACCACCGCCAATCGGAGCTAACATCGCAATCCCCTTCGGCGCTCCGAAGGTCAGCGCGTAGATGCTGCCGCAAAAGATCAGCATCCCAAGTAATAGTGCGACGGCAATTCGACGAAAGGAACGATTCGACGGATCTTTCCATTGCAAAAAGCCGATACCCATCAGTCCGAGTGAGTGGAAGAATTGATAAGTGACGGCGATATCAAAACTTGCAAAACGTTCAGGAGCCAGGATGGGTCGCAGCGCATGAGTTCCGAAAGCGCCAAGAGCCGTCGCCATCGCAAGCGATAGTGCAGCAGCAACCCAGATTGCGCGCGCTTTCATCGCGATCGTTCCACCTGTCGCCAAGCCAGATCAGCCATCAGTTCTACATTGCCCGCATATTCCTTCGCTTTGGGACTGACTGCCGTTCCACGAGCAAGACGCCCACGAATTCCATGAAAGATACCGGCCAATCGAAACATACAAAACGCAACGTAATAATCGAGACCGGGGATATCCAAAATTCCGCGGCGCTGACAGTAGCTATCAATGTACTCACGTTCCGACGGCAGCCCGTGCTTCGCTAGATCGATGTTCATCAACCCCGGAATGGCTGCCGATGGCACGCGATACATCATGAAGTTATAGGCGAAGTCTGCCTCCGGATTGCCGATCGTCGACAACTCCCAATCGAGCACACCGAGCACTCGAGCCTCATCTTTGGCGAATACCATGTTGTCGATACGGAAATCGCCGTGCACCAAAGTCGGTGCCGGCTCGACCGCGGGAGCGTTGACTGGCAGCCACTCGATTAATTGCTCCATGGCAGGCACCCGTCCTGCAACATCGATATCGGCAAGATAGAGTTTTGACCAACGGGTAACCTGACGTGCTACGTAGCCCTCCGCCTTTCCGTAATCGGCAAGACCAACCGAATTGATATCGACGCGATGTAGATCAGCCAAAGTTTCAGCCATCGCGAAAAAGACTGGCTTGCGCTCAGACACGTCGAGCTCAGGCAGGCTCGGGTCCCAGAATATTCGGCCATCCAGACAATCCATGACGTAAAACGCGGTCCCTATGACGCTAACGTCTTCGCAGAGCACCCAGGTCTTGGCAACCGGGAATCCCGTCGTCTGTAACGAGTTCATGACACGAAACTCACGCTCGATCGCGTGCGCCGACGGCACGAGCACACCGGGCGGCTTGCGACGTAGCGCAAACGAGTGCGTACGCCCAGCCAGTTGCGCATCCACTCGATAGGTAGGATTGGACTGACCGCCTGAAAATTGCGTGATCCTGTCGATTCGCGAGAGCCCGGGAATTGCTCCTGTCAAATAAATCTCGAGCGCATCAACGTCGAGCTCGAGACCGGGACGGAAATGATATGGCGAGCTCATGGCCTAGGGTTCCGTTTCGAGCGAACGTGTTGAGTTCGGAAAGGCTTTCTTTGTCCTTCTTGCATACCGCCCGTCCCCGCAGGTTGCCATGCGGGAACCAGATGCTGTTTGCCCGGCCCGATCAAATCGGCGCGACCCATGCGTCGCAGCGCTTCGCGCAAGGTCGGCCAATTATTGGCATCGTGATAACGCAAAAAGGCCTTGTGCAAGCGGCGAACCTTCAAACCCTTGGGAATGACCACTTCTTCACTGCTACGCGAGACGCGTCGCAGCGGATTTTTGCCGGAGTGGTACATCGCCGTAGCCGTTGCCATTGGCGAGGGCAAAAAAGCCTGCACTTGATCGGCTCGAAACCCGTTGCGCTTCAACCAAAGAGCTAGCTCGAGCATATCTTCGTCCGTTGTGCCCGGATGCGCAGCGATGAAATACGGGATTAGATACTGCTCTTTGCCAGCCTCGCGAGAATAGCGATCGAACAACTCTTTAAATCGATCATAGGTGCCGATCCCAGGCTTCATCATTTTCGATAGCGGGCCTTCGCCGATCGCTTCCGGCGCAATTTTCAGATAGCCGCCAACATGGTGCTGCGCCAATTCCTTCACATACTCAGGAGACTCGATGGCAAGGTCATACCGAACACCTGAGGCGATCAGCACCTTCTTGATGCCCGGCAAGCTGCGCGCCTTGCGATAAAGCTGGATGAGCGGCGTGTGATCGGTGTTGAGATTCGGACAAACACCGGGATAAACACAGGATGGCCTGCGACACGCACTCTCGATTTCACGACTCTTGCAGGCGAGACGATACATGTTGGCCGTCGGACCGCCGAGATCGGAGATCACGCCTGTGAAGCCCGGTACCGTGTCACGAATCTTCTCGATCTCGCGCAGCACCGAAGCTTCGGATCGACTCTGGATGATGCGGCCCTCATGCTCGGTGATGGAGCAGAAAGTGCAACCTCCGAAACATCCGCGCTGGATCGCAATCGAGAAGCGGATCATCTTGTAGGCTGGAATTTCCGCATCGCCATAGAAGGGATGCGGTTGGCGCTGATACGGCAATTCGTAAACCCGATCCATCTCAGAGGTTGTCAACGGAATCGGTGGTGGATTCAACCATACCTCCACATTGCCGTGACGCTGCACCAAGGCCCGCGCATTACCAGGGTTCGCTTCGAGATGCAGAATGCGCGAGGCATGTGCGTACATGACAGGGTCGCCAACGACCTGCTCAAAGGCCGGCAACCGAATGACGCTGCGTTCGCGATCCGCGTTTTTGACTCTACGAACGAACCGAACCACTTTTTCGCCGGCAGGCGCTTCGCCAGAGCTTGCGCTACCTGCCGGAACCGCTGCCTGCGTAGCCGCCTTGGTTCCACCGTTATCGTCCATCGCGTACGGATCGATTGGCGGATTCAGAGGCCCCGGTGTATCTAGATGAGTCGAATCGATTTCGAGGTAATCATCCGGAATCGACTTTCGGGTAAAGACCGTTCCGCGCAGATCCGTGATATCAGCGATGGACTCGCCCGCTGCCAGACGGTGGGCAATATCGACGATCTGTCGCTCGGCGTTGCCGTACACGAGCAGATCGGCCTTGGCGTCGAGCAGAACTGATCGACGGACCTTCTCTGACCAGTAATCGAAATGCGCAATACGCCGCAGACTTGCCTCGATTCCGCCGATAACGATCGGAACATCAGCGTAAGCCTCGCGGGCACGCTGGGAATAGACGATGACCGATCGATCAGGCCGCTTGCCGCCCTCACCTCCGGGGGTATAGGCGTCGTCGCTTCGAATCCGGCGATCGCTCGTATACCGATTGACCATCGAATCCATATTTCCGGCGGTGATGCCGAAAAAGAGGTTGGGCTTGCCGAGGACCCGAAATGGATCGGCGCTCTGCCAGTCAGGCTGGGAGATGATTCCGACCCGGAAACCCTGCGCCTCGAGCAGGCGCCCGATGATAGCCATCCCGAAACTCGGGTGGTCGACGTATGCGTCGCCCGTGACCACGATGATGTCGCAACTGTCCCAGCCCAAAGCGTCCATCTCCGCACGACACATGGGCAGGAAGGGCGCCACCCCAAATCGGGAGGCCCAGTACTTGCGGTGGGAAAAGATGTCGGGAGCAGTCTGCATGGGGTGTGCATTAGACCAAAATGTTAGAGTGCGCTGCACCTACTAGTTATGGGACTCGAAAGGATTCAGCCGCCATGACGCCGTCCGAACAGTGGTTGACAGACTGCCGTGCCGCAGGGGTCGACCCACTCGTCATCGAACATACCGCTCGAAATTTTTTGGCCTATCTCGATTATCACTCGAAGCAAGGCACCCGGAGCCTCCCGCTCCTCGACTGGTTTCGTTACTACGCTCTCGAAAACGCTGCCGAACTGTCTGCCGAAACTATCAAGGTCGAGGGCTGCTCGGTCGATGAACGATCGGTGCGCCCACCCAGTGCGGACTACCGCGCCGCCATTTTCGAGCTGCTCCAGAGATATCTCGAAGCACAGTACGCCTCACGCTAACCAGCCGGTAACTTCATGTCTGATCACGATCACGGATCGATCGTCGTTCGCGGCGCTCGTCAGAATAATTTAAAAAATCTCGACATCGAGATACCGACGGGCGAACTCGTGGTCGTCACCGGCGTTTCGGGATCGGGAAAATCCTCACTGGTGTTCGATACGCTGTACGCGGAAGGCCAGCGGCGATATGTAGAAACGTTCTCCCCCTACGCGCGTCAATTCCTAGACCGCATGGACAAACCCGCGGTCGATCGTATCGAAGGCATTCCGCCGGCGATCGCCATCGATCAGACAAACCCGGTGCGTACCTCCCGCTCGACCGTCGGAACGATGACGGAGCTGAACGACCATCTGAAGCTTCTGTTTGCTCGCACAGCTGAGCTGTATTGCCAGTGCTGCGGAAGGTCTGTTCGGAAAGATACTGTGGCCAGCATCCACGCTGACCTACGGCATCGTGCCGCCCTACTTGGCGATCCTCGGGTATTGATCTGCTTCGAAATCAAGGTTCCGAAAAACTTCAAAGATGCCGAAGTCATCGCCTTGCTGGAAAAACAAGGCTACACCCGAATACACGCTCGACGAAAAGATATCGTCGAGGTCATACAGGATCGTCTTCGTATCGCCGCAGTTGACGATGCGCGCCTAGCTGAATCTCTCGAAGCGGCGCTGCGGCTTGGCCGTGGCAAGACTGCAGTCCATGTACTGGAGTCATCGGAAGCGCTCACTGTTCGAGAGACTTGGCGCTACTCCAACACGCTGCACTGTGCGCAGTGCGATATCGACTATCGAGATCCCTCGCCGAGCTCCTTCTCGTTCAATAGTCCAGTCGGGGCTTGCGAGTCCTGCCGCGGATTTGGCCGAATCATTGGCGTCGACTACGGGCTCGTCATTCCCGATCACGCGAAGACTCTGCGAGGTGGCGCGATTCGCCCTTGGCAGACCGAGTCCTACCGAGAATGTCAGCAGGACATGGAGCGTCTGGCTCGCAAGCGAGGCATCCCACTCGATACGCCGTGGCGCGATCTCGACGAAAGCCATCGGCAATGGGTCATCGAGGGCGAAGGTGAATGGAAAAAGAACGTCTGGTACGGAGTCCGCCGTTTCTTTGCCTGGCTCGAAACCAAAGCCTACAAAATGCACATCCGTGTTTTGCTGTCGAAGTATCGGGCGTATACGCCCTGCGGCAGTTGCTTGGGTGCGAGACTCGCTCCGCAATCCCTGCTTTGGCGCGTCGGCAATCACGAGCTGGCTTGCGAGGCGTTGCGGGGCGCTTTGCCATTCAAGCCAAAAGAGACATCTTGGAGTGAAGAAACCCTGCAGCAACTGCCAGGGCTCGGTCTTCACGACATCATGTTGCTGCCGATCGATCGCGCGCGGTTGTTTTTCGATCGCCTAGTGCTTCCAGGCTCGCTCGATGAAGCAACAGAAATGCTGCTCGGCGAAATCCGCGGGCGTTTTCGCTATCTCTCTGAGGTGGGTCTTGGCTACCTCACACTCGATCGTCAGTCACGCACCCTCTCTGGGGGCGAGGTGCAACGCATCAACTTGACGACAGCGCTTGGCACATCACTGGTGAACACACTCTTCGTGCTGGATGAGCCATCGATCGGCTTGCATCCACGCGACATGCAGCGAGTCATCGACGTCATGCAGCGTTTGCGTAACGCCGGCAACTCGCTACTCGTCGTTGAGCATGACCCTCAAATCATGCAACAAGCCGATCGTTTGCTTGATCTGGGTCCCGGTGCCGGTGAAAACGGCGGTCATATTGTTGCCTGGGGCACGCCCAGCGCCGTACTCGCCAACACCAACTCGCTGACCGGTGCTTATCTAACTGGCCGCAAGAAAGTCGAATTGCCCCAAGCTAGGCGCTCCGCCAAAACCGGTGCTGCATTGGAGCTCATCGGTGCAACGCAGCACAATCTGCGCGAGCTTGACGCCCGCTTTCCATTGAACCAACTCGTCTGCGTCACGGGCGTCTCAGGTTCCGGCAAATCGACGCTGATACAAGACGTGCTGTATCCCGCACTGCTGAAGCACTTCGGTAAACCCACCGAGGCAGCAGGCTCTTTTCGACAACTGCGCGGCGTCGAACACCTCCAGGATGTCATCTTCGTCGATCAGACGCCGATCGGCCGAACCGCCAGATCGAATCCGGCTAGTTACGTGGGCGCCTTCGATGTCATCCGCGAGCGCTTTGCCAGACTGCCCGAAGCACGGGAGCGTGGTTACACGGCAGGAACCTTCAGCTTCAATTCGGGTAACGGTCGCTGCCCCAGTTGCTCCGGTAGCGGTTTCGAACACGTCGAGATGCAATTCCTGTCGGATGTGTACCTGCGTTGTGGCGACTGCAACGGCAGTCGTTACCGACAGGAAACACTGGAGATTCGGCATCTGGGCCCGGGCAAACGAGAAGCCAGTATCGCTGAAGTGTTAGCCATGACGGTACCAGAAGCTATCGACTTCTTCGCCGACGTTCCCGAGCTTGCTCGTCGCCTCGCACCGCTCATCGACGTTGGCCTTGATTACCTACGCTTGGGTCAGCCGGTTCCAACACTCTCGGGCGGCGAGGCTCAACGATTGAAACTGGCCGGGCATCTTGCCGAATCAGAAGACGGGCACGGACGAAAGTTGTTCTTGTTCGATGAGCCAACTACGGGACTGCATTTCGAAGATATTGCCAAACTGCTGCGCGCTTTCCGAAAACTACTCGATGCCGGGCATTCGTTGATCGTCATCGAGCACAATCTTGATGTCATCCGAGCAGCCGACTGGATCGTCGATCTTGGCCCGGAAGGCGGTGATCGTGGCGGCGAGATCGTCGCGACTGGTACACCCCTCGAAATTGCAGCGCTATCAAATTCACATACGGGTATTGCGCTCAAAAACTATCGACTAGATGGTATTCACGAGCCAGCTCGCTCGACGGTAGCCGAGCTGAAACGCGACAGCAGCAATGCCATCGTGGTTCGCAATGCTCGAGAACATAATCTTCGTCATGTAGACGTCGATATTCCACGTAACGCCTTCACCGTGATCACCGGCGTCTCCGGCTCTGGAAAGTCCACCTTGGCTTTCGACATCATCTTCAATGAGGGGCAGCGCCGCTATTTAGAGTCGCTGAACGCGTATGCACGACAATTCGTGCAGCCCGCCTCACGGCCAGAGGTGGACTCGATCAGAGGTATACCGCCCACCGTTGCCATCGAACAACGCACAAGTCGCGGCGGACGCAAGAGCACAGTCGCTACCTTGACCGAGATTTATCACTTCCTGCGACTGCTGTACGTGAAGCTTGGCACACAGCACTGCCCGGACTGCCAAGTACCGATCGAGCCGCAATCGATCGACGCCATCACGGCGCGGATCATCCGCGATTTCAAAGGACAAACGATCGATCTGCTTGCTCCGCTCGTGGTGGCGAGAAAGGGGCTTTATACGGATTTAGCGAAGTGGGCTGGCAGTAAGGGCTACAAGGAGCTTCGCGTCGATGGCCAGCGAATCGCAGTGAAACCTTGGCCGCGTCTTGATCGGTTCAAGGAACACGATATCGAGCTACCGGTCGCACGACTGGGGATTTCCGCGCGAGGCGAGCAGGATCTTCGAAGCAAGTTGGCCGAAGCATTGACGCACGGCAAGGGCGTCGTACAGGTATTGCCTGCCGGCGCACGTAAAGCCGAGGTCTTTTCGACCAAACGCGCATGCCCCTCGTGCGGAATCAGCTTTGCAGAGCTCGACCCCCGCCTTTTCTCTTTCAATTCGAAACAAGGCTGGTGCTCGACGTGCTTTGGCACAGGCGCGAACATCGACGAGTTTGACGAAGAGCAAACGGGTGAAGAGGCCGCGTGGCGAGAAACGCACTCATCACACTCGCCAACGTGCAGTGACTGCGACGGCGCGCGACTCAATCGCGTAGCAAGAGCGGTACGCTTCAGAGATCAATCCATCAGCGAATTTACGTGTCAGCCCGTCGATCAAATCGGTAAGTCCCTCAAGAGCTTGAAGCTCGAAAAACGGGAACAGGCGATCGCGCGTGATCTGCTGGCGGAGATCCGTGGGCGATTGCAATTCTTACAGCGCGTCGGACTCGGCTATCTGAGCCTTGATCGCGCTGCACCGACTCTATCGGGCGGCGAAGCGCAACGAATCCGTCTGGCTGCGCAACTCGGCTCCAACCTGCGCGGCGTCTGCTACGTCTTGGATGAGCCGACCATCGGACTGCACCCCCGAGACAACCGCATATTGCTCGACGCACTCGGCGACCTTGCAACACATCAAAATACGTTGGTCGTCGTTGAACATGACGAAGATACGATCCGTCGAGCAGATCATGTGATCGATCTTGGGCCGGGAGCCGGAGTGCGTGGCGGTACCGTTGTCGGCGCAGGCCGCATGGCGGATCTGTTGAAGAATCCCAACTCAGTAACCGGCTTGTATCTGCGTGAACCACTTCGTCATCCTCGATCTCCGCAGCGCCCGGTGGGCAAAGATGATCCAGCCCTGAAGATCATCGATGCGAAGCTGCATAACCTGGCAGAGAAGGAAATCCCAATTCCCCTCGAACGTCTCGTCGTCATCACGGGCGTCTCAGGATCCGGAAAATCCACCTTGGCACGAAATGTTCTCTTCGATAGCGCTCACGCATTAGTAGGCGGTGGATCGCCGATTGGATGCCGCCGCATCGATCACATTGAACGAATTGATCGAGTCCTCGAAGTAGACCAGACGCCTATTGGAAAAACGCCGCGCTCCTGCCCAGCCACCTATGTCGGGATCTGGGACGATATTCGTCGAATTTACTCGGGCACGTCAGAAGCAACCCTACGAGGATTCGCTGCCGGAAGATTTTCGTTCAATACCTCTGGTGGGCGCTGCGAGAGCTGCGAAGGCCAGGGGATTCGAACCATCGAGATGAGTTTTCTGCCTGATGTGAAAGTGAGTTGCGACTCCTGCCACGGAAAACGCTTTGATCCCGAGACGCTATCGGTACTTTGGCGTGGCCGCAGCATCGGCGATGTGCTCGACATGAGCATCGAGGATGCGCTCGAGTTCTTTGCTTCGCACGCGACCATCAAGCATGTTCTCCAGTTACTGTGTGACGTAGGGCTCGGCTACCTCACGCTAGGCCAACATAGCCCAACGCTATCCGGCGGAGAGGCTCAGCGCATCAAGTTGGTAACGGAACTGGCTAAAGTACGCACCGATCTGCGAAAGCCGCTGCGAAGCAAGGCCAAGCATACGCTCTACGTTCTCGACGAACCCACGGTCGGTCTGCACATGGCTGATGTGGAAAAGTTGATTCGTGTTCTGCACCGACTCGTTGCGGCCGGTAATACGGTCGTCCTGGTCGAGCATAATCTGGATGTGATCTCCGAGGCGGACTGGGTCATCGACATGGGACCTGAGGCAGGGATTCAGGGAGGCCGAGTCGTCGCCGCTGGGCCACCGCAAGCGCTTGCGAAACGCCCCGGTCGCTCGCACACTGGCATCGCCCTCAAGGATTTCCTTCAGGATCGTTGGCAGGTCTCTCAAGATGGCGCATGAAATTCAGTGCTGGAAGTGCGGTGTCTCGCTAGAGAGCCTGAGTCTGCCGCTGCGTCGATTGGAGGTGTGCCCATCCTGCCGCGCCGAGTTGCACGCGTGCAAACTTTGCGTGGAGTACGACACGACTCGTGCGAAGCACTGTCGCGAACCCACAGCGGACGAAGTGCGCGACAAGGAACACGCCAACTTCTGTGACCACTTCAAGCCCAAGCCAAAAGCCTGGATCAAATCCGATGTCGCCGCCTTGGAAGCGGCCAAGTCGGAGCTCACCAAACTCTTCGGTGGCTGACAACGCATGGACTGGCTCAAGAAGCGCTTAATAGATCCCCTGCTGAACTTGTTGCGACAAGGTTTGTCGCCCAAGGATCTCGCGCTCTGCGTCGCTCTCGGAATCGGCGTCGGCTTGTTCCCGGTGCTCGGCGTGTCGACACCGGCATTGACCGTGTTGGCACTCACGTTGCGATTGAATCTGGCGGCAATTCAACTGGTCAGCTATGCCATCGCACCACTGCAGTTGGCGTTGATCATCCCCTTTATGAGACTGGGTGAAATAGTGCTGGGTTCAACGCCGCAGCCGATGACCATCTCGGCGGCAATGGAACTATTGACCCAAGGCGTGCTCTACGCGATCGTGACGTTGTGGGATGCCATTATCCATGCAGCGCTTGGGTGGGTTTTGATCGTTCCCATGTTGATTTTCGTCTCATACAAAATTCTCGTTCCGATTTTTGTGCGTTTATCGAAAACCTTGAGCTCTGAAAAAGCATGACGACCCAAGAAAAATCACTGTCGATGAGCCTACTCGAGCGTGACCTGGTTCCCGATTGGTTAATCCGTCGTCAAATCAGACAACTCTTGGCGCAGCGACTGACCGAAGAGGACAAAGGTGATCCGGAGTCACAACAACGTCATTTGATGGGCATGGTTCTAAAGCTTCGAGAAAGCCCGATCGCCATTCACACTGCTGAAGCCAACGTCCAACATTATGAGGTTCCTACCGACTTCTACCTCAAGTCGCTTGGTAAACATCTGAAATACTCGAGCTGCTATTTCGACGATTTCGAAATCAGCCGTGCTGCACAAAATCTTGATGCGGCTGAGGCTCGAATGCTCGCTCTCACCTGCGAGCGCGCCGCGCTTAAAGATGGCGAACGAATTCTGGAGTTAGGCTGTGGCTGGGGATCCCTCTCGCTATGGATGGCGGCGCACTACCCGAATTCGCGCATCACGGTCGTCTCGAATTCGAAAACACAGAAAGCTCATATCGACGGACAAGCTACAGCACGCGGCCTGACTAATCTCGAAGTCATCACTTGTGATGTCAACGCGCTGGACTTTCCCGCCTCAGAAAAGTTCGACCGTGTTGTTTCCGTCGAAATGTTCGAACATATGCGGAACTACCAGACCTTATTGGCGCGCATCGCGTCATGGATGAATCCGCGAGCGACGCTCTTCGTCCATATTTTTACGCACCATCGCTACGCCTACACGTTTGATATTCGTGATGAGTCAGACTGGATGGCGCGCTATTTCTTCACGGGCGGCATCATGCCGAGTGACGATTTGCTGCATTACTTTCAGCGCGACCTGCGCTTGGTCGATCACTGGCAAGTGGATGGTCGCCACTACCAGTTGACCTCCGAAGCATGGCTCGCGAATATGGACGCTCACCGTGATTCCCTGATGCCGGTGATGGCGCAAGCCTACGGATCGGAACAGGCGTTGCGATGGTGGGTCTACTGGCGTGTGTTCTTCATGTCGTGTGCCGAATTGTTCGGCTACCGAGGGGGCCGCGAATGGATCGTTTCACACTACCTCTTCGAGAAGCCCTGACGCGACGGCTGGGTCAACGAATCAGACCTGGATTCGTTGCCGCACTCGGCTGTCTACTTGCCCTCACTCAGCCCGCATTAGCCTCACCCGAGTTGGAGCGCGGTGAGCTTTACCTTCGCTTCAAGAGCGCCTTCGAGGCCGGCGACTGGGCGAGCGCAGAGGAGCGTGCAGCAGCACTGGTCAGGTTGATCGAATCGAGTGGTAAAGATAGCGCGCGCGAACTCGTGAATCCGCTGACGAATCTCGGTACCGTCGCTTTCCGACGCAGCAACTTCGATGTCGCGATCGAACATTACAACCGCGCCATCCAACTGATCGATGGAGAACGCGCCGGGGCAGACAGCCTGCTGATCCGCCCTTTGCACGGACTCGGCGAGTCCCTGCTCGCCAAGGGCATGGCAGGTGAAGCCGTCATACACCTGAAGCGAGCGGTCGATGTGTCGCGTAATGTAGACGGTCTTTTCAATCCGGCCCAGATCGACATCGTCGATGCGCTGATCGAAGCCTATGTCGCGACGGGTCAGCTCACCGATGCAGAGCGCGAACATCAATACGCCTTCCGGATCGCCGAGACGACCTTCGGCAAAAACGATCTACGACTACTCGAGCCGCTGGATCGATATGCGCGCTGGTTTGAGTCCATCGGGCGCTACACGACGGCTCGAGGTCTGCACGCGCGCGCACTGCAACTGGCGGAGCGGCAATCGGCAGACAAGCCGATCCTCGGTGTTGCAGCGCTGCGCGGTCTCTCACGAACCTGGCTGCTAGAAGGCATTTATGGACCGGAAGTTGAGCCCGAGACCCCGGTTCGCGAAGCCAACGAAGCGAGTGGACCGTTCTTGTCTGCGGCAGGTGCTGGTCGACTTAATGCTGATGGTGAGCGCGCCCTTAGATTTGCGCTCGAGATCGTCGCGGACAGTAAGCCGCGCGATGACCGACTCTATGCCGATACCTTAGTTCAATTCGGTGATTGGTATTTGATTTCAGGCAGTACGCAACGAGCACAAGCAAATTATCTGGAGGCAGCAAAAGTATTGTCTGCCGCCGGAGCGGGCGCTGAGCGCCTGCTGGAAAACCCGCGCTTGCTCGTCTATCGAGCACCGGCTGCATCCAGCTCACGCTTCAAACCTGATGATCCGACGCAACACGCACTGCACGATATCGAATTTGCCTTAGATGTCGGCACAGACGGAAAAGTGATGGATGCAAAAGTCGTCAGCTCCACTGCCCCGGAGGCCACAACGCGCGCCGCACTCATCGCCGCCAGAAAAGCTCGTTACGGGCCGCGCGTCTCGGGCACTGAAGTGGTCGCAACCACGAGCGTGCCGCTACGCGAAAAAGTCTGGGTCAAGGCTGCGCAGGCAAAGAACTGAGCGGTAAAGAACTGCTCGAACGTCGTGAAACACGGATCGGCAGCGCCTCGATACTGACTGCTGCGATCGCTGCCGCTTCCGGCGCAGCCTGCAGAGGGCGGCCAGCAGACAACTCTTTGACGAGTGGAAAAGCGCCTACTTGGGTCAGGAATTTGGCCGCAGCATCTCGCTTGGCAGCGACCGTCGCCGCCTCGATCGATTCGGACGAGCCGAATCCACCGGCCATCGCGGTCCCATAGCCGGTTAGTGTCAGAGAGTCATAACGCTCGCCGTTAGGCGTTCTGACATCGATTCGATAACGAATGCTGACAGCAACATACTCGCCGCCCGTCTCTTGAGCTGTCGCGAAAGAGTACTGCTCAATCTTCGGCTCAAAGATCGCTTGTAATCCCGTGATGCCCCGAGCCGCATCGAGATCGGCAAATTCCTGGACGTCCCCGAAGATCGACGAAAACATCATTCGGACAAGTCGTTGCTGACCTGCACCCAGCGCAACCTCCCAGGTCACACCATTGCGAGTTTCAGAGTGTACGAATGATCTTTGCTCTGCCGTCAGCAACAACCCGACCTTCGCCGGGATCGGCTCGATAAGCGCGCGCGGCAAAACGGGATCCGGGGTGATGACCACACCGCCACAGCCGACCAGTGACAGGGCCAGCATCGAAAGCCCTAAAAACCTCTGCCTCAGTTGCCTCCGACGCATGTCGTGACACCTCCAATGACCATGGTCATACCACAGGTTTTAACGTTGGTGAGGCCGACGAAAGTGCCGTCGTTCCGATCACACATAGCCCGCATTAAGGCGGAGAATCGGATGTTTGTAAACGGGGTCATACCCGGCGCTTCGGGGAACCCGACGGCGTGGATTCGAACGCGACGGCGTCCCGTGTCATCGGGTCGATTGATACGATCAACAGCATCGAGAGCGCCCTGAATCGTCTCTCCGGTGAACTCGTCGCCAAGCACATAGATGCTGATGCGCTTGTCTGCAGACCAATAGTTTTTAATTGCCAACTCGATCCCATCGGCCGGATTGGAATCGCTGAAAGCGCGCCAGCTACGCATTCGCTGCACGATGTCGGCACGCAGGTTATTCGAATCGGTCAACCATCGCCCCCGCGTGCCGGCAAATAATTCGCGGCCGTTGTCATCAACTATCTGTAATCCTTTGAGTCTCGGGTAGATGTCGAGAATCTCGCGCATCACCTCCATCGCCGTTTCCCAGTGACCGCCCTGCATACTGCCTGACGTGTCGATCAGAAAAATCACATAGTCACTGTCTACGGGAATACCGCCGACCGCCTGCGTGTTGAGCTTGCGTCGAGCCTGCGACATTTGGACAAGCCGCTGATTATCTGCTTGTAGATCCTGAAATGCAGACAGCAATTCGTTCTCGACGATATTGCTGACCGTCGCTTCTTGACGCGACGTATCGTACTGACCGCGGAGACTCGACATCTCACCCGCAGCGCGCGCCAAATTCAGACGCTCTTTTTGTAGCACATCGACCCGACCTCGCAACTCGCGCTCGAGACGCTCGGAGTCGCCACGGATTACGAATAGCTCTTCCTGAAGCTTCTTCAACTGCAGCTCAAGATCGTTTCTTGACCTCTCAATGACTAGTGGCTGCCCGAATTCCGATAGCACCAACAGCAGAATAATGGCACCGAAACCGCAGCAAATGACATCGAGAAAAGACAGGCTAAAAATTTCGGTATCGCGTTGCTTGCGCTTCATGGTTAGCGCCTCAAGGCCAATCCGGCGAGGGCATCACAAAAGCACCTTTGGTCTGCCGAGCAAGGCCCCAAAATCGGTGCGGTGCGGGCACGTCGCCTTTCATGGGCAAGAGGATCACGTCGATCGGTACGTTTCGGTTGACTCCCCGAATCGCCTCGTCGAAAAACTTGGCTCGAGCAGCGGCATCAACGTATTTTCGTAGCGCCGGCGGCGTCGCGCCTTGAGTCGGTAGACCGTCGGTAACCAAAATCACCTGATCCGGCGGAACCCGCATCGCACGGGTCGCCTGCAGCGCATTGATCAAACTTGTGCCACCTGCAGGCGGCAGCGCCCCAAGCGCTGTCAGCATCTTTTCGCGAGCCGCGTCGTCACTGCCTGACAACCACTCACCGTCTGTTCCGGGCAAAAGAGGCTGAGCCCCGGTGTTGAAGACGTAAAACTGATACTGGGACGTCTGCGGAATCTCCGAAATCAACCAGGCACCAATGTCTCCAGCACGTCGCCACTTCGGCGCAGCAGCTTGCGTGGTCGCCGCTGAATTTCTCAGCCGAAGGATGTTGACTAAGTCATCATCCAGCATGCTGGATGATCGATCAAACAACACGAGGATGCGCTTGCCCTTCAGAGTGAGTCCAGTGATATAACGACGACTCGCCAACGACTTTCCTGCGCCAGCTCGCTCTGATCTCGGGGTCTCTATTTTCGCACTCGCCTCGAGGCGTCGAGCGCTCTCTTCTAGAGCCTTGACTTCCGCCTTCAGCTTTTCGATACGCTCACGTTTCGCAAGCGTAGTCGAGTCGTATATGAAGCTTTCCTCGCGCTTACGCTGCAGCTCTTCGATCAACTGGGTGGCACGCGAAGTCGCCGAGACCGTCTCGCTCTCGGTTTTCTGCAGTGCGTTTTTCAGTTCGACTAGATTACGAGCGCCCCGAATGACCTCTTCTTCTAGTCGCGATACCTCAGCTGCAAGGTCTTCAGCCTTGCGCGTGCGTTCTATACCGCTTTGAGCGCTGATGATGGTGTAAAAAAGGATGACCGCGCCAAAGCCGCAGCAAATGACATCGAGAAACGAGAGGCTGAAGACCTCAACGCGCCGACGCGCCATCGACTTTCTCTATTGCGAGCAACGTGAGCTCGATGCCTGGATCACCGACTCGGATGCGATCACCGGCAAATACCTCGGCGCGACCGAACACCCGCTCGTCATTGAGCCAAGTGCCATGACTACTATGATCGATCAATTCCGTCGAAAGCGGCGTGACGCGTATCGAACAATGCCATCGCGAGACGCCCGCTAGCCCCTCTGGTAGCAACAGCCCGCTGTCGGCGACGCTTCGCCCAATCTCGACCACAGAGTCGACAACCAAGGGCTTAACCTCCGCATTCCAAAGCAAATGCGTCGGGCTAACGCGTGCCAAGTCGATCTTTAGCGGCTCGACAAGACGCGCTTGAACGACCGCGTTACCAATAGGGCGTCCGCGCAACAATAGAACGTCATCAGCCATTGCGGCTCGCGCCGGCTCCGTCGATGCGACAATCGCAAGGGACTCCGGACGCAGGCTCAAGATACGACAACCGTGAAACTCTGCGAGCATCTCGGCAAAACCAGGCAAACTCAGATCTTGCTCGGCCACGAGCAAATCTACGCGCGCTGCGGCCGGTCGCAGCTCGTGCAGCATTCCTGAAAGTTCCCGATAAATCGGTGCCGCACGAACCGAAAACTGATCGCGAGTCAGCGTGACGCTGCAATCGCCGCGAGGGGTCGGTAATGTGACCACTACCGACCCTTCTTCTAAGGCGTGACGCGCGGCATCCCATAAAAGACTGACCAAGCGCTTCTCGGAGTCATGGTCATGTAGAGGATCGAATCGATGCGCGAGCACCATCGACTCAGCGATAAGCTCTATCCATGCTCGTCTGAGAGCACGACGGCCCATACGGATGCGCTTCAATAGCGTTTGACGACGCGCAACTCCGTCGACAACCACAATACGAGCGGTCGCAGCAATCTCTTCTTCCAACTCGATAAACAGCGTTGTACCCGACAGGCCAAGCGCAGCGGCGCCAAACGCAGCCACATCATGGAAAGCCTGCACGTCGAAGCCTAGCTGCCGCAGTCGAGCAAGCGAGTCGGCGACTGCGGTCACATCGGAGCTGATCGGCACCACCACATGACATGCCGCACCCGTACCGGCGAACGACTCTAGGGAAGACTCGGTCACTTCGCCATCTATAGCGATAAAGACTCGATCACTAGCGAAGTAGGCCCCAAGCATCATCACATGCGAACCTGCAGGTTTCTGATGATCTTTTCATCTAGCCAGGTTTCGGTATCAAGTACTCGTCGCTCCTGCACTCGCTGTAGTTGTTGCATGAGAAACATCAACAAGATCGACAATATCAGCGCGATGAGAGTCGAGTTGAATGCGACACCTAGACCCTCGGTAACACCAGAGATATCACCGGTCACCGCCTTGTGCGCCTGCGAGAGTGCATCGCCAATACCGCGCACCGTGCCGATGAATCCGATGGCTGGGATAGCCCAAGCAATGTAACGCAACAATGCCAAATCTGAGTCGAGTCGTTCGGCCTCCGATTGACAGATTCCGTGAGCCACCGTCGAGGCGTCCTGCACGTTTCGGGTCGCACCAAATCTCGCTAGTGCAGCCATCAAGGCACGCGGGACCAATGTCTCTCGATCGGCGGCGGGCAGACCCTCGAGTTGACGGGTGTACTCGCGCGTATCTTCGGGGAGGATGCGTGTACCGTCCGGCAGGCGCAGAACCTCGGCGCGCAACACCTGCAACTCGCGCTGCTGCACAACGGCTTTGTAGCCGATGATCGCAAGCGCCCACAGCATCAGAATGATCTCGGCTTGCTGTTCGTAATCTTTGATGATGACGTAAAAGGAACGCTCGGTCACGTAGTTCGGATCGACCGCTATTCGCTCCCGATCGGCTCGCAAGGTGGCTTCTGCTACGGGGCGTATGTGCAACACATATGCCGCATGTACGAAGACCGTGACGATCAAGAGCGCCACGACCGTAAAGAGAAATTCATTCGGCAGCTTTTTTTTCATATATCGACCGGAAGGCTAATGTTGTTGTCTGCGGAGTCGCGATACTCCGGTGACTCCTCTTCTGAAAGCTTGGGCGGCGGCGTACGACGGTCAGAGGATTCGGCCTCGTTGGTCTCGGCGGTTTGGGCAAGTGCTTTCAGCATCATCACGGATGCCAACCAGCAGATCAGCGCGCTGATAGCGGTTAGCCAAATCAGACGCCAGGTTCGAGTTTGACTACTCTGCATACCTTGCCACCCTGAAGCCAATCGTCTGTGATGCGCCATCTGCGCCGTCGCGCCATGCGAGACGAAGATCACTGTAATTCACGCTGCGCCAGGAACTCCCCTTGACGACTCGTCGAGATGATTCAGCAGGACCAAAGGGATCCTGACCGCCACCATTCGCATCGAATGAGCTGTACGCATCGTGCACCCACTCAGAAACATTACCCGTCATATCGAACAGGCCGAGCGCGTTCGCTGCGTACTTTGCAGGCGGCGCGACCACTGCGTATTCATCCTGCCAGTTGTCGAGTGTGCGTGCCATTTCGGCTGCAGCCTCCAGCCCCGCAAGATTGGTGACGCCCACAGGTGGAGGCAGATCGTTGCCCCATTCGTAGCGCCGTAGCGGCACATTCTCGCCGACATAACGCGCAGCGAACTCCCACTCAGCTTCCGTCGGCAGGCGATAGCCTATACCCGCGGGGCGACGCAGAGTCCACTTGCCATCCTTCTTTTCGTAAGCGGGCGGTAAGCCCTCTTGCTCCGAGAGCCAATTGCAATACTCAACCGCATCTGCCCAAGTTACCGAGGTGACCGGCAGGATATCGAGATCGAGCGTGCGTTTGCCGATGAAGCCCGAGGCATGCGTCGGTCTGAATCGACGAAACTCCCCATTCGTCACTTCTCGCGTCCCGAGATAGAAGGGTCGCGTGAGTTCGACTCGTCGCGTGAACTCGTTCGCTCGTCGCCCCTGCTCTCGACGCTCACTGCCCAAAGTGGCTTTGCCCGTCGGCATCAGGCGCAGCAGAGTTCCCGTTGATGATCGAAGCGCCGGCGCAGGTGGCTGCCAATCGGGTGAACGCCCTACGGGAGTCAGTCGATACTCGATGCGACGGGCTTCGCCATTGGACAAATCGACACGCAGTGATTGCGACTGCATACCGTTGGCGCGCAACTCCAGACGATGCTCGCGAGCGGGTAACTTGAGTATCACAGGCGTACGTCCGAGACTGGTCGAGCCTTGGAAAATCTCTGCATCACTCGGTTCACCCTGCAAAGACAGTTCCGCCAAGATGGGTTGCAACGAGGGGCTCCATTCGATCTTGCCCGATGACTCGGCGAATACACGTCGTGATACCGGCTCGTATCCCTGCAACACCACCAGCAGCTCGTGCTCAACGCCTGGCGCTAAGTCCACCTGTAAAGGCGTCTTGCCGCGATAAACGCTGCCGACGGTCACATCCGCTCCTGACGGTGTCGAGCGAACTCGCGCGATGGCATCTGGCGCACCCAACTCGATCGGCCCGATGCGCAGCGTTTCTCCCGCCTTGACGAGCACGACGCTACGCCAAGGTTTAGCGGCAGCGGCAGTAATCTCTAGGCGATGCACGCCGGATGGCAGGTCGACAACGCGCGGTAGTGATACAGGAGACTCATCGTTGATTCGCAAGCTAGCGGCAGCGCGATCCGTTGCGACATCGACCTTCCCCCATGACGACTGCAAAGTGGCGGTCAGCAATTGTCTCTTACCGAGCCCTGCGATCTCGACCGATTGAGCAAAATCGAGGTGTCTATCCGCCTTGAGCAATACTGTTTTGGTTCCCGAAGCGATCTGCAATTCACCGGGTACACGCCCTGCCTCGACACCATCGACGTACGCGACAGCGGCGACTCCGCCCGTATCGACCTCCAGCACCCCAGGCAACGGCTCCAATCGAAACTGTAGCTTCAGCATCGAGTCGCTCCGAATCTCGATCTCACGCTCGACGCTACGATATCCCTCAGCGCTGATCTGAACCCGTCGCTTGCCCGGAAGGGCAAACACACTGTTGGCCGATGACCAGTCGGGACCGTCTACATTCACCGATGCACCGACGGGCTCGACTTCGACTTCGATTCGCTCAAATTGAAACAAAAACGCGAGAAGGCCGACCATGAGTACGCCGGCAGCGAACAAGAACCACCACGATCGACTACGAAGCGAATCGCTCTCTACTCGGTGTTCTGACTTTCCGGTCGACGAGACCGCGGTGACTTTGATCGGCACATCCTGCTGATCTTGGTCGTCGAATACACTCGTTGTAGATCGCAACGGTGCGATTGTGCGATTTCCTTCAAGATGACGAATCGACAGGGCTAGCGCGCTGGTCTCTTGGTAAAAAACGACTCGCGTATCGCCGACAACAAAAACTGAATCCGCTTGCACGGCACGAATAGCGCCCTGCTCGAGTTTTTGCCCATCGATCAATGCCGTCGTAGGCGTAACTGCCTCAAGATAAATGGCCTCGCCTTCGGCAAAGAGACGAACACTCTCGTCGTCGATAAAGCCAGGGACCCGGATTTCACAATCACTCGTCGAGCCGATCAGCAGCGGCAACTGCATTGATCGATCGCCCGCAGGCTCGCGCACCAACACACTGGTGATCACGAAATCACCTCCGTGCAGCGCACGTCGACTACGACTTGCGACTCGTTCGGAGTGACGTTGATCTCACGGCGCACATCGCGAAACCCCTCGCGGGTACCCACGACGACATATCGGCCCGGCTTCAGCTGCAATTCTTTACGCGTGAATGCGCCGAAGATACCGATCCTCTGCACCACGATCCGAGTCTGTCCATCCGACTGGAATACGGTTCTGATCGGCTTCTCGTAAATCTGTAATGCGGTGTTCAATTGCTCAACTTGACTGCGTAAGACCGGGGCGTCGGCTTTTACTCTGGCCGCCTCCGCTAACAAACGCTCTGCTTCGCGGCGCACTTCCGGAGCGGACAATCGCGACGGCGTATTGATCAAACTATCGAGCCGTCGAGATAGCTCGGCTCGCGGCACCACTCGATTCCGACCTGCGCGCGCAAACTCGAGGCTGCGATCTTTCCCCAGCAAGCCTTCGTACGCCTTGAGCGCATCGCCCCAGTTCTCCGCCTGCTCGAGATCACGGATACGATTTCGCTCTTCCTCTAGATCCGATCGCTCACCGGCGGCAGCAAGTTCCGCCTGCAACGCACCGATCTCGGCGCCGTCGCTCCGCAAAACGCGTGCGCGTGACAGAGCGTCACGCGCTGCCTCAGATCGACCAGAACGCAGTGCAGCAAGGGACTCACCGATAGCAGCAGCATATCGATCAGAGCTCAGCGCACGACGGGCTCTCGCAGCACCATCGCGCGCTTTTGTATTTTCAGGATCTGCACGAAGCACCTGTTCGTATAAAGTCAGCGCTCGCAAATTGTCGTACGCCAGTTGTGCAGTCTCGGCCTCTACCAACGCGGGCAATAGCGGCCCCAAGGCGACGATTCGAGCAAGCGCACGTATCGCAGACGTATTTTCCGGATCGATCAACAATGCGCGCTCCGAAGACTGACGTGCAATCTCCAACCGCCCATCGTCGATCGCCGCATTGGCCGTATCGAGTAGCTTAGCCAGCATGGCGGGA
>Ga0315902_10001467_pt1 | contig 37833 bp, 28 predicted proteins | sample LakEriMetagenome_9_FD_203523 | JGI IMG/M metagenome (GOLD analysis project Ga0315902, IMG submission 203523) | Freshwater fungal communities from buoy surface, Lake Erie, Ohio, United States - Buoy 12 MA117 | ecosystem: Environmental > Aquatic > Freshwater > Lake > Lake biofilm | place: USA... | reverse complement strand
GGCGATGATGATGCTGGTGCGGTTTTCCATCAGCTTGTCGAGCGCGTCCTGCACGAGGCGTTCGCTCTCGGCATCGAGGCTGCTGGTGGCCTCATCGAGGATCAAAATGGCCGGATCGGCGAGGATGGCGCGCGCGATGGCGATGCGCTGGCGCTGACCGCCGCTGAGCTGCGTGCCGCGATCGCCGACGATGGTGTTATACTGTTCCGGGAGCTGCGTGATGAAGTCATGCGCGTTCGCTTTCTTCGCGGCGGCGATGACTTCTTCCTCGGAGGCACCGGGGCGACCGTAGGCGATGTTTTCGCGGATGCTGCCGCCAAAGAGCAGCACCTCCTGCGGCACGAGCGCGAGATTCCGGCGCAGCGTGGTGAGGGAGAATTCGCCGATCGGCTGGCCATCGATGCGGATCTCGCCGCTGGTGGGTTCGTAGAAGCGGAAAAGCAGCGAGATGCTGGTCGATTTGCCGCTGCCGCTGGGGCCGACGAGCGCGATGCGCTGCCCGGCCTTGGCATGCAGGTCGAAATCGCGGAGCACGGTGACATCTGGACGCGTGGGATAGGCGAAGCGGATGTCGCGCATGTCGATTTCGCCTAGGAAGCGTTTCGCGGGCTGCGTGTCGGTTTCCACGGGTTCGGTTTCATCACGCAGGAGCTCGCGCACGCGCTCGGTGGCGCCGAGGGCGCGCTGGAGCTGGGTGATGAGCTCCGGGAACTGCATGAAGGACGCGGCGATCATGCCGCTGAGGCCGGCGAACTGCGTGAGCTCGTCCCGGCCGATCTCGCCGCGGTCGAGCATGCGCATGGCGAACCAGGTGACGAGAATGAGGGCCACGCTGAAGGCAAAGATGATGAAGGCGATGAAGGACGCGCGCGGCGCAGCGGCGCGGATGACGGTACGGAGGTATTCACCGAGGTTTTTGTCGTAGCGGGCGATTTCAAAGGCCTCATTTCGGAAGGCTTTGACGCTGACGATGCTTTGCAGCGATTCATCGACGACGACCTGGGTGGCGGCGAGGTTGTCCTGCGCCTTGCGGGTGAGCTTGCGGATGCGTGCGCCAAAGATGGCGATGAGCACGATGACGACCGGGATGGTGCCGACCATGAAGAGCGAGAGCTTCACGCTCATGTTCAGAATGAGCACGAGGCAGATGCTGAGCATCACGGTGTGACGGATGAGCATCGGAATGGTGACGACGAGGGTCTCACGCAAGGCCTCGACATCGTTTGCGAGGCGGGAAGCGAGTTCGCCGACACGGCGGGCGTTGAGGATGCCCATCGGGAGGCGAATGATCTTGCCAAAAGTATCGAGGCGGAGCGCGGCGAGCGAGCGCTCGGATGCCTTGGCGAAAAGCAGGATGCGCCAGAAGGCGATGAAGGCCTGCGTGGCGACAAGGGCGACGAGGAACCAGCATTTGGAGTTCAGCTCCTGCATCCAGGCGGTGCCAGTCGCGCCAGTGAGCTTGTCCTTCACGAATGTGGCCAGTTCGGCGCTGCTCTCGGGCAATTTCGCTGCCAACTCCCGCAACGTGGTGATACCCGCATTGTCCAGCGCGCCACCGATGCCTTTTCCAGCGAGGCCGAGCAGCTCATTGATGAAGACGACGGTCAATCCGCCGGTGATCGCCAACGCGATGAGCGCGGGGATGAAGACATTGAAGTGCGGACGCAGGTAATGAAGGAAAAAGCCTGCGTCACGCCATGCGGCGCTGTCCCAGAGTTTCTTGCTGGCACGGTCTTGGTCGGGCTGGGGGCGTTTGGGCATGCGAATTGGAGGGGCGGAGCGCTAAGAGCGGAGGGCGGAGAGTTCAAGCGGCGAGGCGGCGAAAGCGGAGGCACAAGACGATTCCATCCTCAGGCTGATTCGGACTTGGTGATGTCGAATGCCCCATCGGGGAAGCACAATCCGTTTCTGGACAATACGAACGCGGGTGGTTACAATTCACCTGTCATGAGCGCCACCGTCGAACACATCCGCCAAGAAATCGACCAGCTCGCCCCTGAGGAGGCACGCGAGTTGTTTGCCAATCTTCAGCGTGACTATTCGGTTCAGATAGTTGCCTCTCCTGATGACGAAACAGACAGCGTGGCATCCATAGATGCTGAATGGGACGCCGAGTTGGATGCGCGGATCAAGGATATTGAGCAGGGGAAGGTCCAACTCATCTCCGGTGACGAGTTCGAACGGAACACGGCTGCTCTGTTTGCCGAACTCGGCATTCCGCGTCAGTCATGACACCGGCGTATGACATCCATCCGGCCGCTCAGGAGGAGTTTCACGAGATCATCCGCCACTATGCTGCAATCGATGAGGATGATCCCGCCAAGCCACTGGCCAGTGCATTCGGCGCGGCATTTCAGCGACACCTGCGGATGATTCTGACCACACCGGAACTGTTCAAGTTACGCCGTCCGCCCACGCGCCGCGCCAATCTCAAGCCTCGTTTTGGTGCCTATTACATCGCCTACATGATCTGGAAGGAACGCGTGGTCATTCTTGCTGTGGCGCACGCCAAACGCCGCCCGTATTACTGGCGAAAACGCGTCCAGGAATCAAAAGAGCTTTTCTAACACCAACCCTCACTCCACGCGCACGGTGGCACGCAGGGTGGGTTTGTCGGTGAGTTCGAGGACGGTGAGGGATTCGGCGTCGTCGGGGTGGCGGGCGCTGGTGGTGAGGAAGAGGCTGCGGCCGGCGGCGAGGAGGCGGAAGTTCACGCCGAGCTGACTGTTGCCATTCGCGAGGGCCCATTCGTGATCGTAGAGATAGGCGCGCGGGAGCGTGAGGGTGAGCGTGCGTTTGCCATCGGGCGTGCTGGCGACCTTGGCGGTGATGTCTTTGACGTCGTAGTTGGCGGCGTAGCCATTTCCGAAGGACCAGGAGGACAGCGAATCGACCTGCGCGGGGCCGTCACCGGCCTTGCCACTGATGCGGATGGCGGCGGTGGCACCGGGAGTGAGGCGCTGGCCGTATTGACGGGCATCGAGGTTCAGGAAGGCCTCGAAGGCGCGACCGGTGTCCACATCGTCTTCGAGTGTGAGGCCGGCGAGATCGCACGTGACGAAGAATTTGGAGCCATCGGCATCGAATTGGACGGTGGCGGCGGTGTTTTGGCCATCGGCGGCGCTGAGGGGCAAAATCTGCTTCAAACCGGCATTGCGCGTGATTTCGAGTTGGCGGCTAAAAACGCGTTTTTGGCCGGAAACGTCGATTTGAAGGCTGAGGGGCACGGTTTGGCGAAAAGGCGAATCGGGCTTCAATGCGAGTTCGAGCTTCAAATCGGGTGATTCGGCCGCATCGGGCTCCAGCGCGAGTGAACCGGTGCTTTTCTGGCCGCGGAAGTCGAGTTCCCAGCTTCCGGCGAGTTTTTCGCGGCTGGAGTTGAGGATCTGCAGGCCGGGGGAGAAGACGCCTTCGTGATTGAAGGTGGTGCGGGAGCGCCAGGCGATGGCTGGAGCGGCTCCGGGCACGACGAGGTCGTGGATGCGCGATACGCCACCGGAGATGACGAGCACCGGGAGACGAGCGGGCATGTCGTCAGCACGACCGGCGGTGCGTTTGTAATCAATGCTGACTCTCTGGCTCTGACCGGCGGGAAGGGAGATCTGCGGATTGACCTGACGCGGGAGCCACGTGGTGGTGACGAGCGGGAGGAGGGTCAGTTTCGCGTTCGTGGCGGCGGTGTTTTGGACTTCGATGCTGAGGGTGAGCTTGTCGGTGCCTTCGGCTTGGCTGCTGGCGAGCTGCACACTCCACGGGACGGTCGTGGGGCCATCTAAGATGTCTTCAAAGAGAAGCTGGCCGAGCGATTCGTGCAGAGAGGCATCGGCGAGCGCGATCTGCCCCTGCGGCATCGCTTTCAAACGCAGCTGATACTGGCGCGCGAGCACGGGGAAGTTTTGCTCCGCGGTGGTGAGCGACGCAGGTGTGGCGATGAGGCGTGAGAGATCGCCGAGATCGGCAAAGAGCAGGCCTTCCTCCGCGCAAATTTCACGGAGCAGGCTGGTGGTGCCGCGCGTGCGAGCGAGGCTGGCCTCGGCGGGCTCCTCAGCCTGGAGCATGGGCCCGGCGACGATGACCTCGATGCGGCGGGCACGCGCCGCGCCGAGCAGGGCGCGGAAGGAGGCCTCGACATCGGCGAGCGGGGTATCGTTAAAGCCATCTTCAAATCCAAGCGCGAGCAGGATCAGGTCGGGGCGGCCTTGGGAGCCTTCGCTTTGCAGCGCGGCGACGGCTTGCGTCATGCTGGAGGCGATGACGGGCTGCAGAACGATTTCCGGGCCGAAAACCGGCCGCTCTTTGGCCTGCAGACCGGTATCCGCGCGGACGAGGCGCACGCCGCCGGTGAGATAGAACTGCGCGGCGAGTTTTTTGGCGAACTCGGTGGCGAAACTCTGCAGCAACGGGTCCACGGACGAGTCCGCGCCCTGCAAAGAGGAATCCCCGATGACGAGGACGTGCAGGCGATCGCGGCGGGTGAGCTTCAGCAGCGTGCGGGGCAGGTGCTTCTGCAAACGATCGCGGCGGGCATCGCTAAGCTGAAAATAGGGCTGCGTGGAGAGATCGGGCGCGGGCAGTTTTTTCTCCGCGTCAGCGGCGGCGGCTTGGAGCTCGACGACGGTGGGCTTTCCGGGCGGATTGGCCGGGTCAGGCGCGTTCTGAGCGAGCACGGCAGCGGTGCCGAGCGCGAGAATCAGACTGTGACGGAGGAAAAACATGCCGGGCGTATGTGGAGAGGCGGGAGGGCATTTCCAGCAGAAAGGCTGAAGCGGAGAGCCGAGGGCCTAGATGCTCCATGCCGCTCGTTTCGGGAATAGACAATAAACGATAGACGATAAGAGTGCTGCGGCGCGATTTTGTACTATTTGCGCCTCTCCTCCATGCTCCCTGCCCCAAGCTCCCTGCCATGAACGTCCATCACCTCGAACTCTTCTACTACGTGGCCCGGCATGGCGGGGTGAGCGCGGCGGCGCGGCAGATGCCCTATGGCATCCAGCAGCCAGCGATCAGCGCGCAGATCCTGCAGTTGGAGGACACGCTGGGGGTGACGCTGTATCAGCGCCGGCCGTTTCAGCTCACCAAGGAAGGACAGATGCTGTTTGATCACATCGGCCCGTTTTTCAAAGGGCTGGATGATGTGGCGGATCGCATCCGCGGTGGCGAGGAAACGCGGCTGCGCATCGCCGCGCCGGAGATCGTGCAGCGCGAGTATCTGCCGGATCTGTGCGCGCGGATGCGGCGGCGGGTGAAGGGCTTTCATTTCAGCCTGACGGACGGCCGACAGCACCAGATCGAGCAATTGCTGGCGGCACAGGAGATCGATATCGGCCTGTCCACGCTGACCGAGAAACCGCCGGCGAATGTGGAGACGCGTGAGCTGCTGCGCCTGCCGATGTGCCTGCTGGTGTCCGCGCAAAGCGGTGTCACGAAGGCCGCGCAAATTTTGGACGCGGACCGCATCGAGCTGCCGCTGATCGCGTTGGGCGCGGCCGATCCGCTGGTGCGTGAGTTTCAGACGGCGCTGCGTCAACGCGGCGTGGAATGGCTGACACGGCTGGAGGTGGGCAGCCTGGACACGGTGGCGCGCTACGTGGCCGGTGGATTCGGCGCGGGGCTTTCGTTGCAAATGCCGCGCATGGAGCCGCCTGCGGGCGTGAAACTGCTGCCGCTGACGGATTTTCCGTCGCTGGCCTTTGGCGCGGTGTGGATCGGCCGCATCACACCGCTGGGAGAGATGTTTCTCGAAGAAGCACGCGCGATGGCGGGCGAGCTGGGCTGAGGCATTTCTTTTGTCGTGCGGGGATCGCCCTAATCCGGCGGATCCGGGCGGATGAGCCCACGAAAATGCGAAGGATGCGGGCTTGCTAGGCGTTTGGGGAACGGCCAAAAGACACGTCTTCAAATCCTCCTGCATGAAAAAAACCGTTCTGATCCTCATCGCGCTGTTTGGCGCTCTTTTCCACGCCTCCGCCCAGGAGGTGAAGCCGCTGAAGGTGCTCATGGTGTGCGGCGGCTGCTGCCATGATTATGCGAACCAGAAGCTGATCCTCGCGGAGGGCATCAGTGCGCGTGCGAATGTGGAATTCACCGTGGTGCATGAAGAAGCACGGGTGAAGGATGACCGCACGCATCAGGTGAGCATTTACAAGAACCCCGAGTGGGCAAAGGGCTACGACGTGGTGGTGCACAATGAGTGCTTCGGCGCGGTGACGGACGTTCCTTTCGTGGAAGGCATCGCGAAGCCGCACTTTGATGGCGTGCCGGCGGTGATGCTGCACTGCTCCACGCACAGCTACCGCGCGGCAAAGACGGACGAATGGCGCAAGTGCCTCGGCCAGACTTCGATGAGCCATGAGAAGAACCGCGACCTGAAGGTGCGCAACGTGGCCGAGAGCCATCCCGTGATGAAGGGCTTCCCGAAGGAGTGGCTCGACACCAAAGACGAGCTCTACAAGAACGAGAAGCTGTGGGAGAACTTTGTCCCGCTGGCCACCGCTTACGGTGAGGACACAAAGAAGGACCACCACGTCATCTGGGTGAATCAATACGGCAAAGGCAAGGTCTTTGGCACCACGCTGGGCCATGGCAATCACACGATGGAAGACCCGATCTACCTCGATCTCGTCACGCGCGGCCTGCTCTGGGCCTGCGGCAAACTGGGTGAAGATGGCAAGCCGCTCCCGGGCTACGAAGCGCGGCAGAAATAATCACGGCGCCTGCTTGGAAACCTCCACGCGTGCGGGAGCGAGGCGCGGATCGTCGAGGTCCAGCCGATAAAGCAGTTGGTTGTACTCATAGCGCGGCACAGGTGCCGTGTTTCCAGAGAAGGTCTGCGTGTAGGTGCCCTCAAAGTAGATCACGCGTCCCTTTTCCTGATCGAGAAAGGGGCGCTGCGACGGATTGTAGAATGAGTAGCGTGGATGACTGGCAATCTTCACCGCCTTCCGCCACGGGCCCTCGATCTCCGTGGCCTCCGCATACCAAACTTCGCCGAGGTGGGACTCCACGCCGTTTTCTTGCACGGCGATCATGATCCAGCAGCCACGATGCGCATTCCAGTGAACGCTGCCGCCGTGCAGTTCGACGGGTTGCCCGGTGGATGCGTCGGCCACCTGCAGCAGCGCTTTTTCCGTCGGCAGTTTTTGTTCCCCGATGAGCTGGCGCTCCTTGTCCTGAGTGAGCGGTGGCGCGGTGCTCTGCCACACATGCCTTCCGGCCTCCGCAGACCATGCCAGGGCCTCGTAACTCGATGGAATCATCACCTCCTCATACGTGGCCGGCACGCGGGTGGTGCAAAACGGTGCCGTGAAGTAAAAGTAATCGCGCTCAGTGCCATCCGCCGCCTTTCCACGCGCACGCACGGCATGATGACGCGGATGCTGCCATTCAAACTCATCGCCCAGCACTGTGGTGCGCACAAAACGGCCCTCCTGCTCATCCCATTCCGCCAGACCGTGCTCCAGACGGCGGCCGAGATCCTTCCACCGCGAATAATGCGCCACAAGGTGCTCACTGCCCGCAGTATCCGCCACCACCAGCATGCCAAACAGCCACACGGCACCCGGCTCCTTCACCGGCAGCATGGCGCGCACTTTTCCATCCGCATCCGCCAGGTATTCAAAGTGCACGCCTTGCACCGGATCGAGCCCGCCGCTCTGAGGCAGATCGCTCCACGCGGCGGTAGCATGATAATTCCCCAGCGGATAGTGCGGGCGGTTCGTGTCTCCCCAGATCCAGAAGACGCGATTTTTCCAAAGCACGGCCTGCGAGCTGTCCTGTCCGGTCACATCCGCGTTCAGCACCGGCCTTGGCAGCGGCGGCTCCAGACCGAGCAGCACGCTGTCGCGGTAGATCCCCTGCCCGGTCAGCCGGCACACACGCTCCGCCACATTCGTGCGCGTCACGCGGATCTCCGCACGCTCGCCACGCCGCGGCGTGAGGCGCGTGCCGGAAAAGCCGAACCCATCCTTCTCCACGCTGTAACCCGGTGCTTTGAGCGAAAAATACACCTCGCGATCCATCAGCCCCGGCTCGTCAAAGGCGATCCATCCCGCGCTGTCCGTCGTGTGGCTGATCTCATTCGTCGTGGTCAGCGTCACCAGCGGCACGCCGCGTCCACTTTGCGCATCCACCACCTGGATGCCAAACGGCCGCTCCTCCGCGCCGGAGACACGGACAAACAGTAGCAACAAAGACAACACAGGGAGGAATCGGGACATGGGGCGTGTGTTTAGCACGCACAATGGAAGCAAGGGAAGCGGGGACTTTGCGGAAAAAGCCTCAGCTTCCCAAACTATCAGCCGCCACGCCACGCCGCTGAAAATGCGGCATTGATCCGCCCGCGCTCCGCTCTTACACATCCTCATCCGCGGCTCGTCCGCGCGCTCTTTTCCAGCTTCCTCCGATCAAGGAGACCCCTTCCTGCGGTGTTCGTCATCGAACTTTGCGGCCCGGCCCGTTTCAAACCTATCGGGAGCCACGCATCCGGAGTGTCATGTCATGCCTTCACTGGAAGACAGCGCTCCGGGCCATGCGGGCACCCACCTGGACTCATGGGATACGTGAGCCCGTTGACCTCGGACGGCACAGGTGGGTTTGAAAGCGTCCGAGCTCCGCCTCGGGCGCTTTCTCTTTTTTATCCCAGCACGCGCCATGGCTGCACCAAGCTGCTGATGCCCTTGAGCTGCACCGGCTCCAGCGGCTGCGCCTGCACCAGTGAGCGCGCCTCCGCATACGTCTCATCATCCAAAATGATCTCGCTCTTCCCGGCGATGCCACACAGGCGGGAGGCCAGGTTCACACTGTGCCCCAGCACCGTGTAGCTCAGACGCTGGTCACTGCCCATGCACCCCGCCACCACGCTGCCCGTCGCGATGCCAATGCCCACCTCGATGGGATGGCGGGCCTCCGCATTCTGCGCCGCACGCGCCTCCAGCATCGCCTGCGCGCACTGCACCGCGCGCGCCGCATCACTGCCGCAGCTCACTGGCGCGCCAAACAGCACCATGATCAAATCGCCGACGAATTTATCCACGATCCCGTCATGCGCATACGCGATCTCCGTCATCAGCGTCATGTGCTCGTTCAGCAGATCGATCACCTCGCCCGGCGGCATGTTCTCCGTCAGCGTGGTAAAGCCGCGGATGTCGCAGAAAAGCATCGTCACATGCCGCAGCTCACCGCCGAGACGGCCCGTCTGCTCGATCAAGCGCTGCGCCACCGCCGGATCCGCCACCGCATTCAGCACGCTGCGGTATTTATCCTGCAGCGCCAGCCCCGCCGCCATTTGATTGAAGGAAAACGCCAGCGCGCCCAGCTCATCCCGCCGCTTCACCGGCACACGCACATCGAAATTCCCGCGCTCGATCTCCCGCGCCGCCTGCGCCAACTGCGTCACCGGCCCGGACAGATTCCGGCTGATCCACAGCACCACCAGCAGCGCCACCACCAGCGCTGCCACCGCCACCGCGCCCACATTCCGCCGCAGATCGCGGATCTCCTCATCCAGCGCGCTCAGCGGATACAGATTCACCTGCGCCGCCAGTGGGAAAGGCGATCCCGGATTCAACACGCGGTAAAAAACCTCATGCCGCACACCACCGATGTTCAGCGTCAATTCGCGCTGCGCCTTGCCCGGCAGCAGCATGTTGGCGGAAACCAGCGCCGCCACCTCCTTCCGCTGCGCTGCAGGGATCGTCGTCGTCACCAGCTCATCCTCCACCAGCACGCCGCTCATGATTTCACCCAGCTCCGAGCGCCGCGTCTGCTCATAAAGCGCGCGCTCCATCTGCACCGGCAGCGGCAGACCAAACAGAAACGCGCCGAGAAACTTCCCGTCCTGCTCACGCAGCGGCGTGATGAAAACCTCACGCACCTGCTCGATTTCATGCCCTTCTCGATCCGTGAAATCCAGCCGCAGATAACCGACCTCCTGCTCGCTCAGCACATCCTCCAGTTTCCGATCCTCCAGCCACGGCAGCTTGTCCCCTTTGCGCCGCACCTCGCCGTCCTCGTCCGTCACAGCCGTGGCACCCAGCAAGCTCATCCCGCTCGGCGTGCGCTGCTGCTGCACCGAGATGAATTTCCCCTTCTCATCGATCAAACCGATGAACGGTGCCTGCCCCGGCAAAAAGCGGCTGCCCTTCGGATCACTCACGCGCGAAAAACGCCCCGGAGGCACCCCATTCCCGCCCGGACCACCTTTGGGCCCCGCGCCACTCTTCGGTCCCTCGCGCGAATCACGTCCCAGCAGCGGAAATTCCGACTGAAGCCGCTCCGAGGCCAAATTTTCGAGCTGCGGCCGCAAAACCTGCCCCAGCGCCTTGAAGTCCCGTTTTTCCACCGCCTTCAAAATCTCCGGCTGCGACGCCAGTTGCTCCAAAACCTGCGACAGCGCCTCAAAACGACGTTTCCTCGATGACGTGAGCGTTTCGATCTGCTGCTCAAACTGCTCCTCAAACAGGTGACGATACGCCGCGCTGAATTTCCGCTCCGCCATCAGCAGCGCCACCACCGTCACCGCCGCCACGACGGGAAACACGGTGCAAATGAGCTTGGCGCGAAAACTGGAAAACCATTTCATGATATCGGCATACTGCCGGACAACAGAACGCCCGTCGAGCGCCAAGGTTGCGCCCTCAACAAACTTCCACCCGCACCGCCGAGTGCTTGTAACTCGGCTGTCGGCTCAGCGGATCAAACGACGCATGCGTGAGCTGATTCACCCGCCCATCATGCATCGGCAGATAAACCTCGCCGGGCTTCACACAGCCCGTCAATCGGGTCAATACCGTCAACTCCGCCCGTTTGGAAATCACCCGCACCCGCTGCCCATCCCGAATGCCAAGCTTCGCTGCATCTTCGGGATTCAAATCCAGCATCAACTCCTCCGGCACCATCTTGGCCAGCACCGCTGATTTGCCCGTTCGCGTCTCCGTGTGCCACTGCGCACTCGTCCCACGCCCCGTCATCAAAATCAGCGGAAACTCCGCGCTCCTCTGCTCCGGCGGCACCACCGGCGCATCAAAACAAAACTTCGCCCGCTGATCCTCGGTGAAAAACTTCCCATCCTCAAACAGCCGCCGTTCATTCGTCATTCGCCATTCGTCATTCGTCATTTTCGCCGGCCACTGCACGCCGCCGCTCCGTATCAGGTGCGCATATCCTTCAATCCCCGTAATCTCACACGCCTGCCCTTCCGAGCATCGCTGCAACACACGAAACACCGCCTCCGGCGTCTGCCACTCGCGGAACATCTCGCCGCAGCCCCAGTAGTGGGCGATGAGGCGGAAGATGTGAAAATCAGCCAGCGATTGGCCGGGAGCACGACGCACTTTCGGGCTGTAGCCGATGCGACGCTCGGAATTGATGAAGCAGCCTTCTTTTTCTCCCCAGCCGGCCGCAGGCAGCACGAGGTGCGCACGCTTCGCGGTCTCGGTGCTGCAGTACATGTCCTGCACGACGAGGAATTCGAGCTTGTCGAGGATGCGGTTCATCTCGTTCTGGTCGATCCACGAATGACTCGGATTCGTGGCGACAAACCAGATGGCCTTCACCGTGCCTTCATCGGCGGCTTGGATGATCTGATCATACGCGAGGCTCGGCCGGTCTGGAATGCGTTCGACGGGGATGCCTGTCGCAGCCGCGATCTTCTCCCGATGCACCGCATTCCGAAAATCATGCCCGCCGAGCAAATTCGTCGTGTTTGAGAACAACCGCGACCCCATCGCATTGCACTGCCCCGTGATCGAATTCGCCCCCGTGCCCGGTTTGCCGATGTTTCCGGTCATCAGCGCCAGATTGATGATCGCCTGTGCCGTCCGCGTGGCCTGATGCCCTTGATTCACGCCCATCGTCCACCAGAAGGACACCGCTTTGCCTTGGCGAATGGTCTTTGAAAAAAGTGATAAGTGCTCAGTGCTTAGTCCTGTTTCGGCGGAGACTCGATCCGGTGTGAAATCAGCGATGAAATTCGCAAAGTCATCAAAACCATTCGTGTGAGCCTCGACGAAGGTTTTGTCCACACCACCCTCGCGAATGAGTAGATGCGCCAGACCATATAGCAGCGTCAAATCGCTCTTCGGCTTGATCGCATAGTGCTGCGTGGCGGCCATCGCCGTTTCGGTCGTGCGTGGATCGATCACGATGATCTCCGGCTGGCGTTTGTTCTTCAACACCCGCTGCCACATGATCGGATGCGCGATGCAGGGATTCGCACCCACAAAGACGAGCACATCACTCTCCTCAAAGTCCGCGTAGGTGAAGGGTGGCGCGTCAAAGCCGAAGCTCTCTTTGTAAGCCGCCACGGCGGTGGCCATGCACTGGCGCGTGTTGCCATCGCCATGAATCATGCCCATGCCAAACTTCGCCAGCGCCCCGAGGAAGGCCATCTCTTCAAACATGATCTGCCCCGTGCTGAGAAACGCCGCTGCCTCGGGCCCATGCTGGTCGAGGATGCGCTTCATCTGATCGCAGAAGTAGCGCAGCGCCGTGTCCCAATCGACCTCCTTGCCATGCAGGATCGGCATCCGTGCCCGATCCGGCGCATCCAGCACACTCAGCGCCTCCCAGCCCTTTGGACAGGCTGTGCCGAGGTTCACGGGATAGTCGGGATCAGGCGTGAGATTGATCGCCGCGCCGTCTTTGAGGTGAATGTTCAATCCGCAGCCAGTGGAGCAGAAACCGCACACGGCCTTCGTCACTGCATCCGGCTTCAGCAGCGACGGAATTTGCCCCAGCCCGAACTTCGCCGGCTCACGCACCAGATCGGCCGTCAGCGGGCCGGTCCATTCGCGGAAGGTCATGGCGGGGAGGGTGATCATGCTAATTCCCAGGCATTTTCGGCCCGTGGCAGGCGGTGAAGAAGTAATGTCGCTCGATCAATTGGCTGCATAGCGTGATGGCGACGGAGAGCGTGAAGACGAATGGAACCTGAAACTGTGTGATGATGACTGTCGGCAAAACAACGCCCACAATGGCGAGCATGATGCGCCGTGTGCGGAGCAGGTGCGGCAGCTTTTCGGTCAAAACACGGGCGCTGAGGTGCCAGGGGCTTGATGCATCGAGACGAGCCAACTTAATCTCCCGCATCTCAAACAGCGAAACAATCCAACGCAGCACCAAAGCCGCAGGAATGGCGATTTGAGCCGCTGAATGCCCCATCCAGGCCCAAACGATGCCTGGAAGCGCGGTGCCGAGCAAAATCATCGTCCCGAAGAATTTGCCGCCTGTGAGCTTCATCGACCAAAACGGCCTTCGCGTGTCCACATAGACCATGACGGAGGCATACACGGCCAAAATGCCTGCGAGCGCAGCCAGACTAAGCGTGAGCTTTGAAGGCCATAGCAGCGAAACGGCTCCCAGCTTCGCAAAGAGCCCGAACGCAATGATTTCGCGAGACAGCCAGGACTTCCGCCAGCCCAAAAACGCCCGCCAAGCCTTCAACGGCTGCCCGAGATGCAAAACACTCAGCGCAATGCCGAAGACACCCATGATGAAACCAACCAACGAGCAAACCCAAGCCTCGCGTTGCCCAGTCAATCCAGTCAAAGAGGTCAATGCAGTCACCAAAAACGTCCCCGCGCTCATCTGCGTGAGCACGAGCATCCACGTCAGCGGTGGGTGCGCGTGATCGAGTCGGAGTTGGCCTTCATCAGCAGCTTTCGCCTCAGGAAGGGGTTTGGAGGAGGTGTAGGTCGTGGTGGGTCGCGTATAGCTCGAATCAAACGCCCCGGCGATGATGCTGCCACGATCCGGCACCTCGCTGAGCTTCACCACCTTGATCTTGATCGCCTCGTTCGGGCAGGCCTGCACGCAGGCGGGTGCTTCACCTTCCGCGAGGCGGCCCTGGCACATGTCACACTTCCGCACGATGCCGCGCTTGAGGTTGAACTTCGGCACATCATACGGGCACTTCAAAATGCAGTAGCTGCAGCCGATGCACTGATCATCCAGATGCCGCACGATGCCGGTCACGGGATCTTTGTCATAAGCGAGCACCGGGCAGCCATTCGAGCACGCGGGGTCTTCGCAGTGATGGCAAGCCGTGGTGACGGTCTGCACATACGGCTGCTTCTTTAAGCCGACCAACAGCCCCACATCGCGCCAACTCTCATTGTCATCGAGACCATTCAGTGAATGACAAGCCGCAACACAAGCCTTGCAGCCCGTGCAGGCATCCAGATTGACCTCAAAAGCATACTGCTCGCCAAGGTTTGGCTTCGAGAGCGGGATGAGGTGGGTGAAGCGATCACGGACTCCACGGCTCTCTTCAAAGAGCGTCACGGGCGTGCCGAGGGTTTGCTGTTCTTTGAGAACCTTCCTCAGCAGGTCTGACGAGTCAGACAGGTCGGACAAGTCTGACAGCGCTGCGGTCATGCTGCCGAAAATGCCTCCTGAAGCTGGCCAATAGTTCTTTGATTGCAGAAGGCATGAAATGTCTCCTCCGGCCCACTGCGGCCCGTCAGATAGCCCTTCAGCATGCCCTCCAGCGTTTCACCGAGACTTTCAAAAGCCACACCACTGAAAACCTGCCTGCCAATCTTCCGGTTCTCACCAAAGCCGCCGCCAACGGTGATGTGGTAGCCTTCGCCGCTTTCGGTTTTCACCTTGGTGCCGAGTAGGCCGATGTCTCCCATGAAATGCTGCGCACAACTGTGAGCGCAGCCGGTGAAGTGAACATTGACGGGCTTGTCGAGCTTCACGCGTTTATCGAGGTAGTCCATCATCGCGATGGCGTGGCCCTTGGTATCCGTGGCGGCGAATTTGCAGTATTTGCTGCCGGTGCAGGCGATGAAGCCGTTGCGGAGGTTCGAGGTCTCGCAGGGAAACCCCAGCTTCTTCAAGGATTTCGCCAAAGTAGCCGCGTAAGCCGTTTTGACGTTTGGAATGATGAAATTCTGCCAAACGGTGAGTCGCACCTCCCCACTGCCGTAGCTGTCGGCGAGATCGGCGATGCGCTCCAACTGCTTCGCAGTCATTTGGCCGACTGGCACGCTGGCACCGACATAGACGAGTCCATCCTGCTTCTGCGGGTAGATGCCGACATGCGAATGACCCTGCTGCGAGAAGCTGCGCTTCTCCTGAGTCGGCGAATCCGCTGGAAGGCGTGTGAGCTTGCACTTGAGATGCTTTTCCGCTTCCTCGAGCACGCCATCGAGCCCTTTGTCCTCCACCACATACTTGAAGCGTGCCTTCTTGCGATTCGTGCGGTCGCCGAACTGGATGAAAACGCGCAGCAGGGCCACCATCACGTCGTTGAGCTGCTCCGGCTTCACGATCACACCCCAATCGCTGGCGAAGGTCTGATGGCCGGTGACACCGCCGAGCAAGATGCGGAAGAAGACTTCATCGCCGATCTTCACGGCGCTGGCCCCGATGTCGTTGGTGTCTTCGACCGACGAAATCAGTCCGCCGCCATCGTAAGCGATGTTGAATTTGCGCGGCAGATCATAAAACTCCTTTGAGCCGATGATGAGGGTGGCGAGTTCATTCACGAACGGACGCACGTCGATGAGCTCAAACGGATCGTAACCCGCGCAGGGGTTCATCGTGATGTTGCGGATGTTGTCTGCACCCGCGCCCTTCGAGTGCAAACCGCAGCCTTGGATGCGGCGAAGCACCTCCGGGCAGTTTTTCGGCTCGATGAGGCGGATTTGAAAATTGTTCCGCGTGGTGATCTGGATGTAGCCAGTGGTCAGTTCCCGCGCGATGGCGGCGATCTCGCGAAGTTGGTAGCTCTTCACCACACCACCCGGAATGCGCAGGCGGCACATGTAGCCGTCTTTGACGGGATTCAGCCAGAAGAGACCATTCCACTTGTAGCGGAAGACCGATTCAGGCTCCGGTTTGGCGTTCCAGCGTGCATCCAGCACGAGCTGCTCGATGGCATCGAAGGGATGAAGCTCTCTTTTGATGCGCTCTTCCTTGGTTAAATCGTCCAGAGATGGGCCTGCGGCTGCGGTGGGAGCAGGTGCTAGATCACCAAAGGTCACACCGCCTGCTGCAATACCCGCGAAGAAACCTTCCAGGTAGCGCTTCTGCTCGTTGGAGAAGTCCTCGCCGATGGGTTGGGCCGCTACAGCCCTTTCTGTGACAGGAAAGGCGGCGGTCATGACTTGAAAGTGGAATAGGTTATCCAAAAGGCGCGACAGTGTTTTGGAACCGAAGCGCAGCGGAGATAGACAGCCGCAGGCTGCCCGCAGGGTGAGCGAAGCGAATCAATGCTCCAGCCCTCTGGAGCTTTTCGTGGGCCAGGTGACGTTCGGAAAGCGCTGGAGGACCAGCGCACTTCAGGACGCTGGCGCGTGATGGAGTCCGCTGCGTGCCGATACTGCGTCGTCGCGACTTGGACGATTTCTACCGATGCTGAACAGGTTGGAAACCTGTTCCACTTTGGGGGATCAATACACATCGCGGGCGTAGCGTTTGGTTTTCTTCATCTCGGCGACGTATGCTGCGGCTTCCTCAGCCGTTTTGCCGCCTTGGGTTTCGATGATGTGATGGAGGGCGTCATCGACGTCCTTCGCCATGCGTTTGGCGTCTCCGCAGACGTAGAAGTGGGCGCCTTCTTCGAGCCATTGCCAGAGTTCGCTGGCGGCTTGGAGCATGCGGGTTTGGACGTAGATTTTTTCCTCCTGATCGCGGCTGAAGGCGGTGTCGAGCCGGGTGAGGTGACCGCTTTGAACCCAGGCGATGATTTGATCGTGGTAGAGGAAATCGGTGCTGCGTTTTTGGTCGCCGAAGAAGAGCCAGTTTTTGCCGGGAGCCTTCGTGGCCTCGCGTTCTTCGAGGAAGGCGCGGAAAGGTGCGATGCCCGTGCCTGGGCCGACCATGATGACGGGCTTGGTAAGGTCGGCGGGGAGACGGAAGTGATTCGCGGCGTGGAAGTAGATGCCGGTGGTCTCACCAAGTGGCAGACGATCCGCGAGGAAGGTACTGGCCACCCCTTCATGCGCGATGCCATCGGCGCTGTAGCGCACGGCGCCGACGCAGAGATGCACTTCGTCCGGATGCGCCTTGATGCTGGACGCGATGGAATAGAGACGCGGTTGCAGCTTACGCAGGTTTTCGAGGAAGGAGTCGAGTGTGAGGCCAGCTTCGAGCGTTTTGCCGAGAAGGCTGCGGACTTCAAAATCGGAGATGAGTGCCTCGCGGAGGGTTTTGGAGCCCACGGAGGCGTTTGGATCGAAACCGTGCGCCGCGATGACGGAATCAACAACCTCGGGACAGTTTTGGACGAAGACGCCGAGTGCGTCTCCGACTTCGTAGGTCAAACCGCTGCCAGTGAGAGAGAAAGCGATGTGGCGGGTGTCTTTGGAGCTGCCGGGGGCATTGAGAGGCTGGTTTTGGAGGAGCTTGGCAGGGAAGGGGTTCTTTTTGGACCACGCTTTTTCGGACGGGTCCGACTCGTCCGACGAGTCAGACGGTTTGGTGGCTCCGAGTATGGTGAAAGCATTCTTCGACCACGCCTTCGCAAGGTCATCAAAATCCACATCGCAGTCCACGCGGTCCACGATGCGCTTCGCACCGAGTTCGGCGAGGCGTTGATCGAGCTTTTTGCCAGCGAGGCAGAAGGTGTCGGCGTAGTTTTTGTCGCCGAGGGCGAGGACGGAGTATTGGACGCCGTCGAACTTGGGACTGCTGCCGTTTTGATTGATGGCGTCCCAGAAGGACACGGCGTTGTCGGGCATATCACCCTCGCCCCAGGTGCTGGTGATGAGGAGGACGTTCTTGTCTTGGATGAGATCGGCCGGTTGCAGCGAGTCGAGGCCCGCAGCTCGCGCTGCAAAGCCCCGACTCGATGCTTCCCTGGCCAGCCGCTTGGCCAAACTTTCCGCGTTGCCGCTCTGACTGCCGAAGGCGATGAGCAGAGGTGTTTTCGCCTCAGCAGGTGCTGAGATGCCGCTCATGCCACTGCCGCGCTGGAGGACTCCGGCGAGGAATCCATTCAACCAGGCGCGTTGATCAGCGGTGAAGGGGGCGTTTTCAGGAATGAGCGGCGTGATCTGCATGACGGATGCGGTTTAAAAATCGATCTGCACCTGCAAGTAACCGAACTGGGCGTTGCTGTGCGCTCCGGTGGCCTTCAGGTAATCACCAGCGATGAAGTAGCTGTAGCCGGCCATGATGCCAACGTGCGGGTTAAGCTTGTAGATCGCGGTGAGGTCGATCTCCTGGCCGCGGAAGCTGCTGCCAGCGCCGGTGGCAGCAGCATTGAGCGGACGCACGGTGGTGAAACCGTTCACGCGATACCAAGCGTCGGAATTCGTGGCGTTCCAGTAGAGGTGGTAGTCGAGCATGACCTTCAGCTTCGGCGTGGGGGAGAAGCTGATGTTGAGCTGCGGATTGTGCATGTTGATCCAGCCCGTGGTGTCCATGTAGCCGTAGAAAAGGTGGTTCGTGGGATACAGGTTTTGGAAGGTGCCGATGTCGCTGTCCGCCGCATTGCTGTCGCCGGGGCTGTAGTTGTATTGCAGGCCGATGCGGGGCTTCCAGGGATGCGTGAGCCAGTTGTAACCGACGGCCCAGTGGCCAGCGAAGGCGCTCAAATCGCGACCGCTGACGTCACCGAACTGATAAGCCATTTCGGTGGTGTAATCCCAGCCGCCGAGCTTTTTCGGATCGCCCTTCCACATCGTGCCTACGGTGTAGAAGTCGGTATCGCCAAGCGGAGCACCAAAGTTCGCGTTGCCATCGTCACGCTTGTTGAAGAGGTAGAAATCGGTTGTGAGATTGAACGGCACGAACAGCGTGGAGGCGTAGATGCCGCTAAAGTAGTCGTTCGACGCCTCGTCGTTGTCGAGGAAGGGCGACTGGTTCCACATGTTGTTCGTGAAGGCGACCGGCGACGACACGAAGAAGTCGAGCGAGTATTTTTCCGCGGTGTAGCGGAACTTCGCCGCGTCAAACGTGCGTGCGGAGTTCAGCCACTCGAGCGGACCGACGAGACGCTGATCGCCATAGCTGAGGAACTGGCGCCCGAGCGTGGCGCTGAGGCCTTTCTTCGGATTCCCGAGCTGCACAAAGGCCTTCAGGATGTCGAAACTGTCATCGCCTTCCGCGGCGAAGGTGCCGACGTTGTTCGGTCGGCTGCCTCCGAGCTCGCGAATGTCTTGGCCCTGGATGTAGAACTTCATCCACGGATTCACGTCGTAGCCAAGGCCGAGGCGGAAGCGCTGCAGCAGCCACGAGGCGTCCTGCGGACCATTCGCGGCGCTGTTGAAGTCAAAGTTGTTATCACGCACTTCGAAGCGCATCTTTTCCTGCACATCAATGGTGAGGCCGCCATACTTAATCGGCGCATAGGCGGGTGGTGGAGGTGCCAGCGTGAAGCCCGGCACCGGCGGCGGAGGCGGCGCGGCCGGTTTGGCAGCGGGTGTTTGCGCGAACGACGCGGCGGTCGTCGCGAGCAGGATCGGAAGCAGCCTTTTCATGGTAGTGCGGTGTGTGTGTGTGTGGTGTTTGGGTTTTCGGCTACGCGGCGGCTGTAGGGTCGAGGGAAAGGGGTGTGGGAATACCGAACTCACTCAGCCAGCGCCGTGCCAACGACCGCCCGCCTGCCAAGCAGCAGCTTGAATCCTTTGCGTGGTTTGGATGAATTCCGTTCATGGATGGAGCCGTGCCGAAAATTTTTCCGGCAAATGCACGCGGTTTCTGGAAATAGGCTGATGAGTCACTCCATGCCCAGCCTCGACGACCAGCGCCACGAACACTTCCTCCGCCTCTTTGCGGAGCATGAGGCGGCCTTGCACACACTGCTGCGGGTGATGCTTCCCAGTCGCGAGGACGCCAGCGAGGCGATGCAGGAGACCATCATCGTGCTTTGGCAGAAGTTTGGCGAGTTCGATCCGGCACGTGATTTCCGTGCCTGGGCCTCAGGCATTGCCCGGAACAAGGCTCTCGCGGTCCTGCGTGACCGAAAGCGCGACCGGCATGTCTTTGACGAGGATCTGGCCACCCGGCTCGCCGATCGGGCGGCTCTGCATGAACAGCGCACGCTTTGCCGAAGCGACGCGCTGGAGGGCTGTCTTCACAAACTGCCGCAGGCGCAGCGTGAGCTCGTGCTCAGCGCCTACACGAAAGGCACGCGCATGGATGATCTCGCGGCACGGCGCGGCCAGACGCCGATGTCACTCTATAAAGTGCTCCACCGCATTCGAATGGCCCTGATGGCCTGCGTGGAGCGCACCCTGGCTGAGGAGGAACACGCATGAACACCGACTGGAACGAGCTCATCCACCGCTACATCGCTGGACAAACCACCGATGAGGAAACCCGCCACCTGGAGGCCTCGTTGAAGGCCGATGACAAACTCGCGGATCTTTATCTCCGCCACATCGAGCTGGAGGTCGCGCTGGAGACGCATGCATCTTCCGCGCAGATCACGCGTGAGCTTCTCAGCGCTCCCGCCGAGGCAGTGACTCGTCGCAGCACGAACTGGTATGCCTGGCGTCCACTCACCGCGGCAGCGGCGGGGATTGTTTTTGGGATGCTCTGCACGTCGGTGGTGTTTGGTTTTGTGAATCAGCAGGCGGCCGTGAAGAAAGTGCCGCTGTTGGCTTTCGATGTCGGCTTGGAGGATGTGACTCAAACACTCAAAGATGGGCTGCCAGATCGGTTGGGACAGTGGGGCATGGATGAAGCTAGCATCGTTGCTGCCGAGGAAAACGTGCTGCCTTTGCAGGGCGAGCGAATGCTGCGTCTGGAGCCGATTCCGCCGCAGAAGCCGGTGAAGAACCACACCTCGCGGGCTTATCAGATGCTCGATCTACGCTCGCAGCCTGTGGCCATGATGAATGGTGAGGTGGAAGCGGAGGTCACCGCTTCGTTCTGCGCCACGAATAGCGATCTGAGCTCGCGTTACCTCATCCGTGCCATCGCGCTGGATGAGGAACCGGAGACGGCCACGAAGAACTTTTGGTCGAAGGTGGAGAGCGATGGTGTGGTGTCGGAATCGCAGCGTTTTGACACGCTGCCCGGTAAATCGGGCTGGCACACCTTTTCCATGAAGCTGCGCCTGCCGCCGGGATCGAAGACGCTGGTGCTGATCTTCGGCGCTGTGCCGCCAGAGGACACTTCGCGGCCCGCATTGGTTCACTACCTTGATGATGTGCAGGTCTCGCTGCTCACCCCACAACCCCTTCCATGACCATGCAAAAATCTCCTCTCGCCACTTCCAACCGCCGCCACTTCCTTCGAGCCACCGGCATCAGCATGGCGCTACCTTTGCTCGAATCGCTCGGCGGACGTGTTTTCGCACAAAACGCCGCCGTGGGCAGCCTCGCGGGCAAAGCGGTCCATGCCGAGCGTCCGATGCGGATGGTGTGCATTGGCAATTTGCTCGGTTTTTATCCGCCAGCCTTCTTCCCGACGAAAACAGGCGCGGATTATGAATTGCCCGAGTCCGTCGAGGCACTGAAGCCGCATCAAAAAGACTTCACGCTTTACTCGGGTCTCGATCACGGCATCAAAGGCGGTCACTTTGCCATGAGTTCCTTTCTCAGCGGTGTGAAGACCTCGGACGCGAAAGGCATGCCGGAGGGCAACATCACCGTCGATCAACGAGCGGCAGAGACGCTGGGCGGCGCGACGCGGTTTCCATCGCTCACGCTGGGCTCGGAGAGCGGCATTCACGGCGGCTGTCTGATGTCGTGGACCCGCAGCGGCACACGCGTGCCACCGATCAGCACGCCGCGTGAGTTGTTTCAAAAGCTATTCATCACCGAGGATGCCAAAAGCCTCGCGGCGTCGATGGACCGGCTCGATGTGAAAGGCTCCATCCTCGATGCGGTGAATGGCGATGCGAAATCACTCCAGCGTCACCTTGGCCAGCGGGACAAAGAGAAGCTCGATGAGTATTTCACCTCTGTGCGTGACGTGGAGAAGCAGATCGAATTGCGTCGGAAGTGGGCGAGTGTGCCGAAGCCGGAACCGAAGATGCAGGAGCCGAAGAACCGGGATTTTGTCTCCGACCTGCCGGTGATGTATGACCTCATTGCCCTCGCCTTGCAGACGGATTCCACCCGCATCGCCACCCTGGAGATCGGCGGTGATTTTGAAGCCGCCGCCTTCGGCTTGAGCGGAGGTTATCACGGCCTGTCGCATCATGGACAGCGTGAAGAGGCCATCAAAGGGCTGATCAAGATGGAGCGCTATCAGGTGGAGCAGTTCGCCAAGTTCCTCACCAAGCTCAAATCCATCGAGGACGGCGCAGGCACGCTGCTGGATCATTCCATGGTGCTCTTTGGCAGCGGCATGGGGAACGCGAACTCGCACACGAACAACAACCTTCCCCTCATTTTGGCCGGTGGCGGCCTCAAGCACGGCGAGCACAAGGCTTACCCCGCCAAAGGCGAAGGCCGGCAGATGCTGTGCAATCTGTATCTGTCCATGCTGCATCGCTTCGGTGCGGAGGTGGACACCTTCGGCACCAGCACGGGGACTTTGATTTAGCCGGTAAAAGATTGGCGGTAAAAAATTCAGAAGGCGCTCATCTTTAACCGCCCATTTTTTACCGGCCAAAAACTCATCCAAGCCATGCCGATCCATCGCTCCACCGAAACCATTCGCCCGACTCAATCCGAGTTCGGCCAGATCGCCTACGATGTGATGGACTGCGTCTATGCCATCCACACCGACTTCGGCCGCTTCTTCGATGAAGCCGTCTATAAACGTGAACTCGCCGACCGCATGTCCGGCATGGAGTTGGAACTCCCCGTCACCGTCACTCACGGCACCTTCTCCAAACTCTACAAACTCGATGTGCTAGCCCACAAGCGCGGCATCCTTGAGTTCAAAGCGGCGGAGAGCATCGTCTCCCGTCATCGAGGGCAAACTCTCAACTATCTACTGCTGTTTGATCTCCCTCACGGTAAAGTCATCAACGTCAGACCTGAAAGTGTTGGCGATGAGTTTGTGAATTGCCATGCAAGGCTCGACGAGCTGAAGAGTCCAGCTATCGAGACGGCCAACTTTGCTCCCTCCGTCGCCGGAGCCGCTTTCTTCCACGATCAACTGCTCGCCATGATCCACGACTGGGGTTCCGGGCTTGAGACCGGACTGTATGAAGAGGCTCTGACTCACTTCCTCGGTGGTGAGGAGCAGGTTCTGCTGCCGGTGCCAGTGATGGGGGCAAAGGGGCACTTGCATGACCAGAAGATGCGTCTGCTAGCACCCGATGTCGCCTTCAAGCTCACCGCCTTTCCTAGTCGACAGGAAGCATTTGAAAACCATGCACGCCATCTTCTCCAGCACACCAATTTAAAGGCCATTCATTGGGCCAATCTCACTCATCATCATGTCACCTTCACGACCATTCGCTGACTTCTCTGCCGGTAAAAAATTGGCGGTAAAAGATAAGAACTGGCTTCCATTTTTTACCGGCAATTTTTTACCGGCCAAAAGCCTGTTCGTCTTGTTCTATGCCTCCCATCTTTGTGGCAGCCCCGCTGAGTTCCTCGCCACCTACTGCAACGACTGCCACGGAGCCCAAAAGCAGAAAGGCGACCGCCGTTTCGACCAACTCGTCCTTCCAGTCGTCAAAACGGACACGCTGATCGATCTCAAAGACATCCTCGATCAGATCAATCTCGGCGAAATGCCGCCGAAGAAGTCGAAACAGCCCCCGGCGGAGGAGGCCAAAGTCTTTGTCGATCAAATGAGTCGTGCGCTGTCCGAGGGGCGTGAAAAGCTCGCCAGCACCGGTGGCAGCACCGTTTTGCGGCGGCTGAATCGCACGGAATACCTCCACACCATAAGCGATCTCTTCGCGCTGAACATGGCGGCTTTTGACCCGACCACGAAGTTCCCGCGCGATCAATCCGCCGAGCACATGGAAAACCTCGGTGACGTGCTGCAAACCTCCGGTTACCTCCTCGACCAGTATCTCGATGCGGCGGATGCGGTGGTGGAAAAGGCCTTTGCTCAGCAGCGGCAGGTGAAGGAGCAGGCGTGGCACTTCACCAAGAACTTCAGGTCCAACCTGAAAAGAAAGGAGAAGGACTACAACAACGCACACCTGCTCGTGGAGGAGTGCATGGACTCCGACAAACACACCGCTGGATTCGGCGTGATTGAGGATTTCCTCGGTGGCGTGCCAGCGGACGGCCTTTACGAGGTCCAGGTTCTCGTCAAAGCCATGAACCGGGAGCATCCGTATGACCCCAAATGGTTCGGCATCGATCCTCGCGAGCCGTTCCGCCTCGGCATCGTGCCTGGCGATGCCAAAATCGGCCCTCTCGACCTGCCCCAGCCGCAGCAGCCGATGCTCGCCGAGGTGGCGCTGGACGATGGCGATGCCAAATGGATCACGATGAAGGTCTGGCTCGATGCCGGGCACACGCCCCGCTTCGTCTTCCCGAACGGCCCCGATGATGCCCGTGGCACCTGGTTCCGAATCGCGGAGCAGCACAAAGACTTGTGGGATCAGTTCATGGACGAGGATGATAAGCAAAAGGGCAAGCTGGGTATCGTCGCCGCACGCCAGATCACGCTGCACGTTCACAAACACCCGCACATCCGCATCGACGAAGTGAAGGTTCGCGGCCCACTCGCTGAAACATGGCCTCCAGCATCGCAAAAAGCCGTTTTGGGCACCGAAACCTTCCAAGCGGAAAAAATGCGTTCTTTGCTCCAAACCTTCGCCGACCGCGCTTACCGCCGAAAAGCCACGGAAGACGAAATGAACCGCCTCACGGCTGTGGCGGAGAAACGCACGCAGCAGGGCCATTCGCCGCTGGAAGGCTTCAAGGCAGCCCTGAAGGCTGTGCTTTGCTCGCCGGGCTTTGTTTACCTCTCCCACGAGACTCAAAACGACTCGAAGAAGCTCACCAGCCTCGCGCACGCCTCGCGACTGTCCTACTTTCTCTGGTCCACGATGCCCGATGCCGAGCTGTTGAGCGAGGACCTTACCAAGCCGGAGGTATTGCTGGCGCAAACACGCCGGATGCTCAAAGACAAGCGTTCCGATGCCTTCGTCGCCGGGTTCCTCGATAGCTGGCTGAATCTCCGCAACCTTGGTGGCATGCCGCCGGATCGCGGAGAGTTTGAGGAATACTACTCGAAGGGCTTCCAAGACGCCTTCAAGACCGAGACGCGGATGTTCATGCGCGACCTGATCGACCGCGATGCCAGCCTCGTGAACTTCCTCGACAGCGATTACAGCTTCCTCAATCAGGCGCTCGCCACGCATTACGAACTCGGCGACATCGGCGAACCCGCCAAGGCGCACGAGTTCCGCAAAGTCAGCTTCAAAACCGACAAACGCGGCGGCCTGCTCGGCATGGGTTCCGTGCTCACCATCACCGCGAATGGCATCGAGACCTCGCCCGTGACTCGCGGCGTGTTTTTGCTCGAAAACATCCTCGGCACTCCTCCACCGCCGCCGCCGGATGATGTGCCTGCCATCGATCCCGACGTGCGTGGAGCCAAATCCATCCGCGAACTGCTCAGCAAGCACCGTGAGTCGCCGAACTGCTACGGCTGCCATCAAAAGATCGACCCGCTCGGCTTCGCGCTCGAAAACTTCGACGCCATCGGCGACTGGCGGCCGCGCATCGGCAAAACCAAAATCGATTCCAGCGGCGAACTGCCCAGCGGTGAGAAGTTCGATGACGTGTCCGGCCTGAAAAAGATCCTCGTGCAGCGCAAAGACCTCTTTGCGAAGATGCTCACGGACCGCCTCCTCACCTACGCCTGCGGCCGCCGCATGGAAGCGCTCGATGAGGCCATCGTGGAGCGGATCGTTGCTGAGCTCGCGAACAAGCAATACGGCCTGCGCTCTCTGATTGAGGCGGTCGTGCTCAGCGAAGCTTTCCGGAACCTCTGATGAACAAGCGAAACGATCTCACCCCAATGAAACTCATTACCATCCTCTTCATCGCGCTCTGTGGTGTTCTTTGCGCAGCGGAGACTCCTGCGAAAAAACTCAACGTGCTCTTCATCGAGATCGATGACCTGAACGACTGGGTCGGCGTCTTTGGCGGGCATCCGCAGGCGAAGACGCCGAATATGGACCGGCTGGCGAATCAGGCGGGCGGCACGGTGTTCATGCAGGCGTATTGTCCGGGATCGGTGTGCTGTGCGTCGCGCTCGGCGATGCTCACGGGGCTGCGTCCGTCCACCACCGGCGTGTATGGCAATGGCAACAACCTGAAGTCATCGCGCATCGCGGCAAAGGCGGTCACCTTGCCGCAGTATTTCTCGCAGAACGGCTACCACTCGCTTTCGAGAGGCAAAATCTTCCACAAGCATCCGAGCTGGATCGGCATGGATGAGGGCCAGTGGGCTTTCGACGAGTGGGAGCCGAACGCCGGCGGCGATGGCCTCGACAAAGCCGACCTGCCTCTGAACAAGTTGCCGATGCTCGATGGTCAGAAGTCGAACGCGGAGGCCAAGGAGTTCGATTGGGGGCCGACGGTCACCACGACGAAGGAAACGAGCGACTACCTGACCTGCGAATGGGCCGCGCAGCAACTCGACCGCGATTTCAAAGGCAAGCCCTTCTTCATGGCCGTGGGCATCTCGAAGCCACATCTGCCGTTTCATGTTCCGCAGGAGTTCTTTGACATGCATCCGCTCGATCAGGTGCAGGTGGCGGAGATCGTGCCCGATGACCTCGACGACATCCTCACGCCGCGCGGGAAGAAGAAGTTTGGCCCGACGGAGGATTTCCTGCGGGTGCAGCAAGCGAACCAGTTCAAGCAGATCACTCAGGCCTATCTTGCCGCGTGCTCGTATGCGGATCACTGCGTCGGCGTGGTGCTCGAAAAGCTGGCGAAGAGTCGCTACGCAGAAAACACCATCGTGGTCGTGTGCGGCGATCACGGCTGGTTCCTGGGCGAAAAGCTCCGCTATCGCAAAACCGATCTCTGGCAGGAATCCACACGCGTGCCGCTGATCATCCGCGTGCCCGGCCTTTCGGAGAAGGGAATCATATCCAACCGTCTCGTGAACCTCCTCGACCTCTACCCGACGCTGGTGGAGCTGTGCGGCTTGCCCACAAAGGAAGGTCTGGATGGTCGCAGCTTTGCCGGATGGCAAAAAGCGCCATCGGAACCCGGTCTGCCCACGCTCACGACGATGGGATTCCAGAATCACTCCGTGCGCTCGACCACAAATCGCTACACGCGTTATGCGGACGGCAGCGAGGAGCTCTACGATCATCAGAGCGACCCGATGGAGCGTCGCAATCTGATCACGGATGCCAAGCTGAAGCCCATCGTGGATGAACTGCGCGCTTACCTGCCGAAATACGACGAACCCGAAGCCCAGGAGAACGAAATCGACAAGAAACGCCTCCGCAAGGCCATGGCCCAGATCAAGCAGATGGGAAAAGAATATCGCGAGAAGGCCGAACGCGGCCAGATCGATCCCGAGATGATCCGCAAGGTCTACGAAAGCCTCAAATAACCATGAAGCGCACCCGTCGATGGTTGATGAAGTTGTCGCCGCTGCTCGCATGGCGTGGTCTTGGCCTGTCTGCGGCTGAAATCGGCCTCAAGCCGCCGTTTCTCGGCCAAGGGACGATGTCAGGCGAAGTCACCGAGACGACTGCGTTGCTGCAAACACGTCTGACGCGGTCGAATGCACTCAATGCAGAAGGTGATCTGCCCGGAGCCGCTGGCGTGGTTTGTTTTGAGTGGAGCACGCACGCGGACTTTCGCGAAGCTCATCGCACGCCGTTTCAATCCGCGACGGACAAGCACGACTTCATCGTTCGTGCGGAGATCACCGATTTGAAGCCCGGCACCACTTACCATTACCGCGCTGTGTTTGGCAGCACGGAGGCTGACGCGCTGGCTGCGCCGGGTTGTTCCTTCAAAACCTTGGTCGGTGGCGGGCAGGATGCGCCGGTTCGCTTCATCGTGGGCAGTTGCATGAACTACAACAAGTTCATGCACGGCAAGCGTGGCAAGGCCAGCGGCCCTGAGACGGCCACCGAAGAGGACAAGCGTCTCGGCTTTCCCTCCTTTGAGAGCATGCTGAAACTGCGCCCGGACTTTTTCATCGGCACGGGAGACATCGTCTATTACGACCATCCCCTGCGGGTGGCCAAGACGGTGCCACAGCTCCGCCAATGCTGGCATGAGCAGTTTCGTTTTCCGCGCATGATCGAGTTCTTCCGTCGTGTGCCCGCTTACTGGTCGAAGGACGATCACGACTTCCGCTACAACGAGTCCGACAACACCACCGACGAGCTTCCTTCGTCCAAGACCGGCATTGATATGTTTCGCGAGCAGTTGCCGTTGCTCGCCACCGGCAGCGACAAACCCAGCTACCGCACGCATCGAGTCAGCAAAGACCTGCAAATCTGGCTCACGGAGGGGCGCGACTATCGTTCACCGAATGAGATGCCCGATGGTCCTGAGAAATCGCTCTGGGGCGCGGAACAACGCGATTGGTTGAAGACCACCCTGAAGGCCAGTGATGCCAGATGGAAGATCCTCATCTCACCCACGCCGATGGTTGGGCCGGATGATCTGAAGAAGATCGACAACCATGCTGATATCAGCGGCTTCCGGCATGAGGCCGATGCTTTCTTCGCCTGGCTGAAGGAGAGCCAGATCGACAATCTCACGCTCGTCTGCGGCGACCGTCACTGGCAGTATCACAGCATTCATCCTTCCGGCATTCACGAATTCGCCTGCGGTGCGCTGAATGATGAGAACGCACGCATGGGCGTGGCCCCCGGAGCCAAGAAAGGCTCCGACCCGCAGGCCCTCGTGAAGCAGTCCTATACTTCGTCCACACCCAAAGGCGGCTTCCTGCATATCAGTGCGGGCGATGAGCTGCTCCTCGGACATTTTGACTCGCGTGGCGAACTCCAGAACCGCGTCCGCCGATGACGATCTCATCCGATTGAATCCAACCAAACCCATGAAACTCACCCGTCGTCGGCTCCTGCAAGCGGCTCCGCTGCTGCTAGTCCCCCCGCCACTCAGGCAGCCGATGAGGCGATGCCTTTTGGAGCGGCGTTTCCCGAACTCGAATCACTGACAACCGGCGAGTGGTGGAAGCGTGGCGCACAAGCACCAACGCTCTCATCGGCAACCCCAATGAGAACAACGACCGATACTGCTTCGCCAAAACCGGCGACCACTACGTTGTCTATGTCCCCGATAGGCGGAAGCTCCCAGCTGGGCGTCGAAGGCCAATACACCCTGCAATGGTTCAACCCACGCGATGGCAGCAAAAGTTGCATTTCATCATCCGGTGACGCCCTCGCCGCGCTTTGCAAAACGGCGACGCCAAACGCCTCGAACATCCAGGTGAAGGGTGAGTGTTTGCCCGCCCACGGCACTTCGATGGTTTTGACGCCACAACGCGCGCACTGGCAACGCGGCACACGAGCTCGCAGTTCGGTCTCAAACTGTATGGTGTCCAGATGCCGCCACTTCCTCTCCGGGGCATGATCGAAGATGCTGCAACGGTTCTGACATCCAGGGCAGATGATCGCCGAGCTGCCCGTGTGCCGCAGCCTGATGCGCACTGCGCGTGCCTCCAGGCTTAGCTGCACCTCATCAACCTCCCAGTCTTTGTCGAGGCCGAAGAGTAGATGGCAGTGCTGTTGCAGGCTTTGATCGCGGGGCATTTATTCTCTTACCCCAACTTCATTACCCATCAAAATCCGCGAAGAACCCACATTGGAAGCACTACGCCGCCATCCGCGATGCCAACTACGTCCCGGCTCTCTACAACCGCCTCGGCTATGTGGACATCACCGCGCTCATCGAAAAGGTCGCCGCCGACATCGCGATCGCCAAGGGATGGAAACCCGGCAGCCTCCAAGACCGCGGCAAACGTGCAGGGGCCGAGAAAGGCTTTCGCAAGTGATTGGGTAGTGATGGGCACCATCCTGGAACGACAAAGCGCTTCCCTTGCCGCCCCAACACTGCCTATTCTTCGCCGAACAATCCTCCAGCCCCATGAATCCGACCACCTCTGACGCCGCCGCGACCTGCAACCCAGAATGGGAGAAGCACGGCTTGTTCTTCGAGTATGGCAGCGCGGCGAATCCGCGGATGCCGAAGATCGGCATTGATGTGTTTCCGCCTGCGATGCATCACATCGCCGAGACCAAGCTCATCCCGTTGGAGCTGTCACAGAAGCTCGAAACGAGCTACCCGGTCACCGGGCCCAATCTCTTGGCGAACTTCCTTCACATCGCCGCTGGTGACGAACTGCCAACTGCCTGCCATGCCAGCAGCCAGGTCTTTTATGTCATCCGTGGCGCGGGCCACAGTGAGATCGATGGCAAGAAGCTGAGCTGGAAAACGGGCGATCTCTTTGCGCTGCCATTCACCGGCGAGATCCGGCATCAGGCGAGCGAGGACAGCGCCTTCTATTGGGTGAACGACCAGCCGTTGATGGACTTCCTCGGTGCCAAACCGGTCGCGCCGAGGTTCCGCCCGCTCTATTTCTCCCGTGAACTGCTCACGAGCGAGCTGGAAAAGGTGCGGAAGGAAAACGAGGGCAAGGACAAGAACCGCAACGGCATCCTACTGGCGAATCCCGACTGCCCACAGACGAAGACGCTGACTCACACCATGTGGTCGCTCTACAATCTGCTGCCCGCGAAGAGCAAACAGAAGGCCCACCGGCACAACTCGATCGCTCTCGATTTCGCCGTAAAGGCAACCGAAGGCGTTTACACCATGATCGGCCGCGATCTCGACAGCGATGGCAACATCATCAATCCCGTGCGTGCCAACTGGGTGGCCGGGGGAGCCTTTGTGACGCCCCCCGGCTGGTGGCACTCTCATCACAACGAAAGCGATGAGGACGCCATCGTCCTGCCCGTGCAAGATGCCGGCCTACACACCTACATGCAGACCCTCGACATCCAGTTTGCGCACGGGTATTGAGCAAGGCTTTGCCAAGGATAGAAGCACTCCATCTTGAAAAGTTTTTAATTCCTACTTGCGGAGTGTATATTAGATGTGAATGTATTTGGCATGAAGCTCACCAAACGTGGCGAATACGCCCTCCGCACCCTCATCCGTCTCGGCATCGCCGACCGGCAGGGAGAGGGTGTGATTTCGGTTTCGGTGCTGGCGGAACAAGAGCGGCTGCCGTTCAAGTTTCTCGAAGCGATCCTCTTTGAACTGAAGCAGGCGGGTTATGTGGAAAGCCTGCGCGGCAAGCACGGTGGCGCCCGTTTGGCGAAGCCCGCGAAGTCCATCAAAATGGGTGATGTCGTGCGACTCATCGACGGTAAGCTCGCGCCCATCGGCTGCGCCAGCGAGACAGAGTATGAAAAGTGCTCCTGTCCTGATGAGGAGCATTGTGGGCTGCGGATGCTCATGATCGATGTGCGCAACGCCATCGCGAACATCCTCGACCGCTACACGCTGGAACACGTCGTCGAGGTCACGCTGCGAAAACAGGAGCAGCAGGCCGCCGCGACACGAAAGACAACCGCCAAGAAAAAGACCTCCAAAACCCTTCACGCTGATCCCGCCGACGGCTTCCTCGCCGCGCTGCTCTCACCCGCCATCTGACGAGCCATGAGCCAGACCCTTGCCCCATCCTCCATCGAGCCCTGGCTCGAAATCGTTCGCCAGAAAGTCGCCGCCATGCGTTTCGGCTCCGTGCAGATCGTCGTCCATGAAGGACGCGTCACGCAGGTCGAAAGCACGGAAAAGACCCGCTTCGCTGCGGACGAAGCCCCCGCCCCACGCCGCTCTTCGCGGCCTTGATACCCTTTCCGCCTACTGCACCCGCAGGGGCCTCCGAAAACACTCTTGTTGACGCCGACCGGACCACCGGAAGCCGACGCCCGCAAGAACCATGCACCTCAACGCCAAGCACCTCCCGCACCGGACCCTACCCGCACTCGCCTTCCTCATCCTCGGACTCAGCAGCGCCGCCGCGCAGCCTTTTGAAGAGGATCATCCGCGCACCACGCGGGGCACCTACTACCTCAATCCGCTCAGCTACAGCACCACGCGTGATCCTGATCCGCCGAAGTATGTGCGCAATGTGAGCGAGCTCGGCATCGACTCGCTGCTGAATGTGAACTGGCTCGATGTGGGCCTCGATTACCGGTTCCGCTACGAATATCGCGACGACGACATCCGCCGTGCCCGCGCAGGCCGTGACGAGCCCTGGCTGCATCGCACGCGGGCCTACATCGGCATCAAGGAGATCATCGATCCCTTCCGCTTCGCGGCGGAGATGCAGGACGCCCGCCGCTACAACTCGAACTACCCTCGCGACAACCGCGATGTGAACGAGTTCGAGTTCATCCGGCTCTACGGCGAGCTGTACTTCAAGGATCTCCTCGGCCATGACGACATTGGCAATCCGCGCCCACTCAGCATCCGCTACGGCATTCACAACTTCGAGTTCCTCGACCGCCGTCTGCTCGGCAACAACCAGTGGCGCAACACGGCGAACACCTTCCAGGGCTTCCACGCCAGCCTGGGGCAGGAAAGCAATGACTGGCAGCTCGATCTGCTCGCCGTGCAGCCGCTGTATCGCAGCCAGTATCGCTGGGATCGTCCCGTGGAGCAGCAGTGGCTCTATGGCGTCATCGGACACTGGCGGAAATGGCCGGAAATCGTCACGCTGGAGCCTTACTACCTCGCGCTGAGCCAGAGTGCTCATGCGGGCGTCGCGGAGCGGCTCGTGCATTCGCCGGGGATTCGCGCTTACGGCATCGTCGGCAGCACGGGCTTCGATTACGACACCAGTTTCACCTATCAATTTGGCCGCAATGGCTCGCGCTCCGTCCGTGCGTTCGCCTATGTGGGTGAGGTCGGCTACACCTGGGCCACGAACCCATGGAAGCCGCGCTTCAGCCTCTTTTACGGCCACGCCAGCGGCGATCGCGATCCCACTGACGCGGAGGACAACCGCTTCGAGCGCTTCTTCGGCTTCGGACGGCCCTGGTCGGCGAACGACTACATCGTTTATGAGAACATCAGCACGCCAAAGGCCCGCGTCGAGTTCAAGCCGCGGCATGATCTGCGCGTCGATTTCGGTTACAGTTGGTATTGGCTCGCTAGTGACAAAGACCGCTTCGCCGGTGCCAACAACGTCCGCGACGTGACCGGTCGCAGCGGCGGCTACCTCGGCAGCGAGTTCGACATCCGCGCCCGCTACGCCTGGAGCCCGAAGACCGAGATCATCGTCGGTTATGCCCACTTCACGAACGGCGGCTTCATCGAAAACAACGTCCGCCGCGGCGACACCGACTTCGCCTACTTCGAATTCAACCACCGCTTCTTCTGATCCCAACCTCTCACCACTCCAACTCTCCACCACTCCATCTCATCATGAAACTCTCTCTCATCCTCACCACCGCTCTTCTGAGCCTCTCCGCCCACGCCGCCGACTTTGAGCTGCTCAATGTCTCCTACGACCCGACTCGCGAACTCTACGCCGAGTTCAACAAAGCCTTCGCGAAGCACTACAAGGCCACCGCTGGCAAAAAAGTCAGCATCGACCAGTCTCACGGCGGATCAGGCAAACAGGCTCGTGCGGTCATCGACGGCCTCGAAGCCGATGTCGTCACGCTGGCGCTCGCCGGTGACATCGACGTGATCGGCCAGCAGGCTGGTTTGATCGCGAAGGATTGGCAAAAGCGCCTGCCGAACAGCAGCGCACCCTACACGAGCACGATTGTCTTCGTCGTGCGGAAGGACAATCCGAAGGGCATCCAGGACTGGGACGATCTCGTGAAGCCCGGCGTGAATGTCGTCACGCCGAATCCAAAGACCTCCGGCGGCGCACGGTGGAATTACCTCGCCGCCTGGGCTTACGCGCTGAAGAAATACGGCAGCGAAGCCAAGGCGAAGGACTTCATCACCGCGCTCTTCAAGAACGTGCCCGTGCTCGATACCGGTGCTCGTGCTTCGACCACGACCTTTGCACAACGCGGCATCGGCGACGTGTTTCTCTCCTGGGAAAACGAGGCCTGGCTCATCCAGCGTGAGTTTCCCGGCCAGACGAAAATCATCATCCCCTCGCTGAGCATCCTCGCGGAGCCAACCGTGGCCGTCGTGGATAGGAACGCCGAGAAAAAAGGCACCACCGAGGTCGCGAAGGCCTACCTCGAATACCTCTACACCCCCGAGGCGCAGGACATCATCGGCAAGCACTACTACCGCCCGCGTGATCCTGCTGCCGCCGCGAAATACAGCGCCCGCTTCCCCAAGCTCACGCTCGTCACCATCGACGGCGACTTCGGCGGCTGGGGCAAGGCGCAGAAGAAGCACTTCGATGAAGGCGGCATCTTTGACCAGATCTACTCCGCGAAGTGAAACGCGGCTGACACTCTCAAACCACCTCCACACGCCATGTCTTACTTCACCACCATCATCGAAGCCGTCGGCCGCACGCCGCTTGTGAAGCTCAACCGCATCACGGCGGGCCTTCCGGCCACCATCGCGCTCAAAGGCGAGTTCAAGAACCCGCTCGGCAGTGTCAAAGACCGCATCGGTCGCGCCATGATCGAGGCAGCGGAGCAAAGCGGCGTGCTGCGGCCTGGCGGCCACATCATCGAGCCCACCAGCGGCAACACCGGTATTGCGCTCGCCTTTGTCGCCGCAGCGAAAGGCTATCCGCTCACGCTGACGATGCCGGAGAGCATGAGTTTGGAACGCCGCACGCTGCTGGCACTTCTCGGTGCCAATCTCGTGCTCACGCCTGCGAAGGAAGGCATGAAGGGCGCGATCAAAAGTGCTGAGGAACTCATCGCCGAGACGCCCGGCGCATGGATGCCGCAGCAGTTTGAAAATCCGGCGAATCCTGAGATTCATCGCAAAACGACGGCGAACGAGATCTGGCACGACACCGGAGGCCAGATCGACATCTTCGTCGCCGCCGTGGGCACCGGCGGCACGATCACTGGCGTGAGCGAGGTCATCAAATCACGCAAACCCTCGCTGCAATCCATTGCCGTCGAGCCTGCGGCATCGCCCGTCATTTCACAGACGCGTGCCGGACAGCCGGTGCAGCCCGGACCGCACAAGATTCAAGGCACGGGCGCCGGTTTCGTGCCGAAGAACCTCAACCTCGGTATCGTCGATGAGGTCCTCCAGGTCACCAACGAGGACGCCATCGCCACCGCGCAGCGTCTCGCTCGCGAGGAAGGCCTGCTCGTCGGCATTTCCACCGGCGCGAATGTGTGGGCCGCGCTGCAAGTCGCCGCGCGTCCCGAGAATGCCGGCAAGCTCATCGTCACCGTCGGTTGCAGCACCGGCGAGCGCTACCTCTCCACCGCCCTCGCTGATGAGGCACGCAGCAAAGTCACCGCTTGAAACCATGACACTTCCATCCCATTTGAAATTCACCGGCAGGCACGCGTTTCAGCGCGGCACCATCCCACTGCCGTCCTCACGACTGATGACTGAAATCCACCCGAGCGAGCAACAAGGCATCTTCATTCCGAAGATCGTCAGCAAGCCGCTCAAACCGGGCTACGGCATCAAAATCGGCATCTTCGCCGGCATTCATGGTGATGAGGAAGCGGGCACGCTCGCCGTGCAGGATCTCATCCGTTGGGCGGCGGAGAAACCGGAAGAACTTCACGACTACGAGCTGCATTTCTTCCCCATCTGCAATCCCACCGGCCTCGCGCTCGGCACGCGGCACAGCCACAGCGGCCTCGATTTGAACCGCGAGTTCTGGTTTGGCTCCACCGAGCCTGAGATCGTCTATTTGGAGAGCGAACTGCGCCGCGAAAAATACGACGGCATCGTCTCGCTGCACTCCGATGACACCTCCGACGGCTGCTACGGCTTCGTCAGCGGCGATCTCCTCAGCGAGAACCTGCTGGAACCTGCGCTGCAAGCCGCGAGCGAATTCCTCCCGCGCAACGAAGCGCCCATCATTGATGGCTTCCTCGCCTCACGAGGCATCATCAAAGAAGGCTACCTCGGCATCCTCAGCGCTCCACCGGAGCAGAGGCCGCGTGCGCTGGAGATCGTCTTCGAGACTCCCGCGCTCGCGCCGATGCCGCAGCAGGTCAAAGCCACCGTCGCCGCCGTGAAGCGCATCCTCGCCGAATACCGCGAACTCCAGGCCTACGCCGCGAACTTGTAAAACGAGTTTTCCAACTCGTTCCACCGCGTCGCTCACTCCCAAACCCAACGAGTTCGAAAACTCGTTTTACGCTTCGATGTCCCGTCCACGTCACGTCTTGCCTGGCTTCAGGCTCTCTCTCGGCTTCACCGTCACCTACTTGAGCCTCCTCGTGCTCTTTCCGCTCTCCATGCTCGCGTGGAAAGCGGCCAGCGGCGGCTGGGAGCACTTCATCGAGACACTCACGCACGAGCGCGTACTTGCCTCGCTCAAACTTAGCTTCAGCACCGCCTTCGTCGCCGCGCTGGTGAATGGGGTCTTCGGTCTGCTCACCGCCTGGGCACTGGAGCGCTACGCCTTTCCAGGTCGTCGCCTGCTCGATGCGATGGTGGACCTGCCATTCGCGCTGCCCACCGCCGTCGCAGGCATCGCGCTCGTCACGCTGTATGCACCGAACGGCTGGATCGGCTCGTTTTTGGCCGAGCACGACATCAAGGCCGCGTATGCACCGCTCGGCATCACGATCGCTTTGACCTTCGTCGGCTTTCCCTTCGTCGTGCGCACCTTACAGCCCGTCATCGCCGATCTCTCGATGGATGTCGAAGAAGCCGCCGCCTGCCTCGGCGCGAATCGTTGGCAAACGCTCACGCGAGTCGTCTTTCCCGCGCTGCTGCCCTCCACGCTCGCTGGCATGACCCTCGCCTTCGGCCGCGCCGTCGGCGAATACGGCAGCGTCGTCTTCATCTCCGGCAATCTGCCCTTCAAGACCGAGATCGCCCCGCTGCTCATCACCATGCGCCTCGAAGAATACGACTACGCCGGAGCCGCGACCATCGGCGTCGTCATGCTGGCCGCGAGCTTCGGTATTCTTCTGGTTTCAAACTTCCTCACCAACTGGAGCCGCAAGCGCACGGGCCGCTGACGCGGAAATGACGAAACCAGAATGGCGAATGACGAATGAAATCCCAATTCCGAATTCCCCAAACCTCCCACCCTTCGTCCTTCGAGCTTCGTCATTCATTCATCTTTCCTCATTCTGGTTTCGTCATTCCCCCCCTCATGGCCGCCATCATCCTCCATCAAACTCACACCCGGCCTCGCAAAGCCACCTCCGAGTCGCCTTTCTCCCGCTGGCTCATCATCGGCATCGCCGTGGCGTTCATGGGCTTGATGTTCGTGCTCCCGCTGGTCGTCATTTTTCAGGAAGCGTTCCGAAAAGGATGGGAAGGCTATGTGGAGGCCTTTGATGATCGCGCCACCACGCATGCCATCTGGCTCACACTGCAAGTCGCGGCCATCACGGTGCCGTTGAATACGCTTTTTGGCCTCGCGGCGGCCTGGTGCGTCTCGCGCTTCCAGTTTCGCGGCAAACGATTCCTCACCGCGCTCATCGAGCTGCCGTTGTGGGTCTCGCCAGTCATCGCGGGCATGGTTTATGTGCTGCTGTTTGGGGCGCAGGGCCTCTTTGGGCCGTCGTTGAAGGAGCACGGCATCAAAATCATCTTCGCGCTGCCCGGCATCGTGCTCAGCACCATCTTCGTCACTTTCACCTTCGTCGCGCGAGTGCTCGCGCCGCAGATGGAGGCGCAGGGCCAGGCCGAGGAAGAAGCCGCGATGACGCTCGGTGCCAATGGCTGGCAGATGTTTTGGCGCGTCACGCTGCCGAAGATCAAATGGGGCCTGCTCTACGGCATCATCTTGTGCAATGCCCGCAGCATGGGCGAGTTCGGCGCGGTGTCCGTCGTCAGCGGCCACATCCGCAACAAGACCAACACCGTGCCGCTGCACATCGAAGTTTTATACAACGAA
>Ga0315902_10001466_pt1 | contig 37833 bp, 26 predicted proteins | sample LakEriMetagenome_9_FD_203523 | JGI IMG/M metagenome (GOLD analysis project Ga0315902, IMG submission 203523) | Freshwater fungal communities from buoy surface, Lake Erie, Ohio, United States - Buoy 12 MA117 | ecosystem: Environmental > Aquatic > Freshwater > Lake > Lake biofilm | place: USA... | reverse complement strand
CCCGGTCTCCTTCGCGCAGGCGGGCAGTGTGTTGAACGGGGCCATCAGACTCGAAGGGGACGCCGGTTGCAAATGACCGCGGACCGGCGCGGTGTGACCTGCCGCCCAGGCATCGTGCCGGGGGAAGACCAGAAGGCTGTTCCATCCCAGGGCATTGGGAGGGAGGTCGTGCCCAGGGACGTTATGATTTCCGTCCAGACGGTCGATGGGCATTTCTGTGGGCAGGTTCCGCATGACGAGTGAGCTTCCAGCTGAGACATCCGGCAACGTGGTTGAGCAGCGGCGGCCGAGCGGGGCCGGGCCGAGGGTCGGAGCCGGGGTGTGGCTGCGGCTGCTGGCCGCGTTGGGGGCGACGGCCGGGCTGCTGTATCCCCTGGGGCGTTCGATTGTGATCGGGATGTTGTCGGGGTGGCCCGAGCAGCGATTTCTGGCGCTGGCGGGGGTGGGCCTCGTGGTGGTCTCGGTCTTGTGTTGGGGATTGGCGGCCCGGTTCGCCCCCCGCTGGTCTGGCCGGTCGATCGATCTCCTGGTGGCGGGGCTGTGGACCGCATTGGGGTTGGGACTGTTGTGGTTCGCCGCCGCCGACCGGTTCGGGTTCCTGGTTGCCGGGCCGTTGTTCGTGGTGTCGACTCTTCCCGTGATTGCCCTGGCCTGGGTTCCCTGCGACCTGGCGAACTGGAAGGCCCGGCTGCGGCGGGCCTTGTGCGCATTGCCTCTGGCTGCGGTGTTTCCTGGCTTGATGACCGTCCAGGGGCTGACGGGGGGGGCCGAAGTGCAGTTTGCCTGGCGGTTCGCCCCCCAGGTCGATCCCGGGGCACAATTGCAGGGGGAATCGACGGCGAGCGCGGCGGTGATCGAGATTGTTCCCCGGCCCGAGGAGGATTTTCCGCAGTATCTGGGACCGGATCGCACGGGAGTTCTGGCCGCCCGGTCGCTGGCCACCGATTGGATGGCCCAGCCGCCGCGCGAAGTGTGGCGCCGCGAGATTGGGGCGGGGTGGAGTGGGTTCGCGATTGTGGGGGACGTGGCCTTCACCCAGGAACAACGGGGCGAACTGGAATGCGTGGTCTGTTACGCCCTGGACGATGGCCGCGAGCTGTGGCGGCACGCCGATGCGGTGCGGTTCGAATCGGACATGGGGGGCGTGGGGCCCCGGGCGACCCCCACCTGGCATGAGGGAGCCCTCTACACCGTGGGGGGGACCGGGCTGTTGACCTGTCTCGATTCCCACACGGGAGAGCGGCGCTGGCAGGTCGATCTGCTGGCCGACAATGCCGGGGGGGCCATTTCGCACGGCGTGTGCGGCTCGCCCCTGGTGGTGGGGGACCGGGTGATTGTGAGCCCGACGGGAATGGCCGCGGGTGGCCTCGCGGCGTACGACCGCACCACGGGAGAGCGGCTCTGGCGGGGAGGACGCCATCCCGCCAGTTACGGCTCGCCGGCGCTGGCCACGTTGCGTGGTGTGCCACAGGTGCTGTTGATTACCGCCGATGGCATCGAGGGGGCCGATCCCGAGACGGGAAAGTCACTCTGGAGTTACCCGTGGTCGAACGAGGTGCGGGTGAATTGTTCGCAGCCGCTGGTGTTGGATGCCGGGCGGGGGCGGGTCTTGATGTGCACCGGCTACACGACGGGAAGCGTGCTGCTCGAGGTCCAGCCGGGTGAGCAGGGAGAGTGGCGGGTGAGCGAGGTGTGGCAGGCGCGCGGTCAGATGAAGACGAAGTTCATGACGGCGGTCGAGTTCGAGGGGCATGTCTACGGACTGGACGACGGCATCCTGGCCTGTCTCGATCTCTCGACCGGGAAGCAGGTGTGGAAGGGGGGGCGGTATCGCCACGGGCAACTGTTGCGGCTGGGGGAGCTGCTGCTGATTCTGGCCGAGGATCCGGGGGATGTGGTGCTGGTGCGGGCGAATCCCAAACGGCATCAGGAACTGGGGCGCGTTCCCGCCCTGGCGACGATGACCTGGAATACCCCGGCGGTGTCGGGACGGCGCTTGCTGGTCCGCAACAATCGCGAGGCGGTCTGTTTCGAATTGCCGGCCGGCGCGGAATGATTCCGGCAGCCTCGCGCGGTCACCCTCCAGACGGGACCGCACAGGCGGGGGACAGATGCCTGGCTTCGGAGCCGGGAATGGTACCGCGGTATCGAATCGAGGTCCCGGAGAATCGGAAGTCCCCCCATCTGAGAGCGAGGGAGGCTACCGAGAGGCGTCCTACGGAACGAAAACGTTCAATGCCTCGGCGTTGGCCCGGTTCTGCAGCAGTTGGCGAAGCCGGGCGTGGCAGGCCATACAGCCATCCCCAGCCCCGGTCGAGCACTTGAGATCGCGAACGGTGGCGGCACCGCAGACGTCGATGGCGGTGGCAATGGTGCTGAGCCGGACTTTCAGACACCGGCAGACAATCTCGTCGTGGGCGTCGAGCGCCTCGGCGAACTGCGTCGTGGGGGTGTCTGAGAGGGACATGGCCAATTCGGGCAGGACGTAGAGCAGCAGGAAGTTGCCGAAGTCTTGTTGAGAATGAGTCTCAGTAGCAGAATTGTGGGAGGACCCCCCGGAACTGTCAAGTAGCCTCCGCGCATTTTCGCTCCGCTGGGGGGGGCTGCCCCCCGCCCCTGTGGCGTCAAACCTCCAGTTGGTTGGGCTTCGAGGCCCCTGCCGAGCGGTCTGCAGCACGACTTGGGTCAGCCCCGGAAACACCATTGCGAAGACTGAGATCGGGCCCAAGTCATCCGGTTCCGGTTCCCCGGGGGCCTTTGCGGGAATGTGGTCCGGTCGCACTCTGGACCGCTCCTGTCATCCGCCGGCCAGTGACGCTCGCCGTGCTGCCACGGCCTCTTCCAGTTGCTGCAATCGCACGGGGTCGGCGGCGGCCAATAACAACCGCACGGGCGGCAATTGACTGGCCGGGCCGCGGGAAAGTGGCCGCTGCGATGCCCCCCGGGTTGGCGGGCGGGTCGATCCCTCCTTGCCTTGCATTGCCCCGGCAGGTGCCCACGTCGGCGTGGTCAGCCAGGCCCGCACATCCTGCTCCCCGGCCCGGGCGACTTCGTCGCAGAATTCCCGCACGATCTGGGCGATTCCCCCGGGAAGAACCCGCCAGGCCCCCGACCAGCCAGCGGGGAGCCAGTCGCGCCACGCCAGGGTCAGGCGTCCCATGGTGAACCGGGCGTTGAGATCCTGCAGCGGACGCAGGCGTTCGCGACCCGCTGCATCGCGATACCGCATCACATCGATCCCCAGGGGGCCGAAATAGCCGGCTGCCGCCACCCGCTGGGCCACCCGCTGCGTCGCCTCAATCGCCTCGCTCCAGGCCGGTGGAACCGGCTCGTTCGACCACCGGCTTCCCTGCCAGCTTCCCCCGGCCGCCACCTGTTCAGCCACGCCCACCAGGGTGATGGTCCCTGTCGCAGAGAGTTCCCATTGCACCCCCGCCTCGGCCACAGCGTTCAGCAGCGGTTCCAAAACCAGGGGGCCGGTCGCTGCCAGTCGTTGTTCGACAAACCGGCGCTGGGGCTCGGTCACCGTGGTTCCCGTCCCCCGAATCGCCTCCCGTCCCGACATCCCGAAGTTGGCTTTGAGGATCCAGCCGGCAGCGGGTTCGGGGAGCGCCTGGAGGGCCGGGGGGAGGTCGGCGAGGCGGGCAATCAACCGGCTGCCGGGAAGGGCGATCCCCAGTTCCTGTTCCCACTCCCACCGCTGTGAACGCGAATTCACCGTGGCGACCACAGCCGGAGAGGGAATGGCCGGGGGCCGTCCCAGCCGTCGCGCCAGCTCCGAGGCTGTGAGAGTCCAGCCCCAGGGAACAAGCGTGCCGGCCGCGCCGTCGGGGAGTTCCCGGCGGAACTCGATCCCCTGCCACCGGCTGCGGGGGAGGAACGGAAACCCTGATTGAAGGGAGAGGCCCGCGGGGGATTCCACTCCCAGCACGAGGTCACCCGGCTGCACCATCGGCAGCCAGGACCAGGCGAGGCCGGCATTCAGCGGACGCAGGCGGTCCGTCAGCGAGACCAGCAGGGCACCCCCCTCTGTGGACAATTGGAGAGACTGGGAGGACTGTGCGCGGAACCACTCCTTCCCCCACTCCAGCTCGCAGGTAAAATTCCCCAGAAACACCCGGCGTTCCGCGATTGGCAGCCCCGTCAGCTCCCCCTTCCGGCAGTCCGGTTCGGGGTTCCGCCCCAATTCGGCAGGAAATCCAGACATCCTTGGGTTCCTCCCCGCTGCGAATCTGTCAGTTTGGCAGTCGCGTATCTGCCGTGTTCCGCAACGATTGTCCTCAAGATCTTTGCAAGAAACAACTTACAGCACTCCAGAAGAGTTTGGCACACCGATTGCAGTTTGGTCTCGCTCATTCGGATCCACGTGCGGACTACGGTCCCCCCATTTGGCTGCGAGTCTCTAAACGTTCGAGGAGAAGCTGTGGCGAAGTTGATGATCTTCGATGATGACGTTCATAAGAGTCTGCTGGCGGGAGTCGGCAAGTTGGCTCGTGCCGTGGGCAGCACGCTGGGCCCCCGCGGCCGGAATGCCGTGCTCGACAAGGGCTGGGGAGCTCCCAAGGTCACCAAGGACGGCGTGACGGTTGCCGAAGACATTGACCTGGAAGACCCATACGAAAACATGGGTGCCCAGTTGGTCAAAGAGGCGGCCTCGAAGACCAGCGACGTCGCTGGCGACGGGACGACCACCGCGACCATCCTGGCCGAGGCCATCTACAAGGAAGGGCTGCGCTACCTGGCCAGCGGTGCGGATGCGATGTCGCTGCAGCGCGGCGTGCACAAGGCAGTCGCGGCGGTGATTGAAGAGCTGAAGAAGCATTCGAAGAGTGTCGACGCGAAGGACAAGAAGTCGACCCAGACCGTGGCGACCATTGCCGGGAACAACGATCCCGAAATCGGCGGCATTCTGGCCGACGCTCTGGTGCAGGTCGGCAAGGACGGTGTGATCACCGTCGAAGAAGGCCGGCAGGTCAGCACTTCGGTGGAACTGGTCGAAGGGATGCAGTTCGATCGCGGCTACCTCTCGCCCCACTTCGTCACCGATCAGGACGAGCAGACTTGCGAGCTGGAAAACTGCAAGATCCTGATTTACGAAGAGAAGATCACCACCGCCAAGGCGCTGGTCCCCCTGCTCGAGAAGATCTCGAAGGCGCGGGCCAACCTGCTGATCATCGCGGAAGACATTGAAGGCGAAGCCCTGGCGACCCTGGTCGTCAACAAGCTGCGTGGCATCATCAATGTCGCGGCGGTCAAGGCTCCCGGTTATGGCGACCGTCGCAAGGCGATGCTCGGCGACATCGCCGTGCTGACCGGCGGCAAGGCGATCTTCAAAGATCTGGGCATCAAGCTTGAGAACGTCGCGATGAGCGACCTCGGCGTGGCGAAGAAGATCAACATCGACGCCGAGAACACCACCATCGTCAAGGGGGCTGGTGCGAAGGACGAGATTGAAGGCCGGGCGGCGCAGATTCGGGCCGAAATCGCCGTCACCGACAGCGAATACGACCGCGAGAAGCTGCAGGAACGGCTCGCGAAGCTGGCCGGCGGCGTGGCCCAGATCAACGTTGGGGCCGCCACCGAGACCGCGATGAAGGAACGCAAGGACCTCATCGAAGACGCTCTCGCCGCCACCCGCGCTGCTCTGGAAGAGGGGATTGTTCCTGGCGGCGGCGTGGCTCTGCTGCGTTGTGCCGGGGCGATTGAGAAGCTCGGGCTGACGGGTGACGAAGGCTACGGTGCCAAGATCATCCAGAATGTGCTCGACATTCCCCTGCGGTACATTGCCACCAACGCCGGCCTCGATGGCTCGGTCGTGGCGAACAATGTGCGGAAGCAGAAGACCAAGACGCACGGCTACGACGCGCTGAACGACAAGTACGGCGACATGTTCGACGCCGGGATTGTCGACCCCTGCAAGGTGACCCGTTCGGCCCTGCAGAATGCCGCCAGCGTCGCCTGCCTGCTGCTGACCACCGACTCGATCATCGTCGAGGAGCCCAAGAAGGAAGAAGACACCCACCACGACCATCATCACGATGGCGGCATGGGTGGCATGGGCGGAATGGGGGGCATGGGAGGCATGGGTGGCATGGGCGGGATGCCCGGCATGGACATGGGCATGTAGTTCCGATTGGTGTCGGAAGCCCTGGGGGGCCCGCGCCAGGGGGCGCGGGTCCCGGCCAAGTTCGAGCCTGTTTTCACATCACTTCGCAGCCACGATCTGCGGATCACATAATTTCTGGAGAAGAATTCCATGAGCTTGAAGCCTCTTGAAGATCGCGTGGTGGTTCAGCCCGTTGAAGCCGAGACGACCACGGCCGGTGGCATCGTGTTGCCCGACGCCGCCAAAGAGAAGCCCCAGCGCGGCAAGGTGACGGCGGTTGGTCCGGGCCGGTTGCTCGAATCGGGCGAGCGGGCTCCCTTGTCGGTTGCCGTGGGCGATCACGTGTTGTTCAGCAAGTACGGCGGCACCGACATCGAGGTTGACGGCAAGGACGTGAAGATCCTGCGCGAGAGCGACATTCTCGCCAAGCTGGTCTGATTGTTCCCTTTCGCAGAGATCCTCCGCAGGAGTTAAGGCGTGGCTAAGCAACTGTTGTTTGAAGACCGTGCCCGGCTGAAGCTGCAGCGCGGCGTGAATATCCTGGCCGACGCAGTCGCTGTCACCTTGGGCCCCACCGGCCGCAACGTGATCATCGACAAGAGTTTCGGCAATCCCCTGGTCACCAAGGACGGCGTCACCGTCTCGAAGGAAGTCGAACTCGACGATCCGTTCGAGCACATGGGTGCCAAGCTGGTGAATGAGGTGGCGACCAAGACCAGCGACATCGCTGGCGACGGCACCACCACCGCGACGGTGCTGGCCAAGGCGATCTACGCCGAGGGGCTGCGAAGCATCACCCTGGGAGCGAATCCCACGGTGGTTCGCCGGGGTCTCGAGAAGGCTGCCGCCGCCGCGATCGAGCACTTCAAGTCGGCCGCCAAGCCGGTCGACAAGCCGGAAGAGATTGCCCAGGTGGGTGCGATTTCGGCGAACAACGACCGCTCGATTGGTGACCTGCTGGCCGAAGCGATGCAGAAGGTCGGCCGTGACGGTGTGATCACCGTTGAAGAAGGAAAGGGGAACGTCACCACCCTGAAGCTGGCCGAAGGGATGCAGTTCGACAAGGGCTTCATCTCTCCCTACTTCGTGACCGACCCGGCCGAGATGAAGGCGATCCTCGAAGATTGCTACATCCTGCTGCACGAGAAGAAGATCTCCAGCCTGCGGGATCTGGTTCCGCTGTTGGAGAAGGTCGCCCAGTCGGGCAAGCCGCTCTTGATCGTCGCCGAAGATGTCGACGGCGAAGCGTTGACCGCCCTGGTGGTCAACAAGCTGCGGGGTGTCTTGCGGATCTGTGCGGTCAAGGCCCCGGGCTTCGGCGATCGTCGCAAGGCGATGCTGGGAGACATGGCGGTTCTGACCGGCGGCACGCTGTTGTCGGAAGATCTCGGCATCAAGCTGGAGTCGGTCGAGGTCTCGCACCTGGGCCGCTGCAAGAAGGTTGAGATCACCAAGGACACCTGCACCCTCATCGAGGGAGCGGGGAAGTCGGCCGACATCCAGACCCGGGTCGCCCAGATCCGTCGGCAGATCGAGAACACCGAGAGCGAGTACGATCGCGAGAAGTTCCAGGAACGGCTCGCGAAGATGACCGGCGGCGTGGCGATTATCTCGGTGGGTGCCGCGACCGAAGCCGAGATGAAGCAGACCAAGGCCCGGATGGAAGACGCCCTGCATGCGACCCGCGCCGCGGTGGAAGAAGGCATTCTTCCCGGCGGTGGTGTGGCGTACCTGCGGGCGATTCCCGCGGTGGAAGCCCTGAAGTCGAAGACCAAGGGAGACGAACGGATCGGGGTGGAGATCATCGCCCGCGCTCTCGAGGCTCCCATCCGTCAGATTGCCTCGAACTCGGGGCTGGACGGAGCGGTGGTGGCCGACGAGGTCAAGCAGGTCGACAAGCCCAACTACGGCTACGACGCCCGCGCCGGCGAGTACTGCGACCTGGTCAAGCAGGGTGTGATTGATCCCGCCAAGGTGGTCCGCAGTGCGTTGCAGAACGCCGCTTCGATCGCCGGGCTGATGCTCACCACCGAAGTGCTGGTCACCCGCACCGACGATGTCGGCGGGGGCGCCAAGCCCAAGGTCGAGGGAAGCATTCGCTAAGGCCTCTCGCGAGGTCCATTGCTCGTGATGGGACGGGCCACTCCACACGGGGTGGCCTGTCTTTTTTATGTCGGTCCTGTGATCCACAACCACCATGCCCGGGAAACGCGATTACTACGAAGTGCTGGGGGTCGCCAAGAGCGCCTCGGCCGATGAGATCAAGCGCGCGTACCGCAAATCGGCCGCAGCCAATCACCCCGACCGCAACCCCGGAGACAGCGCCGCCGAAGAGCGTTTCAAGGAAGCGTCCGAGGCGTACGAAGTCTTGTCGAATGACGACAAGCGGGCGGCATATGACCGTTTCGGGCATGAGGCGTTTGCCCGGGGGGGGCGTGGGGGGGGCGGGGCCGGGTTCCAGGACCTGAACGACATCTTCGGGCAGTTCGGAGACATTTTCGGCGATCTCTTCGGAGGGCAGGGGGGAGGCGGACGTCGCAGCGGAGGGGGGCCGCGGCCCACCCAGGGAGACTCTCTCAAGACGCGGTTGCAACTCGAATTGCGTGAGGCGGCATTCGGCTGCAGCAAGACAGTCGAGATGACCCGCGATGAGCTTTGCGACACCTGCGATGGCTCGGGAGCCAAGTCGGGTACCTCGCCGGTCCGCTGCGATCTCTGCGGCGGCTCGGGACAGATCGTCCAGCAGCAGGGTTTCTTCCGGATGCAGCGCCCCTGTCATGCCTGCAAGGGGCAGGGGAAGATCATCCGCGAACGCTGCCCCTCCTGCACCGGCAGCGGCCGGCAGCCCAAGAAGTTCTCCATCGAGATCAAGATTCCCGCCGGGGTCGATGAAGGGATGCAGGTGGTCGCCCGGGGCGAAGGAGAGCCGGGTGATCATGGAGGTCCACGCGGCGACCTGTATTGCGAAATCCAGATCAAGAAACATCCCCTCTTCGAGCGTGATGGATCGGATCTGCACTGCGCTGTGCCGATCAGCTTCAGCCAGGCGGCCCTGGGGACCGAGTTTGAAATTCCCCTGCTCGACGGCAAGCACACCCTGGAGATTCCCGCGGGGATCCAGCCGGGAGAGGTGATCAAGCTGCGCGGCAAGGGAATGCCCCACTACCAGACCCAGCGCAAGGGAGATCTGCTGGTCGAGGTGCAGGTGGAGGTTCCGCGCAAACTGTCGGCCCGCCAGCGGGAACTGATCCGCGAACTGGCCGAGATTGAACACAAGAATGTCAGTCCGCACCGGAAGTCGTTCTTCGAGAAGTTGAAAGAGCTCTTCGTGGCGGATGAGAAACCGGAGGAGAAGACGTGAATCCGACTGAATCGACCGAGCCCCATCCGGGGGCCGATCCCGCCGAGCCGACCCACGCGGGGGGACCGACCGACCCGTCGGGAACCGCAGCGGACGATCCGGCTGACGCCTTGCGGCGGCAGGTGGAGACTCTGGCGGCCGAGCGCGACAGCCTGCACCAGAAGTGGATGATCGCGATGGCCGATCTCGACAACTACCGGAGGCGGGCCCGCAAAGAGGCGGACGAGGCGCGGCGTTTCGCCGTCCTGCCCCTCGCCGAAGACCTGCTGCCGGCGCTCGACAATCTGCAGCGGGCACTGGAGGCGGCCAAGACCGCGACCGACGCCAGCCAACTGGTGCAGGGAGTGCAGATGGTCGCCCGGCAGTTCGATGAGATCCTGGGCCGACATCAGATCACCCCCATCGAGGCGCTCGGCAAGCCGTTCGATCCCAACCTGCACCGGGCGCTGCAGCAGATTCCCGGTTCGGACCAGCCTCCCATGACGGTGCTGATGGAATACGAACGGGGCTACCAGATGCATGATCGGGTGGTCCGTCCCAGCACGGTGATTGTCGCGGCCCCACCGGCCTCCTGAGCCCGCGTGTCCGGGTCCCTGTTCCCGGCGGATCCTTTTCCCCTGCGAGTCAGCATGCCCACTTACGATTACATCTGCGAAGCCTGCGGTCATACCTGGGAGGAATTCCAGTCGATCACCGCCGATCCCACCAGCAAGTGCCCCGAGTGCAAGAAGAAGAAAGCCCGCCGCCGGATCGGCCCGGGGGCGGGAATCATCTTCAAGGGCTCGGGCTTCTATCAGACCGACTATCGCAGCGATTCTTACAAGAAGGCGGCCGACGCCGACAGCAAGGGATCGTCCGGCGGGGGCGAGTCGAAGTCGGAGGGGAAGAGTTCCGGCTCGGGCGACAGCAAGAACTGAGCGGGCCGCGCGATGATCAAGCCCCAGACCTGCCCCATCTGCCGCAAGCCGGTCAGCTCAATGACTGAAGGAAGCACCGGCAACCGGTTCTTCCCGTTCTGCAGCGAGCGCTGTCAGCAGATCGACCTGTTGCGGTGGTCGAAGGGGCAGTACCGGATCGTCGAAAATCTCTCGCCGGAGCAATTGGCCGAGGAACTCGAAGACCGCGGCCTGCTTGATGAGGGGTCGCTCTAGCGTCAGCGTGCCCGGGATCCGGCGCTTCGGCCGGGTCGAGAGGCTGGCGCGGCGGTTGGTTGGGGGGTGAAGTGTCACTGGGGGCCAGCGTTCGGGTGCTCCGATCGTTGTCGAGCGAATTTCCGCCAGAGGTTTTGCCATTCATCCCGCGCGAGGGGACTGGCCTGTCCCTGCACGAGTCGGTGACCACTCACCAACGTGCACCAATCGACCAGATCATCATGGTCGAGGCTGGGAGGCTTGAGAAACTCGGCCAGGTCGAGAATCGTCAGCGACGGGGTGCCCCCCACCACCATCAGGTCGTCACCGGGCCGGCCCGAAAACCGGAAGCCCCCCTCTTCAGGCATGATGGGACGCTGGCCCAGCGACAGTGTGGGCGCCAGCGCTTGCCCATCCTCGGGAGACAGCAGATCGAGATTTCCCCGCATGTTGCAGGCCACCAGCAGGTGGTCGTGCGCACAGAATGTGCTATGGGAATGAAACTGAAACTCGGAAATCGGGACGGAGACCGATCGATGAGGAACGTCCCAGATCCGGAAGAAACGGTCCTTGCCCCGGGTGACCAGATACCGGCCATCACGGGTATAGGAATCAGGGACCGCCCAATTGGGGTGGGGCAGACGGATTGGTTCGGAAGTCGGTTCGGTGAGGTCGTATAACCAGACTTCCGACTGGCGGGTTCCCACCGCGATCTGGTTGCCATCGGGAGAGACGATCACTCTGAGCACATTGGCGACGGGAAGACGCCGCTCGGTTTTCCCGGTTTGCCAATCCAGCAGCAGGATCCCATCGGATTGCCCCGTCACACCCCCTGTCACCACCAGCAGACTGTTTCTCTGGGGCAGATTCACCAACCATTCGGCCGCAATCGGCAGACGAACCGGCGGGGATGGATTCTGGTCGAGGGAAATCAGGGTCAGGCCGACAGCCTGGTTCTCAACCACCGCCACCCGATCTCCCCGGGGACTCACCGCCAGGAACTGGTGAGGACTCTCTTCGCAGTTCCGTGGGTCCAACTCCAGGCGGATGGTCGGCTGGCAGCGCTCCCCGGTCAATCCCTGCCAGACGTCGAGGTGCGTCAGCACACCACCCGTCTCACCAGGACGGGTCGCGAGGGTCAGGATTCGCTGTCCGTCCGGGAGCCAGCGGGCATCCTCCAGGCGTCCTTCAGGGACCAGGGGCGGCCCGGCGGCCGCCCCGTCCGTGAGCTTGTGGAGTTGGGCATTGACGGCAAACCGCCGCACCAACACCAGATTCCCATCCGCAGACACCTCTCCCCAATCCGATTCGAGAACCGTGGGGATGCGGGCGCGCACAATCCGCTCGCCCGGTGCCGGGGGCATGCGCCAAACGCGAAGTTGGCCCCGGTTGCTGATGGTGGCCAGCCGTGTTTGGTCTGGTGAGAGTCTCAGTCGGATTGTTCCATCGGACTGGAAGAGGGGCCAGGGGGTCATCTGTCCCTTCGCGACATCCAGCCGGAAGAGCGTATCTCCCTCGGTCGCTCCCAACAGGGCCGTGCCATCCTCCAGCCAGCACGCACTGTAGGTGGTGGTGCCACTGATACGCCGCTCTCCCTCGGGCGTGTACAGCAAGGCGCGAAAATTCGCCCCCACCAGGATGGTTCCGTCATGCGGCGAGACTTCGAAGGTGTAACCCCCATTGGCCGGTCCGATCGGGATCTGCTGCTGTCGGTCCAGATCGAGACGAGTCAGCTGAAAGTCCGACCAGACCACCAGCCGCCCCTCCACGTCAAACTGGGGCCGGATCAGGGACCAGTCGAAGTGATTCAAGCCAAACCGGACCTGTATGCCCGGTTCGCCCGTCGCCGCCTGGCGGGTTGTGAGCCAACGGTCTTGGGTCCACGCCAGGCACCAGCGGCCGGAGGGGTCGAACTGCAGGTCGACGACGGGAGCCGGCAGATTCCCAACCTCGGCCACCAGGCGGGGGGGGGCCGGCGGATCGACCGGGGTGGTTTCCGGTTCGCGTCGCCAGATCCATTGCCGATTGGCGGTCGCCGCCGCCAGGGCGGTTCCCTGGGCCGACACCGCCACGGCCCGGACCGGTTCCGCGGTGTGATCGTCCCAGATCACCTCGAAGCCAGGAAACCGCGCCTCCCTCAGCCGTCCCTCGGCGGTTCCCACCAGGATCCGGTCTCCCGGTCCATTCCAGGCAGCCGCCGTCACCCGCCCCCAGTTGGCGGGCCACTCCATCCGCTCCCCTGTTTCCAGGTCGTAGATGTGTTGCGTGTCGGTGCGGGCGTATGGTTGGCACAGCAGCCACCGGCTGGAGGGGTGGAAAAGGACGTCATCCAGCCGGACGGCATCGGGGTGTTCCAGCAACGCGATGGGGACGGCGCAGCGGTCGAGAAAGTGCCTGGCTCGGATCGAATCTGCCAAGTCATTCACGGCGGTCGCCAGATCGCAGGTCTCCTCTGCGGCATGGGACAAATAGAGCGCCGCCAGATGGGGGCGACCCATCTGCCCGGCTGCCAGGCCCAGTGCGCGATACGAATCGGCCAAAGCCAGACGCTTGTCGCGATTGGTCAGTCGCAGGTCGTCCTGACGGGCCAACAACTCTTCCTGGAGCTGTCGTTCCTTGTGTTCGGCCAAGTAGTAGTAGCGTGCGCTCCCCAGCGACCCCAGGACCACGGTTGCCACCAGCAGGCCGACCATCGCCAGCAAGGCCGCCACCTGGCGATTCCGCCGGGCCCAGCGCACCATTCGTTCCACCGATCCCACGGGACGTGCCGCGATGGGGCGGTGGTCGAGGAACCGATCCAGATCCTCCGCCAGATCGGCTGCGGTCGCATACCGCGATCGGGAGTTCTTCTCGAGGCACTTCAGGCAGATGGTCTCCAGATCCTGCGGAACCCGGGGATTGATCAGACGCGGGGAGACGGGTTCGACCTGCTGGACCTGCTGCACGGTCTGCCACAGGTCTTCTCCCTGGAAGGGAGCCCGGCCGGTGAGCAACTCATACAGGATTGCCCCGAGGGAGTAGATATCGGTCGCCGGTCCCGCCGGCTCCGTCCCACCCAGCAACTGCTCGGGAGGAGCATACGACGGAGTCCCCAGCAATTGACCGTGCCGGGTCCGTTCCTGGTCCGAATCGAGCAGCTTGGCGAGTCCAAAATCGGTGATCTTGGGAGCGACCAATTCGAGAGGCAGCTCCCGCGATGACGGGGACGACGCCGGCACCGAAACGTCCAGCAACACATTGCTCGGTTTCAGGTCGCGATGGATCACCTGCTCGTTGTGGGCGAAGTGAATTGCCCGGGCCAGCCGGGAGACGAATTGGGCACTGTCGTGGGGAGCATGGGGCCGCCCAGTCAGCCGATCGAGGAGAGACCCCCCGGAGACATATTCCAACTCGAGGAAGGGACGGTCCTCCCATGTATCGATCCGATGGATCTGGACGATATGCGGGTGCTTCAGCCGGGCAATCGCCTCGGCCTCACGACGCAGCCGGGTCAAAGAGTCCGACTGCAACTGCCGTTCTCCCAGCATCTTGATCGCCACCCGGCGCCGCAGCCGCAGATCTTCCGCCTCGTACACCAGCCCCATGCCCCCCTGTCCCAACACCCGCAGGAACCGGTACCCGGGAATCCGCGGCATTTCCATTGGCTGGGGAGAGCGATCTGGTATTGAGAGGGGCAGCTTCAGTGGCAGGGCGGTGCGTTGGGCCAGTTGCGAAATGTAATCCCGATCCTCCTCGTTGATGATGACCGACCGTTCCTGGCCCGCCGCCAGCCGGAGTGTCTCCCAGTCCAGCGCCGGATCCGTCGTCAGTTGCTCGAGGCACCTCACGCACGCCGGGCAGCCATTCAGGTGCAGCTCCACCGTACGTTCCAACCCGTGATCGAGGGTTCCCTCGATCAACTGCTGCAGCACCTCGACGTCAGGGCACGGCTCGGGGGTCATTCCTGCTTCAGGCTCAACAATTCATCCCGCAGGATTTTCTGCACCCGGTGCCGGGAGACGTAGACATTGCTCAACGACATGCCTGTTTCCCGGGCCACATCTTCCCCCGACGCTCCCTGCAGGGCCTGCATTTCGAAGGCCTGCCAGGTTCGGGGTTCCACACGCGATTTCGTGCGGGCGATGGCCACTTCCAGCAAATCGCGATCCACCTCGATCTGCAGCCGTTCTTGCAGGGTCTTCCAGGCGGGCTTCATCGCCAGCACGCGCTCGGCCAGGCCCCCTCCCAGCGCCTCGGGGAATCCCCCCTCCTCACTCAACCGGTTCTGGACGCGCCACATGACCATCTTCAGCCAGGTGCGAAAGGTCTGCTGCTCGGTCCGGCGGTATCGTCCGATCTGCACCACCAGGTTCAGCAAGACCTCCTGAACCAGGTCCCGCGCATCCTCCGGGGTCAGTCCCGATTCCCGCGCCCAATCGAGCATCAGCCGCCCATAACGGTCGATGAACTCTTCCCAGGCCTGATCGTCATGCCCGTCCTGACGCAGCCTCTGCAAGAGGGAGATCGAGGTGCTGAAACTCATCTGGACAGGGACCGGATGTCTGGGGAAGAGTTCGCCGTCGGAACCTTGTCCGAGATCCCGCGCACTTGGGGAACAGCCGGGCGGCGTGGTTCCGATTCCTGTCCCATCACTCGCCGCTCACGCCCGCACCTGTCCAGAGGAGCAGACCGGAACCGAGCCTGAAAACTGCGGTTCTCTCTCCCGTACTTCAGCAGCCTCATCACCCACACCGCTCCTCGCCTCAAAAAGTTCCCCAGCCAGGCCTTGAGAAGTGCCTCAATGGGCATACGGAATGTAACCGTGGGCAGACAGTTCAGAAAACCAAACGGGACAACTTTGTGGAAATCTTCACCGTGCGTTTGAGACCAACCGTCCTCTGCGGCGTTGTCGGACCCTGCGAACAACAGGACGCTGTCAAGGTGGGCCGTTGGCCTCCCGCTGATGGACAGCAATCTCCCCAGCCAGAATCCCGGAGTTCGACAGCTCAGGAATCGGGCATTTGGGAAATGAAACAAACCCCTGATCGACCCTGAGACTCCGCCGGCAGTGCCGCGTCGTCATCCGGGGTTCGAAGTTCGTTCCTCAAAAACCTAAAACGCATGATTTGAGCATATCCCCTAAGCGACATAACCGAAAGACTCTCGCATCTCTTGTTTTTGGAAAATGGAAATTCGAGCCCGTATCGGAGCCACCTGGACTGGATCGCAATTTCGAAAACTTGCCTCCATATCTTCTAAAGAGGAGGTGATAGTGGACCTTTGATCAAAAAAAAGAGCCGTGATCTCCCCAGACGCCTTCCTCGTGGGTGATCGAAAGAAGGCATCGCAAAGAGTCACGGCCCACCGCACGGCCGGTTCAGTCTGGCTGGACCTGAACTAACCGCACTCTCTAATTGGGGGGACGGGGCGAAAACCTAGCAGGCATTTGACAATGATCCCCTGTATTCCCATTTATGGGAACGGGTTGCCGCCGCAGGCTGGTTTCTGGGGTGGGTTTGGCTTGAAAAAACGATACGCATGTTCATTATTGTGGGGACCAACCCGGTCTATCCCCCTCCGCCAATCAATTTGGAGCCGGGTTGGGGGTGGCCTCCAGGAGCCTCCGCTCCCCCTCTTTGACCAGGCGCGAGGCCTCGGCCATCGATCTCACGTCGTTCCGAACCCGCGCTGCGGCCCGCCGGGCTCCAGTCAGATCCTGTAATCTCAGATGGACCACCACCAGCCGCAGCAGCGCCGCATTCCGGTTCACGTCCGCCGACCGCGCCACCACCTGTTCCAGGTGCGACAGGGCTCCTGGAAAGTCCCCCAGCGCCTCACAGGCCTGCGCCGCCAACCAGTGCGAGTCATTCGCAAACCAGACGGCCTGCTTCCCCGGCGGCTCTTTTCCCTCCCACTCCTCTGCCAGCGCAATCACCCGCTGATATTGGGTGAGGGCCGCCTGCGCCTGACTCAGTCTCACCGACACACCCGCCCGGCTCATTCGGGCTCGGCATTCCAGCTCAACGAGATCGTAATTCGTCGGCTCCCGTTTGCGCGACCGCTCGATTCGCTGGAGGACCTCGTCGATCGCCGGTTCGGCCAGGACCTCTTCCCCACGCATCGCCCGCGCCCGGATTTCGTGGATCACCAGGTCGACCTGAGTGGTCAGCTCGAGTTCGGGGTTTCCCCTGGTTCCCGAGCTGGACTGCCGCAACTGGTCAATTCGCGACAATGCCCCGGGCAGCCGATCCAACCCAATTTCGAGCTCAATCTGGCGCAGGGTGATTCCCACCGTCTGGCGTTGGTGCGTTTCGAGTTCCCGGGGAAACCTGTCGACAAACCGCCGACCTACGTTTTGCCACTGTTCCAGGCTCGCCGCCGCCGCCGCGTGGTCTCCCAACTCCTGGCGCAGCCGACCCTGGTTCGACAACAACGTGAGCCAGCGGCGCCAGACCTCGGGATACTGCTCGCCCGCCTTCCGGACCGCCTCCTCCTGCAGGGGAAGCGCCGCGTCCACCACCTGCAGCGCCTCCTGGCGGCGTCCGACCCGCAGCAGGGCGCCACTCCGTGCCACCGCCGCCAGACCCGTGTCGGCCAATTGCTCCGCCCGCCGCGCACCCGACAACTCGCCGGCTTGTGACGGCGTCTGGGCCGCCTCGGCCGACCGACCCAATTGTTCCAGCAGGGGCCGCTGTTGCTGCAGACCCTGCAGCCGCAGGTCCTGCAGTTGCGCCGATTGGGGAAACCGGTCCGCCAACCGCACCAGCAGCCGGTTGTCCTCCAGTGCTTCCTCCAACCGGGCCGCCCGTCCCTCGAGGTACGCCACGTTGCTCAGCCCCAGGCCCACGGCCTCAGCCGAGGCCTCCGCCCCGTCACCCAGTGCCGCCGCCTGCTCCCGCAGGTAATGCCGCAGCGACGTCAGCAATTCGTCGTCCTCTGGATCGGGAGTGGTCGTTCGCTCCAGCAGCAGCCGTGTCAGTTGCGTCGTCATCAGCAACTGGTCCAGGGACTGCGCCCGCGAGACCTGCTCCGAGGCGATCGCCGTCGTCGCCTTTTCATCCGCTCTGGTCGCCCGGCGCGTCTCGGCCTCCAGATTCGCCAGAGTCTGGTTCAGGGTGCGAACATGGTAATAGGTCCCCCAAACCCCCCCGGCGACCAGCAACCCGGCCAGCCCCGCCGCGACCGCCCCCGCCGGATGGCGCCGCGCCCACTTTCCCACCCGCTCGATCCACGTGTACGGCCGGGCCGAGATCGGCCGCCCTTCGAGGAACCGCTCCAGATCGTCCGCGAGATCGCCAGCCGAGCGATACCGCTCGCCGGGCTGCGTCCGCAGGCATTTCGCCACGATTGTCGCCAGGTCGCGGGGAATCTCCGGCCGCTTCCGCGCGAGCGACTCGGGTTCCTCCCAAGCCACCCGCACCATCGTGTCGAGTACACTGTGCCCCTGGTGCGGGGGGCGGCCCACCAGGGCCGCATAGGCCACCGCCCCAAGGCCATACAGATCGCTCGCGGGGCCCACCTCTCCCAACGCTGGAATCAGCCCGGTCTGCTCGGGAGCCATGTAGCTGGGGGTTCCCAAAACGACCCCCGTGGCCGTCAGACGCGGGCCCGGATCGAGATCGCGCGCCAGCCCAAAGTCGGTCAGCTTCGCCACAACAGTGGGGCCCGGTTCCAGCAGCACGTTCGCCGGTTTCAGGTCGCGGTGCACCAACCCCAGCGCGTGGGCCGCCCCCGCCCCCTGCGCCAACTGCCGGACCAGTTGCGCCGCCTCCCGCACGGGCAACGGACCCTCCTGCAGGCGCGCCTCCAGGGTCCCCCCGGCAATCCATTCCATCACCAGGTATGGGACCCCGTCCACCTCCCCCGTCCCGTATATCGACACCACGTGCGGGTGCTTGAGACGGGCCAGGCACATCGCCTCGCGATGCACCCGTGCCGCCGCTCCCGGAATCTTCCCCCCCGACAGCACTTTGATCGCCACGGGCCGCCGCAACTCATCGTCCATCCCACGGTAAACGATCCCCGTCGCGCCCCGCCCCACCTCGACCAAATCGCTGAATCCCGGAATGCGTGGGGGACCCTCCGCCGGCTCGTGGCCTGCCCCATGGGGGCTGGGCGGGATGGCCTGTGCGCCCCCTGGCAACGCCTGCGCCACCACCGCCAACATCTCCCGCGAGTCTGGCCCCACCGGTACCAATTCGGGAGTGAAATCCCATGGCCCTTCCTCGTCGGCCGCCAATTGACCCAGGCGCTCGACGCACGCGCGACAATCGGCCAGGTGTCCCTCCAGCCAGAGTCGTCGTTCGTCGGGAAGTTCTTCATGCAGCAGGGACCGCAGATCCCCTTCGGACGCACATGCGCGGTCCCCCGACATGGGGCCGTTCGACCCCGGCTCGCTGGTCCCGTGCATTACGCCTCTCCGCCAGCCTGCTCCAGCCGGGCGATTTCTTCCCGCAGCATCCGTTGCACCTTGCTGCGGGCGGCGAACAGAGTTCCGACCGGCATTCCCAGTCGGGCCGCACTCTCTTCCCCCGACAGACGCTCCAGTGCCAGCAGCTCAAATGCCTGCCACGTTTGCGGTTCGACCCGCCGGCGGATCCTTTGCATGGCCAGCTCCATCAGCTCGCGGTCGTACTCCGCTTCCATGCGGGCCAGCAGTTCATCCCGGGCCGGGGTTTGCTCGAGCACCGTCAGCATGGCCGTATCGGCCGCCCCTCGCTCCCGCCCGAGGTTGCGTTCAACCCACTGGCACCAGGCCCCATGGACCACCGCCCGCAACCAGCCCCGAAACCGCCGCTGGGGATCGTATTCCAGCCGCTGAATCTGCCGCGACACCTGCAACAGCACGTCCTGGGTCACGTCCCGGGCGTCGGCATCCTGCAACCCATACTTGCGACACCACGCCAGAATCTGCGGTCCATACAGATAGACGAATCGCTCCCAGGAGTGCGCATCCGCAACCCCCGACGTGATCTGGTAGATCAGCGCCTGGCTCGTACTGGGTGAAGCGGAGAGCGACATCGCGGCAGCCAGACCATCCGGACGGGAAACTCTTCGGACGTCATTCTCTCCCTGACCATGGGGAAAAGCCAGTCCGCTTTCCAATGGAAAATCCGTTGCGCGGCAAAAAAACTCGCGCTCCGGCCGAACCTACGGACTCACGCAGAACCGATAGTAGATTTCCTCCGCCTGCCGCAGTTGCTTGAGGTCAATCCACTCATCAATCGTGTGCGCCTGGTCGATCGAACCCGGGCCAAACACCAACCCCGGCACCCCTGTGGTCGCGATCCGCGAGGCGTTGGTCCCATACCAGGCCCCCTGCTTCTCGCGGGGTCCCGCCACCGCCGTGATGTGTCCCATCAGCCGGTCGGCCCAGCCGTGGTTGTTATGGTCCGAAAGGGTGGCTCCATCCAGCCAGGGGGGCAGCATCTCGAAGTCGACGTCGAGCCGTTCCCGCAGCCAGTGCCCGACATGGCCAATCACCCCCGCGGGGTCTTCCCCGGGGACCACCCGCCGGTCAATCTCGATCACACACTCATCGGGGACCGTATTCACACTGATCCCCCCGGCAATCCGCCCCACGCTCAGCGTGGCTCCGCCGCACAGCGGATGGGCCGGCACCATCTGGGGAAGAGCGGCGGCGTAGTGTTCGAGGGCCGTCAGCACCTCGGCCATCCGGTAGACCGCGTTGTTCCCCTCCTGAGGCCGTGAACTGTGGCAGGCGCGGCCACGGGTGCGCAGCTTCCAGCGCACCGCCCCCTTGTGGGCCACGATGATGTTCAGTCCCGTCGGCTCGGCCACCAGCGCCAGGTCGGGCGCGGTGGGCAAGAGGGGGCTGGGGGGTTCGGCTCCGCTCCACAATCCCGCCAGGGCCTTCACTCCCTGCGCGGTCGCTTCTTCGTCGCAGGTGCACGACATCACCACGTGGGCCGCTCCCGCCGGCCGCTCGCGCACCAGCCGGGCGAACGCCGCCAGCATCGCCGCCATCCCCCCCTTCACATCGCACGCCCCCCGGCCGTACAGCCGGCCGTCGCGGATGGCCGGTTCAAACGGGGGAATCACCATTCCCTCGACCGGCACCGTGTCTTGATGGGCATCGAGCAGCAGGGTCGTGCGAGCCCCCGGCGAATCGAACCGGGCGAGTACGTTCGACCGGCCGGGGAGCACTTCGCGGGTCTCCCAGGGTACCCCCAGTTGGCTGAAGAAGCCCTCCAGCCAGGCGGTCAGCCGGGTTTCGAGGTACTCGGGCCCCGAGACGTCGCGCCCCATCGGGCTGACACTGGGAATGGCGACCAGCGTCGCCAGCAACTCGACCACATCGCTTCCGGATGACGCAGGCACAGTCTCAGGCAATCAGTTCGCGGACGGTCGAGTTGTGATCGACCAGATATTGAGGACGTCCATTGTTGTCGACCAGCGTGGTGTACCGCGGATCGACCCCCATGTGCTGGTACAGGGTCGCGAAGACCTCCTGCAGGTGCACGGGACGGTCGGCCGGCTGCTCGGCCAGTCGGTTGGTCGAGCCAATCACCTGCCCGGTTGTCAGCCCGCCTCCACCCACCAGCACGCTGGCGGCCCGCGGCCAGTGGTCGCGCCCCGCCGTGCCGTTGACCCGCGGGGTCCGGCCGAATTCCCCCCACACAATCAGGATGGTGTCGTTCCACAGGCCATGGGAGACGAGATCGTCGACCAGGGCGGCCAGCCCGGCGTCGAACGGGGGGAGTTGCCGCCGCAGGTGGCCGAAGTTGTCGCTGTGGGTGTCCCAGCCGCCCCACGACAGGCTCACGCAGCGGACCCCGGCCGAGATCAGCCGGCGGGCCAGCAGGAAGCGGTCGTTCTCGCGGTTCGGATTGGCGGCGTTCCCGATGTAGCGGTCGCGGATGCGGGGATCTTCCTGGTTCAGGTCGAGCGCCCTGGCGACCGCTCCCGAGGTGATCACGCTGACGGCCCGTTCGGCGAACGAGTCCATCGCCCTCATCGCCCCGCCGCCGTCCGCCTCGCGTTTCAGCCGGTCGAGCCCGGTCAGCAGCCGGGTGCGGTCATCGAGACGGTTGACGGTCACCCCGCCGGCCAGCGAGAGGTTGGCCCGCCCTTCACCATCAGGACGGAACGCTCCATACACTGGGCCGAGGAAGCCATATTTGGTGTGCCCGGTCAGGTCGACGAAGGTGGGGCAGGCGCCGTTGTTGGCCCCCTGCAGCTTCGCGACGACGGAGCCCAGGCTGGGCCGTCCGCCGGTCGACCGCAGCGAACTTTCGCCCCAGCCCGACTCGGTCTGATTGGGGGTGTGTTCTTCGTTCAGCCCGGTCAGCGAGCGGATGATCGCCAGCTGGTCCATCCGCCGGGCCAGTTCGGGCAGCAGTTCGCAGATCTGGATCCCGGCGACGTTGGTCCCGATCGGGCGGAATTCTCCCCGGAACTCCTGCGGCGCGTCGGGCTTGAGATCGAACGTGTCGAGGTGCGAAGGCCCCCCTCCCAGATACACATTGATGATCGACTTTTTCTGCCAGCCGGCGAACGACTCGGGGCGCTCATCCGCCCGCAGCAGGCCCGCCAGGGTCAGGCCGCCCACCCCGGCGGCCCCCATCGACAGAAACTCCCGCCGCCGGATCCCGTCACACGTCACCCGTCCCGGCATCTCAATGGCAAACATGGCGACCTCGCTTTCGGAGCAGAGAGTTTCGAACGGAAGGAACCGAACACAGTCCACGATCCCTGAGTGTACAACGACCTGTCGGGAAAGGCAAAAGTTTTTTGCGGCGGGGGACTCTGCAAAAGGGGACAGGTCCATTTTCGCGGTCATGGGTCTTGTCCGTGTGACTGTTGTCCGCCCGGAGACTTTTGGACGCAGGAAATGAGTCGGATTTGGACGGGCCTGTCTGTAGGACATCACAGGTGTTCGTCCCGAGTGGAGGCTTCCGCATCGGCTCGGCTGCTTTTTCCACCAGAGACACCCGACCGCCGGGGACAACCAGCCGCGTCGCGAGATCTGGTCGGCATGAGGGGCCCATGGTCCGCACGCGGACCGGAAGGTGGGACGGTGTGTTTGTACGATCGGTTTTCAACTGGTCGGTCCCCTGGCCAACTGGCCTGGGGAGTCCAGGGCCGATCGAATTCCAGGCCCAAGAAAAAAGCCGCCCACCGGTTCCGGATTCGGTGCCCAGCGGATCGTCTGTCTGCGGACGCAAGCCCGGCGGAGCGGACACAGAGGTCCGCCACTCCGCACGCCGGGGTTGGGATGGTCAAATTCGAAAGCCGGTTGATCCGCCACATCCAGCGACGGGGACTGACCGACCTGGAGGTCTGTCACCACAACAGGGCAGCCCACCCGTGCCCGCGCCTCCCCCCGTGCACTACACTGCCAGTCACTCCCGTGTTAGGCCGGGACTGGTCCGTGGCCGGGGTCGGGGGATTGGTTCTTTTTGAGGTCGGAGGCTGTTCGTGGTCCGGAAATTGTCGCTGCGCCCGGTCGTGGTCACCCTGCTGCTGGGGTTGGGGTTGCTGCTCCCCGCCCGGGTTTCGCTCGGCCAGGCCAAAACCGGCCCCTTCACCCAGCCCCCCCGCTCGGTCCGCGCCCGGGCCATCGATCAGAAACACATCCGCCTCGATCTCAACTTCGACTGGCAGAAACAGCAGCTCCAGGGACGGGCCACCAACACCCTGTCGCTGGTCACCGCCGCTTCGACTGTGGAACTCGACGCCCAGGAGATGACCATCCGCGGCGTCCAACTGCTGCCCGACAGCCTCGCCGGTCAGCCCCAGCCGCTCGAATTCACCCACCGCGACAACAAGCTGACCATTCAGTTGGGCCAACAGCTCCCGGCGGGAACCCCCCTCAAGCTGGCGGTCGACTACACCGTGACCGAGCCGGTGAATGGCGCCCACTTCGTCATCCCCGACCAGGCCGAACCGCACCAGCCCCAGATGGTCTGGACCCAGAGCGAGCCCGAGTTCGCCCGCTGCTGGTTCCCCTGCTTCGACTCGATGACCGACCGCCTCACCAGCGAGATCGTCGCCACGGTGCCGTCGGACTACGTCGTGCTCTCCAATGGCGTGCTCCTCGACAAAAAGGTCAACAACGACAACACCACCACCTGGCACTGGTCGCAGACGCAGACCCACTCTCCGTACCTGCTGTCGGTGGTCGCCGGCGATTTTGAAGTCTACGAGCAGTCGTGGGATGGCATTCCCGTGCAGTCGTACGTTCCCCGCGGACGTCTGGCCGACGCCCCCCGCAGTTTCGAGAAGACCCCGGCCATGATGCAGTTCTTCAGCGACAAGATCGGCTTCCGTTACCCGTGGCCGAAGTACGCCCAGATCTGCGTCGATGAATACGGCTGGGGGGGGATGGAACACACCTCGGCCACCACGCTGAACCTCAGCACGCTGCACGACGCCCGGGCCCATCTCGACGTCTCCAGCGTCAACCTCGTGGCCCACGAACTGGCCCACCAGTGGTGGGGCGACCTGGTCACCTGCAAAGACTGGGGCGAACTCTGGCTGAATGAAAGCTTCGCCACCTACTTCGCCACCCTCTGGACCGAACATGACGAGGGACTCGATGAGGCGACGTGGCAACGGCACAACGAGGCGCAGGCCTACCTGGGGGAAGACGCCAACTACCGCCGGTCGATTGTCAACTACCGCTACGACAACCCGATGGTGATGTTCGATTCGCACTCGTATCCCAAGGGGGGCCGGGTGCTGCACATGCTGCGGTACGAACTGGGCGACGACCTCTTCTGGCGCACCATGCAGGTCTACGCCCAGGCCAACCAGTACCGCACTGTCGAGACCGCCAACCTGCGGTTCGCGATCGAAGAGGCGACCGGACAGGGGCTCAACTGGTTCTTCGACCAGTGGATCCATCACGGCGGGCATCCCGAATTCACCGTCGAATGGACGCACGATGCCGCCGCGCAGGATCTGAAGATCACCATCAGGCAGACCCAGAAGGTCGACGAGCTGACCCCGCTGTTCCGGACCTCGGCCGAGCTCGAGCTCGCCTTTCCCAACGACACCCAGCTCAAGCGGATCCAGATCACCAAGGCCGAGGAAACGTATCACTTCCCGGCCCCGGTCCCGCCCAAACGGGTCTGCCTCGATCCGGCCGACTGGATTCTCAAGAAACTGACTCCCACGAAGAGCCAGGAGGAGTGGCTCGATCAACTGGCCCACAGCCCGTACCTGATGCCGCGGGTCCAGGCGGTGGCCGGCCTGGCCGAGAAGCGGGATGAACCAGCGGTGGCCGCCGCCCTGCGTCACGCCGCCCAGCACGACCCGTTCTGGGGGGTGCGCCTCGAAGCGGTGCGGCTGGTGGGGAAGCTGGCGGGAGACGACGTCCGCGACGCGCTGCGGCACATCGCCCGGAATGACGCCAAGGCGTCCGTCCGCCGCGAGGCGGTCAATGGTCTGGCGAACTTCACGGGACCCGAGGTGGTGGCGACTTTGCGCGAAGTGGCCGACCAGGACCAGTCGTACCACACCGCGTCGGCCGCGTTGCGGGGGTTGATCAAGCTCGATCGCGACAATGTGCGCGACCGGCTGCTGGCGGCGCTGGGTCAGACCAGCGACGGCGAGACGCTGCTGCGGACCGCCTGCGACGGATTGATCGATCTGAAAGAGCCCACCGCCGCCGAGCGGATTTCGCAGCTCCTGGGTGGTCCGGTCTCGCCCGAGCGGCGGGTGGTGCTGCTGGGGGCCCTGGCCCGCCTGCAGCCGGGGAACTCGCAGATCATCGGGCAACTGCACGCCCAGCTCGACAACAAACGGCGGGAAGTGCGGCGGGCGGCGATTGACGCCGTCGTGGCGGTGGGGGATGGCACTTCGATCGCCGCGCTGGAGGAACGCCGGGGGAAGGAAGTGCGTCCCCGCTCGGTCAAGGCGCTGGATGAGGCGCTCGAAAAGCTGCGGGCCAAACGGCGGGCGGCCGAGCAGTTGCAGGCCGAGGTCGAAACGCTGCGGAAGCAGAATGAAGAACTGCGGGAACGGCTGAAAAACGCCGAGAAAACCCCTCCGCAGTGAGGTGCCGGGGAACAGGCTGGGGGAGGCGGGGTGCGTGGTTTTGACAGCGCCTTTCACCCCCCGATAGACTGCGGGAACAGATCGACGTCGATCCATGCATTCCCCACGGGGGTTGTGGGGAGGGGCGGGGATCGCAACTTCGCTTCGCAACGGGAGGAGAGTGACAATGCAGCGGTTCCATGTGTCGTCGGGCCTGCGGTTTGCCCTGTTGGCGGTTTCGGTGGGAGGCTTTGCGGCCGAGGTCCTGGCGGCCGGTCCGATTGCCGACAAGGCACTCGAGGCGGTGGTCCGCCAGCAGGTCTTCGAGAAGCGCGACAAGCCCGACGATCTGACCGAAGACGATCTGAAGAAGGTCTTCATCCTCGAGGGGCGGAACAAGGGGATCAAGGATCTGTCGGGACTCGAGAAGTGCCCGAATCTGGCGCTCATCAATCTGGCCGGGAATGAGATCGAGAAGGTCGACCAGCTGAAGGATCTGAAGAACCTGCAGTCGCTCGACCTGTCGAAGAACAAGATTGCCGACATCACCCCGCTGGCCAACATCAAGGCGCTGCAGTTTGTGGAGCTCTCGGACAACCAGATCTCGGCGGTCGACGCCCTGGCTGATCTGCCCAAGCTCTCGGCTCTCTACATCGCCGGGAACAAAATCACGAACGTGACTCCGCTGGCGAACCTCAAGAAGCTCTCGTCGCTCGATCTGGCCCGCAACGGGCTGAGCGATGTCGCGCCGCTGGCCCCGTTGGTGCCGAACCTGATGACCTTCAAGCTGTCGGAGAACAAAATCCAGAATCTGGCCCCGTTCGCGGCGGCCGCTCCGCGGATGTTGCTGCTGCTGGAAAAGAACGAGATTGCCGACCTCGCCCCCCTGGTCGAGGCGTGTCAGAAGGATGCGGCGGGAGACAAGCGGTTCGCCCCGTTCCTGCGGCTGTACCTGATTGGCAACCCGCTGGGTGATGCGGCCAAGGGAGCGCAAATCGAGGCTCTCAAGGCGGCCGGCGTGAAGGTCTTCCTCGAAGCCGAGAAGAAGTAGCGTCGGCGGAAGGAAACCAAGGAAGGGACACAGAGTTTGCCATGCTCCACGGTCTGCCTCAGTCGAGGCGGCCGTGGAGTTTTTTATTTGCGCCCTGCGCAGGGCACCCTGCCGATCGGTTTCTTCGTTCGCCGGCAGATGGGGCGTCGCCAGAGTCGCGAGGCAGGAATCGAGTACTGGTCCCCGGGCCGCTCCTTCACCGTGAAGGGGCCGGGCGCACCGCGATGACGATTCGGTCGGGCTCGGTGGGATGATTGACCCAGACCTGCACGTCCGTCAGGTCGTTTCCGACAGCGATGGCGACGAGCGGGAGAAGGTGAATCGTCCTCACCACCACCTCCCGATGGGGCGTTCGCAGCGTCGATTCGCCGGCACAGTGCAGCCCGGCATTCGCGAGGGGCGGACACTCCGTCAATGCGATGTCGACAGTGGCCTCGCACTCGACAGCGGTCCCCACGGCAACGCAGGACGCGGTGCTCGCCACCAGGCGGCCCTGCATCGACTCGGGGATGTCGATCTCGGAAAGGTCGTCGAGCGCTCGATCCGTGACAAGCAGTACAGAATTCGGCACCGCAAGGCGGACGTGTGTTTTCATGCCGAAGTCCTCGTCGTTCGCGTGGGGCCTGATCGCGGGGAAGTGCCTTCCGGGACGAAGGCTGCGGCAATTCTGCCGGCAGCCGGTTGCATGCCGGATGATCCACCCCCCAAACACCCAAAGCCCATCTTCACCCGGACCCTCCTCCGCTGATGTCGGTTGCTGACCCGGGGCTGTTTACGCCAGGAACACAGGGCAGGGGAGGGGGGCAGAGGTGGCGGCGTAGCCGGCTCGCCCTCAGTCCGCCGAGCGGCCCGTTGGGGAAGGGGACCGGCTGCCGGATGTCCGTTGGGCGTGGTTCAGCAGGTGGGGGCGGGCCACGATGGTTGCCGTGCGGCGGGGGAAGAACCGTCCGGTGCGGGCGGCGTAGGTCTGCCAGGCCGTGCCGAATTCCCCCGCCAGAAACTGCTCTTCGATCTGGGCCTTGCGCCGCATCAGGGTGATGTGCACGGCGGCCGCCACGGCCAACAGCAGGTTCGGCACCGCCACCACGCTGCAGAGCATCAGCAGGATGCTGAGGGCGTAGATCGGGTGCCGGACCAGCGCGAACGGTCCGTTGGTCACCAGTTGCTTGGTCTGTCCGGGGAGGACCGCCACGCTCCAGTTACGGCCCATCACAATCCAACAGTGGACCGTCGCGGCAAAACAGCCCAGCCCCACCAGGGCCGCTCCCCAGCGGACTGGCACCACCCCGCGCGAGAGAGCCCAGTTCGGCAGCCCATACCAGGTGCCCCAGTGAATGGTGGCGAACAGGGGAAAGGCATGCCAGGCGACGATCGCGGCAATCCAGACCGGCCAGATGCGCCGCTCGGTCGACAGCCGGGGGACGAGCGCGCCCGTCTTGTGCTGCCGCCAGCGAACCACCGCCAGCTTCAGCAGCACGATGGCCCAATAACTACAGACCAGCGTGGCGATGAGGGTGGCGGGCAAGTCGGGCATGGGGTCGATCCAGGTGGGGAACAGGCGGGTTGTAGCGGTCGGGCAGGAGTGACGCGGTTGAGAGAAACCGTCCGACGTCCGTTCGGGCAAAATGGCTCACCCGGGAGGGGATCACTCCCCGATGTTCCATCGACAGGCCGTTGTGGCCGATGGAGCCCCCTCTTGAGGAATTCCTGTTCGTACGAAAAGGTCGATTCTGCCGACCGCCCCTCCCGAACCTTCGCAGCCGCGGCCCGGCTGCCGGGGCTCGATGCGCTGCGCGGCCTGGCCATGCTGCTGGGGGTGGTGCTGCACGCCTGTGTGCCCTATTCGCAGACCACCCTCTCGGGCCTGGTCTGGCCGGTGCACAACAGCGACTCGTCTCCGCTGTGCGAGGCACTCTTCTGGACGATTCACTCGTTCCGGTTGCCCCTGTTTTTCTTCCTGGCGGGGTTCTTCTCGCAGAAGCTGATGGACCGTCAGGATCTGGCCGGCTTCTACCGCCAGCGGGCGATGCGCATTCTGGTCCCCTATTACGTGGGCCTCATTACCATCCTGCCGCTGAACCTGCTGGTGTGGAACTGGGGTTGGGTGATCACCGGGCGCAGCACCTGGACGCAGGCCCTCAGTCCGTTCGAATCGTTCGAGGGGGAACTGCAGCACCATTACTTTGGGCCAGCCCATCTCTGGTTTTTGATGGATCTTTCGATTTTGACGCTCGGGTGGGTCGGCCTGCGATGGTCGTGGCCCACCGGGCGGCACAGCGCCCCCCCGTGGCGCATTTCGCTCGGGTCGCACCTCTGGCGTCCCGCCGTGTTCGCCCTCGTGTCGACCATCTGCCTGTGGGATGACCTGTCGCTCTTCACCGGGCACCACAATTCGTTTGTGCCGCATGTGGTCCGCCTGGCGTATTACGGCTTTTTCTTTCTGATGGGGGTCGAACTGTGCCGGCGCCCGGTGGCGCTGAAGTCGCTGGTGGCCCGTCCGAAGCTGAAATTCGCCTGTGCGCTCCCCGCGCTGGCGATGGTCGTTGTGCTGGCCCCACGGGGAGCCCGGGGGGAGCTGTCGGGATTGACCGCGTTGCCCTTGAGTGCGGCGGTCGCCTGGTCGGCCTGGTTCATGCTCTCGGCCGCCCTGGGGTGGGGTCTGCGCTGGCCGCAGGATCGACCCGTGGTTCGGTATCTGGCCGATGCCTCGTACTGGATTTATCTGATCCACCTGCCTCTCGTGGGGGTGGGACAGGTCCTGCTGCACGCGCAACCCTGGCCTCCGGCTCTGAAGATGCTGCTGGTTTCGGCCGGGGCCACACTGGGAGGTTTGGTGAGCTATCACCTGGCGGTCCGGCACACGGTGATTGGCCGGGTGTTGCACGGTCCTCGGGATGGTGCGCCACGTCCGCGCCCCGCCCCGATTCCGGCCGAGACAATCCCGGCACCGCACGTGTCGGCGGTCCCCAGGCTGGGGCGGACCCGCCGCGAAACCCCCCGCCACGGCTGAGACCCGGCCGAACGCACCGCGCGGGGCAAGCCTCGGACGAACTGTGCGGTTGTCGCGTCGCTCGCGGGGGGCTGCTACGATGCCCTGCGAGGCCAACGCGACGGCGCGCCCTGCGCCCCCCTCCGCGCGGCTGGCCCACTGCTGGTTCCCTCGCCCTTCCCGTCGTAGGCCGCCATGTCGCCCCCCCGATTCACCGCGCTGCGAGTTGTGTCCGAGACGTTTCCGCGCTGGGCCCCGCTGCTGGTGCTGTGCGGACTGCTGGCGGGAATGCCGGGTTTCGCCTGGGGCCAGCAACCCGCGTTGAAGTATCCCGAACATCAGCAACTCGATTACGTGCTGACCGACAAGGGCGAGCGCCAGCCGATTGCCACCAAGGCCGACTGGGAACGCCGTCGGACGCACATTCTCGCCAACATGCAGGTGGTGATGGGCCCGCTGCCTCCCGACACCAAAAAGGTCAGCCCCGACCTGCAGGTGCTCGAGGAAGTCAAGCTCGACAAGTGCGTACGCCGGAAGATTTCTTACCGGACCGAAGCGAATGACCGGGTGCGGGCCTATCTGTTTCTGCCGCAGCCGGGGAGTACGCAGAAAGGGCCGGCTGTCCTCTGCCTGCACCAGACGGTGAAGATCGGCAAGGAAGAACCCGCCGGTCTGGGGGGGAATCCCAACCTGCATTACGCGCTGCATCTGGCCGAACGCGGCTATGTGACGCTGGCCCCCGACTATCCGTCGTTTGGGGAGTACGAGTACGACTTCGCCCCGGCCAAGGGGTACACCAGCGGCACGATGAAGGCGATCTGGGACAACATGCGGGCGATCGACCTGCTGCAGTCTTTGCCCGAGGTCGATGGCAACCGCATCGGCTGCATCGGCCATTCGCTGGGGGGACACAACACGATGTTCACCGCCGCCTTCGACCCCCGCATCAAAGCGCTGGTCTCGAACTGCGGCTTCACCCGGTTTCACAAGTACTACAACGGCGCGCTGATGGGCTGGACCAGCGACCGCTACATGCCGAAGATCCGCACCGAATATCACAACAGCCCCGATGAAGTGCCGTTCGACTTCCCCGAGATTGTGGCCGCCTTCGCCCCGCGGGCGTTTCTGGCGAGCAGTCCCGTGCGGGATGACAATTTCGAGGTCTCCGGGGTGCGCGACACCATCGCTTCGGCCAGCCCGGTCTACAAGCTGCTGGGAGTGCCCGACAACCTGCAGGCCAACTACCCCGACAGCGCCCACGATTTTCCTCCCGAGGCGCGCGAGGTCGCGTACCGCTTCCTCGACAGGCACCTCAAGGGAAAATAAGCCGTCGGATGCGGCTCCTCGCTTCCCGCCGGATCACCGGTTCAACAATGACCTTGTCCTCTTCTTTCAATTCCTGACACGAGCTGGTCCGATGTCTGCCTCTCTCGATCGTCGTGCGTTTTTGTCCCAGTCGGCACTCGTGGCCGGGTCGCTGTTGTCCGCGGCGGGGGTGCCTCTGGCGCAGGGGGCCGAGGAGGGGAAACCGGCCCGGTTGCGTCCCATCCGCCTGGGGGTCTCGACCTATTCGTTCTGGCAGTTCCGCGAGCAGCGGGTCGAGATTGAAGACTGCATCGAGCAGGCGGCCCGGCTGGGGTTCGACGGGGTGGAGATTCTGCAGGTGCAGATGAAGGAAGAGTCGAACGGCTACCTGCAGCAGTTGAAGCGGCAGGCCTTTTCGCTCGGCCTCGACCTGATGGGCTTCTCGACCCACCAGGGGTTCGTCAGTCCCGACAAGGCGGTGCGGAAACAGAACATCGACAAGACGCTGCACTCGATCGAACTGGCGTATCGGTTGGGCATTCCCACCATGCGGGTCAACACCGGCCGGTGGGGCACCACCAAGTCGTTCGACGAACTGATGGCCAACAAGGGAATCGAACCGCGCCTCGAAGGCTACACCGACGAGCAGGGCTTCACCTGGGTGATCGACGCGCTCGAGCGCTGCCTGGCGAAGGCCGAGGAATGCGGCGTGGTGCTGGGGCTCGAGAATCACTGGGGGCTGGGGCGTGATGCCGAGGGGGTCTTGCGGATCGTCCACGAGATTGATTCCCCCTGGCTGCGGGTGACGGCCGACACGGGGAACTTCCTCGAACGGCAGTACGAACAGTTCGAGCAGATCGCCCCGCTCGCCTGCCTCGTGCAGGCGAAGACCTACTACGGCGGCGGCAAGTGGTACACGCTCGACATCGACTACCAGAAGATCGGGGCCATCCTCAAGAAGAACCGCTACCAGGGGTACGTCTCGCTCGAGTTCGAGGGACAGGAAGACCCGGCCACCGCCGTCCCCAAGAGCCTCGAACTGCTGCGCAAGTCGCTCGCCTGATCCAAGGTTTCCCACTGATGGAACTCGCACGGGTCGAAACGGCCGACGGGATCTGGCTCGATGGCCTGTTCGAGCCGGCCGACACCGCCGGGACTGGGCCCGTCGATGCCTGCCTGTTGGTGCATGGGACCGGGGCGAATTTCTATTCGCCCGGGGTGCTGGAGGTCTTCGCCCGGCGGGCCCGCGCGGCCGGGCTCGCGTCATTGCGGATCAACACCCGGGGGCACGATGGCGTCTGCACGTTGCGCGGCCGGGGGGGAAGTCGTCCCGGCGGCGCGGCCCATGAGATCATCGGAGAGGCTCCCCTCGATCTGACCGCCTGGCTCGATTGGCTGGTCGCCCGGGGCTACCCCAATCTCACGTTGGTCGGTCACAGCATGGGGGCGGTCAAGTCGCTCTTGCTGCAGGCGCAGGCCGCGCACCCCGCCGTGCGGCGGGTGGTGGCGATCTCCCCGCCGCGATTTCATCACGCCACGTGGCAACGGCATCCGCAGGGGGAACTCTTCCGTCAAGATTACCGCGAGGCGACCGGGCGGGTGAGCCGGGGAGAGGGACACTCATTCTTCGCGGCCCGGCAACCGGTGCCGTATGTCACCACCGCCGCGGGCTATCTCGAGAAGTACGGTCCCGAAGACCGCTACGACTTTGTTCCCTGGCTGCCGCGGATCGCGTGTCCGGTGCTGCTGCTGGTGGGGGAGCAATCGGAGCGGGAGTCCCCCGCGTTTGCCGAGACGGTCGCGGTGGTGCAGCACGACGCCCGGCTGGCGGGACGGGTGACGGTGCGGCGGGTCCCCCGGGCCGACATTGGCTATCGGCACGATCCCGAGGCTCCCTGGCGGGAGTTTCGCGGCTGGCTCGACGCCCCGAATCTCGCTGCCGGGCTGTCATCCCCTCCAAACCTGCCCTGATCGCCAATGTCCAACACCTGGTACTACACGTGGGCGGTGCTGCTGTTGCTGGGGAACCTCGGTGGGTTCGCCGCAACGGTGTTTGGCTTGCCGGGCACGTGGCTGATCGTGCTCTTCTCGGCGTTGTTCACCCTGTTTGTGCACCCGCTGGAAGGGGGGGGACTGACGTGGTGGGCGTGGGGGGGCGTGCTGGTCCTGGCGATTCTGGGAGAGATTCTGGAGTTCGCGGTGGGGGCGGCCGGGGCGGCCAAGCAGGGGGCCAGCCGGCGGGCGATGATTCAGGCGACGTTGGGGGCGATGGGGGGGAGCTTCGGCGGATCGGCCGTCGGCAGCGGACTGCTGCCGATTGTCGGGACCGTGGTGGGGGCGATCCTGGGGGGCGGGTTCGGGGCGTTTGCCGGGGCGTGGCTGGGGGAATACTGGCGCGGCAGCGACCATCAAAAAGGGTTTGCCGTGGGAACCGCCGCCTTCATCGGCCGGCTGTTGGGGACTCTCTCGAAGCTCTTGGTCGCCGCCTCGATGGTGGCCTTGGCGACGTGGGATTCGTTCTGGAATTGATGTTCGGGAACGGTCTCAGTTGCCTGGCCGAGTGCTTTTTCGGGAGGCTCGCTTGGGGCTTGTGGCCCGTTTGGGGTGTTTCGATGTTGCGGGAGCCGCTGTGTTGGCTCCCGGCTTCGCTTTCCGGGCGGGAGCTTTGGGAGCGCTGGGTTTTGTCGCGGCGGCCGACTTACGGCCGGCGGTTGGCGTGCGGCCCGTTGTACTGGCCTTGGTCGTCGACGCGGCTTTTGTCGAGGCGGGTTTGGGCTTCGCCGCCAGCCGGGCGGCATTCTCGGCCTGCCGGGCCTTCACCAGTTTCCGCACCAGGGCCACCGGCAGGGGCCGCTCGGGCTGGAAGCGAATGGTCCCCGTGCTGAGGTCGTAGCCCTGCAGGTCGGCGGCGTGCGTCCTGGTGGTCTGATTGCTCATCAGAAAGAACGCGCAGTGCCTGGGGGTGGCCCCGTAGCCCACCAGCATCACCCCGTCGCGGAAGGCGCAGATCTGGTAGCTGATGGTCTCTTCGGCTGTGGGGGCCAGTTCCCGAATGGTCTGCCGCAAAGCCTGCAGCACGCGGCGCTGTGCTTCGGGGAGGGCCGCGAGATACTCGTCGTGATTGCGGGGCGTGGGCATGGGGAACCACCAAGTGAAAGATGAAACGCTGGCCCGGCGCGCCAGCACGGAATTGATTCCCCCCCACGGAGGCGGATCTTACCGATCCGCGTGGTGTCGCCGAAAGTTCCGTGGCGACAAACATTCTGTTTGTCGGGCTTTCGGGTGTGGAGCCACATCGTCCCCAGAGGAACCAAGACCGTTCCTGAGACGCGGCACTCGACCGGCGGGCGGCCCCTGCGTACATCCCGATCAATCGCAAGACTCCCGGAACGGCATGGTTCTCTCAGCCCGGGAATGTTGCGAAGCACCGACCCCGGGTGGGCGTCCCTGTCCGTCGTTCGATGCAAGTCGATTGGCTGCCGCATTGAACGGTTTCTCTTCAATCCCAACCCAGTGGATCGGAGCCAGAGGTCCTCGGTCGCCCACCGTCACACGACTGCAGGCTGAAAGAGTGGGCCACGATGAGTGGTCAGGGGTTGGGGGCGGCGGCGGCCAACCTGGCCGCTTCGGCGAAGAGTTGTCGCCAGGCCTCTTGTTCGGGTTCGGGCAGTCGGGCGAGATCGTCGGGGCGCAGGAACGGAGCGAGATTGCCATCGCAGCGCCAGCGGCGGAGAGCCGTTTGGCGACGAGGGTGCCATTCTGGGCCCAGTCCCTGCCATTCCTCCAGTTCCTGCCGGAGCCAGTTGCGCGACTGTTGGCGGAGCTGTGCCGCCTCATCGGCACGATCCATCGGCAGGCTGGCGGCAACGCGAAGTCCCAGACAGGCGGCGAGCAGGCCGGCCTGTTGCTGGCGATCGTGGACCAGGGTGGGGTCGCTGCGCAGGGCGCCGGTACACAGCCGCAGGGCGGCCGGATAATCTTCCCGTTCCGCCAGCCGGCGGGAGAACAGCAAGGCTTCGGCGGAGGAGATGGTCTGGCCGCCGTCGAGCACGGCGCGCAGTCGCTGGTCGAGAGCCTGGAACTCGGGATCACGCAGGTCCCACTGCAGGGCGAGCCGTCGGAATTCCTGCGCCCGGGCTGGTTCCCCCCGCAACTCTTCGATTCCCGCAAAGTTCCCCAGCAGCAAATGCAGCGTGCGGCGATCTGCCGGAGTGACCCGATCGCTCTCAACCAGAGAGAGGACGATCGGGAGGGTGGCTGCGAGGCGCGTGTGCGCCGCATCCAGTTCACCAGCCATGGCCAGCTCGTCGATCAGGTGCGACTGCAATTCCACCACCTGCCGCCGCCAGCGGGGTTCGCCGGCGACGGCGGTCATCAGATGTTCGGCGTGGCGGAGCGCCTCGGCATACCAGGTGGTGGCCTCGGCGGACTGTTCACGAATCATCAGCAGGTGCCCCAGGGCATGCGCGGTCTCCTCCAGTTGCGCACGGTAATCGAGCACTTCGGGATTCTTCTGAATGAACGACTGGTCCAGAGCGGCAAGCTCGCGCAGCGCGACGAGCTGCTCGGCAAACTGCTGCCGTTCGTTCAGCAGGTTGACAAGATTCGTCAGGACAAGACGGCAGGCGTGGGGATACTCATTGTGCGCGGGAAACTCGCGCATCAGACTGCGCCACAGGGCGACCGCCGCGCGGAACTCCGCCAGAGCCTGATCGGGTTGCTGCTCTTTCGCCAGTTGGATTCCACGATTGAGGTGTCCGGCCGCGGTGCGATGCCGGTGCTGCGGATCGGTGGCGGCGGTCTCTCCCAATTGCTCCAGGATGGCGGAGGCCCTGCGGCGCATTTCGGCGGCCTCAGCGGGCTGATTGTTCGAGTCGTACAGGCGGGCCTGGTTCAGTTGAAAATAGGCGAGAGTCCGCCGTTGGGCTGGGTCATCGGGATGGCGGTCGATATTCCGCTGTTGCAGCGACATCGCCTCGGTGTAGTGTTCCCGAGCCTCGGCCGTGCGCTGCTGGTGGTTGAGCGCTTCCGCGATTCCTCCGAGAATGAGCGCCCGCAGGATCTCCGACTGGGCGGCCGGGGGCTGCTCAGGGGGCACCTGGTCCAGCTCGAACAAAGCCTGCTGGTATTCCTGCAGCTCGCGAGCTGCATCAAACGTACGGGCCAGGGACCGACCGATGGCCAGATGGGCTTCGACCCGCGCCAGTCGCCAGGGAAGGGAAGCCGATCCCCCGGACAATTCGGGGTGTTCCAGGGCCCGCGCACAGAGCTGGATGACACTTTCCTGCAGTCGCAACGATTCGGTCAGATCACCGATTTCATCCTGGAGTTTGGCCAGCTCGGTGGTGGCCCTGCGCAACGCTTCGAGATTTGACAGGGAAGGATCGGGGAGGGCCGCGAGCCGTTCGCGCAACTGGCGGTAAAAGGCCAGCGGTTTCTGGAGCAGGTCCTTCCGTAACGGAGTGAACTGCGGAAGATGGACCAATTCGGGATGACTCACGAGCGCCTGGCGAAATCCGTCCACCGCCTGGACCGCGAGGTTCTCTCCCTCGATGGCGCGGTTGCGCTCCCATTCGGCCTGTTGCTGCGCCAGAGCCGCCCGGGCCCGTTCGCGTTCCGCGGTCTGTTGCTCGGTGCGGGACACCCGCAGGGCGGCTTCCAGCTTCTCGGATTCGTGGGCCAGGGTCTGGCGATTGCGGGTCTGGACCAGGGCCAGAACACTGGTCGCGAGGGCGATCAGTGCGAGAGCGACCCCACCGCTGGTCACGAGCGTGCGATGCCGGGCCACCCAGCGGCGGGCCCGCACGGGCCAGGGTTCGCGCCAGGCCGAGACCGCCTCCCCGGCGAGGTGCCGTTCGAGATCGACGGCCAGCGCGCTGGCCGTCGCGTACCGATCCGCCGGCTCCCGCGACATGGCCTTCAGGCAGATCGCTTCGAGACCGGGGTCGAGGTTCGGATGAATCTGCCGGGGGTGGAGAAAATCCCCCGCGCAGACTTTGTGCACCACCGACGACGGAGTCTCACTGGCCGACGAAGGAAACGGTGGTTTTCCCGTCAGCAAAGCATAGAGAATGGTCCCCAGCGAGTAGATGTCACTCCCGGGGCCCGCGACGGCCAGTTCGTCACGGAGCTGTTCCGGGGCAGCGTGGCCCAGGGTCCCGAGGCCGCGGGTGACCGTACCGGGGCTGCCGGGGAGTTGGTTCGACTGACCTGGGGGATGGATTTCGTCCGCGGTCGCGGGGCCGGTGGTGGGGGGGACAGACCCGGGCTGCCGCAGATCCTTGGCGAGTCCCCAGTCGACGACCAGCGTTTCACCATACGGCCCCAGCAGGATGTTGGCCGGTTTCAGGTCGCGATGCAGCACCCCCTGGCTGTGGGCGTAGGCCATGGTGTGGCAGACATCAATCACCCGACGCAGCAGGCCGCGCCAGGCGAGGTCGCGCTCGGCGGGGTCGGTGGGGGGAGCATCATGAAATTGCCGCAGTGCCTGATGCAGGGTGCCCGACTGCTCTCCCGAGATCAGCCGCATGGCATAGAACGGACGGCCATCGGGCTGGCTTCCCCGGCTGTACACGGGAATGATGCCGGGATGTTCGAGGCGGCCGGTGATGGACGCCTCGGTGAGAAACCGCTGCCGGTAGGCCTCGTCGTCGGCTCCCGTGGGGAGAATCTCTTTGAGGGCGACGGTGCGCTGGAACTCGCGGTCGAGCGCTTCGGAGACCACCCCCATCCCTCCGGCAGCGAGAGGCCGAAGGATTTCGAAACGCGGACCGGCAGCCGACGAAACGGGCTGGAGGGAAGCCGACTGCAGTTCCCCGAGCAGTTCTTCGAGGGTGGCCAGCACGGTCTCGCGATGCGCGGGGGCGACGCCGGCGAGGTACGATTCCAGATCGGCCGCGGTTCCCTGGT
>Ga0315902_10001465_pt1 | contig 37857 bp, 33 predicted proteins | sample LakEriMetagenome_9_FD_203523 | JGI IMG/M metagenome (GOLD analysis project Ga0315902, IMG submission 203523) | Freshwater fungal communities from buoy surface, Lake Erie, Ohio, United States - Buoy 12 MA117 | ecosystem: Environmental > Aquatic > Freshwater > Lake > Lake biofilm | place: USA... | reverse complement strand
CCCCTCGCCGGTGGCCATGTGCAGCCAGGTCGCCGCGGCGGCCAGTTCGTCCCAGAAGCCGCTGAAGCTGTCGTAGAAGCCCCGTGCGGCGGTGTAGCCCGCGTCGCTTCGGGTCGCATCGGCGAATTCGTACAGGGTGCGGGCGCGTGCCAGGCAGGTGTCGGCGTAGGTGGGATCCGTCGACCTCAGCACCACCGCGGCCGCCGCCAGCGCCGCAGCGGTGGCGGCCACCACGGTGGACGCGGGAGCCGCCACCGTCGCCTTGTACGAGGGGCGTGCCATCACCTCCTCGACCGACTCCGCCGGTCCCCACCAGCCGTGGTCGGCGCTGCCCGAGCCGACCTGGTAGACGAACTCCTGCGGGGCCACGTGGCACTTGATGAAGTAGTCGGTGCCCCAGCGGATGGCCTCGCGCATGGCCTGCGCCAGGCCGAGTGGCCCGTAGGCGCCCGCACTTTCGTGCAGGCTCCAGCACAGCAGCGTCACCGTGGTTGCCATGGGCAAGCCGAACTTGACGTGGTCGCCCGCGTCGAAGTAGCCGCCGGTCAGGTCCCGGCCGATGTCCTGTCCGTCCTTCAGGCAGGACGGGCCGCGCCAGATCACGGGCTGGTCAGGCGGCAGCGGGCCGCTGCGCTGCTGGTGATAGAACCACAGGGCCTTCTGCAAGGCGTCGCTGTACTGGTGGGCGGGTACTGTCTGGGCGGCGGCTGGCGAGGGCGCCAGCGCTGCGGTGCCCGTGGCCAGCCCGGTCAACCCGGCCAGCCCCGACAGCATCGGGGCGCTGCGGCCCGCTGCCAGGGTGCCCGCCGCCGCCCCCGCCTTCAGGAAGTCGCGCCGGGTACCGGGCTTGTCATGTTCGCGGTGCATTCCTGCCTCCAGTGAGGGCGCCGCCGATGCAGAGCCTGTTCAGGGAAGGGTACGCTCGAAATGATAGAAGCGGCAAGGGTTGCTGACCCCCGGTATGAGGGGGCCTTGCCCACCCTCAAGAGGCTTGATGCATTCCCGAAGCCCAAAGGGGCCGGGCACACAGCGGAATGCGCACTTCCCCGAAGACCGCCGCGCGCGACCCGCGCTTACAGTGCTGCGCACCCCATCGTCCGGACTGCCCATGAGCCCTTGCCCTCGCCCCCATCACCTGCCCAGGCGCCTGGCCCTGGCCTGCACCACCGCTGCCTTCCTGTGGCTGTCGGGCTGCGCCGTGGGGCCGACGGCACCTCCACCGCCACCCGAGGCCGCCCCGCTGGCCGCGGCCTGCCCCGAGGGCGTGCCGTCCGGCGCGCGCTGCCTGCGCGGCCAGGACTCGGCCACCTCGCACTACCTGATCGTCATGCCCGAGCGCTGGAGCGGCGTGCTCGTGGTGCATGCCCACGGCGGGCCGAACCTGGGCCCGCCCACGGCTGCGCGCGCCAACGAGGACATCAAGCGCTGGGCCATCACCGTGCGCGAGGGCCACGCCTGGGCGGGCTCGGTGTTCCGCCAGGGCGGCTTTGCCGTGACGACCGCGGCCGAGGACACCGAGCGCGTGCGCCGCATCTTCATCCAGCATGTGGCCAAGCCCAAGCGCACGCTGCTGCATGGACAGTCCTGGGGTGCGATGGTGGCGGCGCGCGCCGCCGAGATGTACCCGAAGAGCTGGGAAGGCATCCTGCTGACCAGCGGCGTGGTGGCCGGGCCCGCAACCTACGACTTCCGCCTGGACCTGCGCGCCCTGTACCAGCACCTGTGCGGCAACCACCCGCGCCCCGGTGAGCCGGCCTATCCGCTGTCCATCGGCCTGCCCGCAGACTCGAAGATGACCAACGCCGACCTGGCCGCTCGCGCCGACGAGTGCCTGGGACTGCGCAAGCCCGCCGCACAGCGAACGGCCGAACAGGCCCAGCGCATCAAGACGCTGGTGGACGTGGTGAAGACGCCCGAGAGCTCGCTGATCAGCCACCTCAACTGGGGCACCTTCACGCTGCGCGACGTGGTGCAGAAGTCCGGCGGCGCACCTTTCGGCAACGAGCGGGTGCGTTACTCGGGCTCGGCCGACGATGCCGCCCTGAACGCGGCGGTGCCGCGCTTCAAGCCCGACCCGCAGGCCCAGGCCCGCTTCGTCGCTGACGTGGACCACGCCGGCCGCTTTGCCGTGCCGGTGCTCACCACCCACGGCATCAACGACTCCACGGTGTTCGTGGAGGGGCACGACACCCTGCGCCAGCGCATGCAGGCCGCAGGCAACGGCCAGCGCCTGGTGCAGACCTTCGTGGACTCGCGCGAGCACAGCTACCTGGGCGATGCCATCTACCCGCCCCTGTTCGAGGCGCTGCTGAACTGGGTGGAGCGCGGCGACAAGCCCAGCCCCGCAGGTATCGCCCAGCGGTGCAGTGAGCTCAAACCCGCACAGCCGGCCGAGTGCCGATTCCTGCCCGACTTCACGGCGCGGCCCTTGGCCACGAGGATTCCTCCGCGTTGAACGCCGCCACCCTGGCGCTGTGCGGCGCCTTGCTTGCGGCCGCGCCCTGGGCGGCTGCGCAATCGGCCGCCGGTGCTCCTGCTGCCCCGCCGGCCTACACCGTGCCGGGCACTCAGCTGCGCGCCGACGGCGTTCCGGAGAACATCCCGCGCTTGCGTGCGGCGCAGGATGCCGCCCCGCAGGCACCCGGCTTCCTGGCCTGGCACCCCCAGCGCTCGCAGATGCTGGTGCTGGCCCGGCTGGGCTCCACGCGCCAGCTGCACGTGCTGGAACACCCGCAGACCGCTGCGCGGCCGCTGACGCGCGGGCGCGCAGCGGTGCTGGACGCCCAGTGGGAGCCCCAGGACGCGCAGTACGCCGTGTTCAGACGCGACGAGGGCGGCGACGAGGCCTGGCGGCTGTACCGCGTCGACGACCAGACCGGCGCGCAGCCCGTGCTCGTGAGCACCCCGCCCGGCCGGGTGTCGGAGTTCGCCTTCCTGCCCGGCGGCCGAGGGCTGGTCTACATCCTGGAGCGGCTGGACCGGCAGGCGCGCGAGGGCGACGACGAGCGCGCCGCCCACTCCTGGCTGGTGTGGGTGGACCCGAAGCAGCCCGAGTCCACGCGCATGCTGCTGAACCTGCCGGGCGTCAAGCTCAGGGGCCTGACGCTCACGGCCGAGGGCGGCCTGACCGTGTTCCAGGGCCAGGGGCGCGGTGACAGGGGCTTCAGACTGCTCTTCGGCCCCGACCTGGGTCGACCCGAGCGCCTGAACGAGCCCACGCCAGGTGCCGTGCGCGAGGGGGAGCCGGTGCAGTGGGGCTGGCGCTCCTCGCGCACCGACTTCCTGCACCTCGTGCGCACGGGCGAGAAGTCCAACCGCCGGGAGTCGCTGCTGACCGACATCCCCGCCGACGTGGAGCGGCTGGCGGTGCCGCCGCCCCAGGGGCCGCCCCGCCCGCTGGTGGTGGTGCACAACGAGGGCGGCCTGTCCGTGATGCGGCTGGTCGACCCCGCCGCCCCTCAAGGCGAACCCAGACGACTGGAGCTGGATCTGCCTGCGGGTGTGGTCAGACGCCTGGCCTGGCACCCCAGTCTGCCGCTGCTGGCCATCGAGCACACCTCGGCCCACCACGCGAACCGCCTGTACGTCTACGACCACGCCACGCAGCAGTTGCAGGACTGGTCGGGCCGTCCGCCCCCGGCGCGCCAGACGCCCGAGTTCACGCTCCTGCGCTGGAAGAGCTTCGACGGGCTTGAGATCACCGGCTGGCACGTCGCGCCGCCGGCGCGCTTCGAGGGGCCCCGCCCGGTGCTCATCCACCTGCACGGCGGGCCGGTGGGACAGTCGCGCCCGGGCTCGCTGGGCCCGCTGGAGCGCTGGGCGGTCGAGGAACTGGGCATGCACCTGGTGATGCCCAATGTGCGCGGGTCCGATGGATTCGGCCAGCGCTTTCGCACGCTGGACGACGGCCGCCGGCGAGAAGACGCTGTCAAGGACGTGAGTGCGCTGCTGGACCTGGTGGCGCGCACGCCGTCGATGCGTGCCGACCGCGTGGTGGTGGAAGGCGGCAGCTACGGCGGCTACCTGACGCTGGCGGTGGCGGTGCACGAGGCCGCGCGCATCGCTGGGGCGATCTGCTCGGTGGGCATCGCCAACTTCGTCACCTTCCTGGAGCAGACCGAGAGCTACCGGCGCGAAAACCGGCGCCAGGAGTATGGCGATGAGCGCGACCCGCAGATGCGCGAGTTCCTGACCCGCATCTCGCCGGTGACGCGCGCCGCCGAGATCCGCAACCCGCTGCTGGTGGTGCATGGCCGCAACGACCCGCGGGTGCCCTACGGCGAAGCCGAGCAGATCGTGCGGGCGGTACGCGCCAACGGCGTGCCGGTGTGGTTCCTGACCGCCGACGACGAGGGCCACGGCTTTCGGCAGGCGACCAACGCCAGCTTCCGGGTGGATGTGGCGCGGGAGTTCCTGCGCCGCATCGTCGAGGGAAGGCCGCTTCAGCCTTGAGCCCGAAGCGCTCGCAGTGACACACTCCGCTTTCCAGAGGAAAGGAAGCTCCCGATGAAGACGACTTCACTCTGTCCACGCCTGCTGGCGCCGCTGCTTGCCGCGTCCGCGCTGGCTCTGGCCTCGGTGTCCGGCGCCTCGGCCCAGACCCTGCGCTGGGCCAGCCAGGGCGATGCCCAGACGATGGACCCACACTCGCAGAACGAGGGCCTGACCAACGCCATCAACGGCCAGGTCTACGAGACGCTGGTCCGGCGCGACAAGCAGCTCAACCTGGTGGCGGCGCTGGCCACCGAGTGGGCGCAGACGGGGCCTACCACCTGGCGCTTCAAGCTGCGGCCGAACGTGAAGTTCCACGACGGCTCGTCCTTCACCGCCGAGGACGTGGTCTTCTCCATCAACCGCGGCAAGGAACTCACCTCCCAGTTGAACGTCTATGCCAACGCCGTGGGCACGCCGGTGGCCATCGACCCGCTGACCGTGGATTTCCGGCTCGACAAGGTCAACCCGGTGTTCATGCAGCACATCGGCGCGCTGTGGATCATGAGCAAGCAGTGGGCCGAGAAGCACAAGGTGCTCAAGCCGCTGGACTTCAAGAACAAGGAGGAGAGCCACGCCAGCTTCAACACCAACGGCACCGGCCCGTTCATGCTCGCGGCCCGCCAGCCCGGCATCAAGACCACCTACAAGCGCAATCCCAACTGGTGGGGTCGCTTCGAGGGCAACGTCCAGGAGATCGTCTACACCCCGATCGGCAACGACGCCACGCGCCTGGCCGCGCTGGTCTCCGGCGAGATCGACTTCGTGCTCGACCCGGCCCCGCGCGACATCGCCCGCCTGCGCAACACCGCCGGCGTGAAGGTGATCGACGGCCCGGAGAACCGCATCGTCTTCATCGGCATGGACCAGCACCGCGACGAGCTGCAGTACAGCAACGTCAAGGGCAAGAACCCCTTCAAGGACGCCCGGGTGCGCCGCGCCCTGTACCAGGCGGTGGACATCGAGACGATGAAGACCAAGCTGATGAACGGGCAGAGCTTTCCCTCCGGCGGCATGACCCCTTCGCCATTGGCCGCCTACAACGATGCGGACATCGAGAAGCGCCTGCCCTTCGACCTGGCAGCCGCGCGGCGCCTGATGTCCGAGGCCGGCTACGCAGACGGCTTCGAGGTCACGCTGGACTGCCCGAACAACCGCTATGTCAACGACGAGGAGATCTGCATCGCACTGGCCGGCATGTGGGCGCAGATCAAGGTGAAGGTCAAAGTCAATGCCATGCCGCGGGTGACCTACTTCCCCAAGCTGGAGAAGTTCGACACCAGCCTGTACATGCTGGGCTGGGGCGGCGCCGTGACCGACGCCGAAACCACCCTCACCCCGGTGATGCGCAACCTCGGCGACAAGGGCGTGGGCCTGTACAACTACGGCCGCTCGAAGAACGACAAGTTCGATGCCCTGGCCGCGCAGTCCAGCGTGGAGGCTGATGCGAAAAAGCGCGAGGAGTTGATCAAGTCCGCCCTGCGCGAGTGGCGTGACCAGGTGCACACCATTCCCCTGCACCGGCAGGTGATCCCCTGGGCCGCACGCAGCAACGTCACCGTGGTGCACCGCGCCGACAACTGGCTGGAGGTTCCGTGGATCACGATCAACCGCTGAACCCCGGTCACCCCGGTGGGGCGAACACCAGGGAGCCGCTCTGGGCAGCCGCCCTGCGGCGCCGCGCCGCGCTGCGCCTGCTGGGCGCCACCGCCACCACCACCGCCGCTGGCGCCTGGGCCGTGTGGCCGACGTCCGCCCTGGCGCTGAGCGAGACCGACGCGGCCGGCGGCGTGCGCGCTGCGCTGGAGCGCGGAGCGATTGCCGCCGTGGGACTGCTGGGCCGTAATGACGGCTTTCTGGGCAACCCGCTGGTGCGCATCCCGCTGCCCGGCTTCCTCAACGATGCCGCCAAGCTGCTCAAGGCCACCGGCCAGGGCAAGCGCGTGGACGAACTGGTCACCTCGATGAACCGCGCCGCCGAGGCCGCGGTGCCCGAGGCCAAGTCGCTGCTGGTGGCCACGGTCAAGGCCATCAGCGTGGAAGATGCGCTGAAGATCGTGCGCGGCGGCGACACCTCGGTGACCGAGTTCTTCGCCCGCAAGACCCGCTCGCCGCTGGGCGAGAAGTTCCTGCCCATCGTGACCAAGGCCACCGAGAAGGTGTCGCTGGCCGCGCGCTGGAACGCCGTGGCCGGCAAGGCGCAGTCGCTCGGCCTGGTCAAGCCCGAGGACGCCAACGCCCAGCGCTACGTCACCGGCAAGGCGCTGGACGGGCTGTACCTCATGATCGGCGAGGAGGAGAAGAAGATCCGTGCTGATCCGGTCAAGACCGGCAGCGCGATCCTGCGCCAGGTGTTCGGCAGATAAGCAAGCCAGCCCGACCAGCGGGCTTGGTGGCCATCAGGCACCGCGAGGCCACAGCAGCGAGGCGGGATCCGGCACCGCTTCGCGAGCCGCCAGGTCTTCGCCCACCAGCTCGCTCACCACGCCCAGGCCTCTGGCGTCGATGCCGGGAAGGCCCTGAGTGCGCAGGCGCTCCAGCACGGCAGTGGCCGCGGCCTGTGGTACGTCGAAGCGCTGTGCGGCCAGGGCCACCGCCTCCTCGTCGTGGGCTGGATCGAGCAGCCAGGCCCAGGACGCCGCCCAGGCCGCCTGGAAGGCCGACGCGACATCGGGATGGGCCTGCGCCCACTCGCGCCGGCAGGCGGCCACCGGGCCGGGGTAATCGGGGAAGGCCTCGCGCGTGCCGGTCAGGCGAATGAAGCCCGCCTGCGCCAGGCCGCGGTCCAGCGGCGGATTGACGAAAGCCGCCTGCACACGCCCCTGGCGCAGCGCGTCGGCGCGCTCCTGTGTGCCACCGACCTCCGCCAGCATGACATCGGCGGGGCCGAAGCCGCGTGAGAGGAGCAGGCGGCGAAGCAGCAGCGCATAGCCGCTGCGCGCGCCGTCCACGCCGATGGGCTGGCCCTTGAGCGCCTCCAACGAAGCCACCCCCGGCGCGGCCATCAGCGCCACATCGGGCGCGTGCGACTGCGCCGCCAGCACCACCATCGGGCATCCCTCGGCGGTGGCGCGCACCACGTGGTCGGCCAGCTGCAGGCCGGTGTCGAAGCGCCCTTCGCGCAGGCCGGCCAGTTGCACCGTCGAAGACCCGGTTGCGGTGACCTCCAGCGCCAGCCCGTGTTGCACAAACAGGCCCTGCGCCAGGCCGGCCTCCAGCGCCCAGACGGGGTAGCCGCCGGAGATGTAGGACAGGCGCAGCGGGGTGGCCATCACCGGGGTCTCGTCGGTCCTCGGCGCAAGGTCAGTCGAGCTTCACGCCCGAGGCCCGCATCACCTCACCCAGCGCCACGGTTTCCTCGTCGATGAACTTGTCGAAGGCGGCCGCCTCCATCTTGAAGGGCACCGCGCCCAGCGCCTCCATCTTCTCGCGCACCTCCGGCAGGTCCAGCACGGCCGACACCTCCTTGTTCAGGCGGTCGATCACCGCGCGCGGCGTCTGCGCCGGGGCCAGCATGCCGATCCAGAAGTTGAACTGGCCCTGCGGGTAGCCGGCCTCGGCGCTGGTGGGGATGTTGGGGAAGGCGGTGCTGCGCTTGTCCGAGCTCACCGCCAAGGCGGTGACCTTGCCCTCGCGGATCATGGCCACGCTGGACACCATGGGCACGAAGGCGTAGTCCACGCTGTTGCCTGCCAGGTCGGCCAGCATCTGCGGCGTGCCCTTGTAGGGTACGTGGGTGCCCTTGAGCTTCAGACCGTGCACGAACTTCTCGGCGTTCACGTGGGCGGCGCTGCCGATGCCGGCGCTGGCGTAGTTCAGGCCGGCCGGGGCGGCGCGCACCTTGTCCACCAGCTCCTTGACGTTCTTCACGCCCAGGCCGAGCCGGGTCACCAGCGCGCTGGGCAGCGTGCCCAGGGGCGTGACGGCCACCAGGTCCTTGAGCTGGTAGCTGAGCTTGGAGTACAGCACCGGGTTGACCACGTGGCCGGTGGACACCACCACCACCGTGTGGCCGTCAGGCGCCGACTTGGCCACCAGGCCGGTGCCGATGGTGCCGCCGGCGCCGGCCTTGTTGTCCACCACCACGGTCTGGCCGATGCGCGGGCCCAGGCGCTCGGCCACCAGCCGCGCCATCACGTCGGTGGCGCTGCCCGGCGTGAAGGGCACGACGATGGTGACGGTCTTGGTTGGCCAGGCCTGGGCCTGGGCGTTCACGGTGGCGCCCAGGGCGAAAGGAGCAGCCGCAGCGGCTGCAACGCAGCGCAGGGACAGTCGACGGGTCGGGTTCATGGGCAGGGTCTCCTCAGGGTGGGGACAAGGGGTAGTCTTCAAGCATCACCAGGTACATGCGCGCGGTGGCGCCATCGGCTTCCTGGAACTCGCGTTCCTCGTTGGGCAGGACGAAGGTGGTGTCGCCCGGGCCCAGGTGGACCGTGGTGTCACCGCCGCGAAAACGCACGCGGCCGTGCACCACCAGGTACAGCTTGCCGGCGCGCGAGGCCTTGGGCTCGACCCGCCCGCCGGGGCCCAGGTCGAGGCAGGCCGACCACACGCCGGCCAGCGGCGTGGCGTCCATGCCCTGCACCCGGCGCATGGTCATGCCCTGGTGGCCGGGGGCGGTGTAGGCCGGGGCGTCGGCTTCGCGCATCACGTGCATGGCGGCTTCTCCTGCGATGTCCGCGGCTTCAACCCGCGGCCACGTCGATCAGGCCCACGCCGCCACTGGCGAAGGTCTCGCGGAAGGCTTGCGCTGCATCGGCCATGCGCCACACCCGCGCCCGCTCCTCGGCGGGCAGCTGCAGGCGTCCGCTGGCCAGGTGGGGGATGAGCGTGCGCAGCATCTCGTTGGCGGCCACGGTGTCCCGCTTGAGCGAGTCGCAGCCGTAGAAGGTGAGCTCCTTGCGGAAGAAGCGGAAGATGTCGAAGGGCGTGTCGCGCGCCAGGGTGGAGATCAGCACCTGCCGGCCCTTTTGCGCCAGCACGTCCAGCGACAGACCCAGATACGGGCTGCCCACCGTGTTGAACAGGACGGGGTAGCCCTGGCCACCGCTCAGGTCCATCAGACGCTCGGTGAGCTTCGGGTCTTCCAGGTCCAGCAGGTGGTCGAAGGCGTGGCCCGCCACCGGCGCAGAGGCCGCACGCTTGATGCCCACCACCGTGGCCCCGTACAGGCGGGCGATGGCCGCCGCGGCCAGCCCCACCTTGCCCATCGCCCCACCGACCAGTACGCGGTCGCCCGGCTGCGGAAACCCCGCCTTGGCGTAGCCGTCCACCACCGTGACCCAGGCCACCCCCAGCGTGGCCGCCTGCACATCGGACACATTGGCGGGCTTTTCCAGCAGCGCGCGCTGCGGCAGCACCAGGTGCGTGGCGTGGCTGCCGTCGCGGGTGATGCCCACGTCACCGCCCGAGCCGAAGACCGTCTTGCCGATCCAGGCCGAGGGGCCCTGCTCCACCACGCCGACATAGTCGCGGCCGGGGGTCCGGGGAAACACGGCCTGCGGCATCTGGCCCAGCGTGGCCTTCACGTCCGAGGGGTTGATGGCCGCCCAGCGCACGCGGATGACCGCCTCGGTGGGGCCGCACACCGGCGGCGCCTGTTCGCGCACCTCAATGTGCAGATCGGACAGCTGGCCGCAGGGCCGGGACAGGAACAGTGCGGGCATGGAGAAGGTCCTCCTCAGTTGTGTTCGCGCAGGCCCCACATCGCACGCGCCTCGGCGGCGGTGGCCAGCGTGCCGCCCAGCTGGCGGATGATGTCGCGGGCACGGGCCACCAACGGGGCATTGCCCGCGGCGAGCTCGCCCTTGTCGAGGTAGATCGTGTCCTCCAGGCCGATGCGCACGTGGCCACCCAGCAGCCAGGCCTGGGCCACGATGGGAAAAGCCCAGCGGCCGATGCCGAAGGCCGTCCAGTGCACGCCCTGCCCTGCGTTGGGCAGCAGGCCGCGGGCGAAGAGCAGCGCCTCGGGGGTGGACGGCAGCGCGTAGCGCACGCCGGTGACCAGCGTGTACAGGCAGTCGGCCGGCAGCGTGCCCTCCTTCACCAGGGTCTGCGCCAGCACGAGGTCACCCGAGTCGAAGCATTCCAGCTCGGGCTTCGTGCCGGCCTCCAGGATGACCCGTGCCATGCGCCGCACATTGGTCGGCGTGTTGATCACCACCTGGTCGCCCGAGTTCATGGTGTTGAGGTCGAGAGAGCACACATCGGGCTTGAGCGCCGCCACGTGGGCCACCCGCACCTCGGGCGCGCACAGCGTTGTGCCGGGCCCGGCCACCTTGGGGTCTTCGTCCGAGGGCACGAAGCGTCCGCCCGGGCCGGTGGTGAGGTTGATCACCAGGTCCCGGTTGCGCGCACGGATGCGGCGCATCACGTCGGCGTACAGGTCCACCTCCATCGAGGGGCGGCCGGTGGCCGGGTCGCGCACGTGGATGTGCACGGCGGCGGCACCGGCTTCGGCGGCGGCCAGGCAGTCGTCGGCGATCTGCTCGGGCGTGATGGGCAGATGCGGGGTCTGGCCCGGCTGGGTGATGTTGCCGGTGACGGCGCAGGTCAGGACGGTGCGGGGGGCGTGCATGTCGGCTGAGGCTTGTGTTTCAGAGCGTGAGGTGGCGTCCGCCGTCCACCACCACCGTGGTGCCATTGGCAAACGACATCGTGGTCACGAGCGCGACGATGGCGCGCGCCACGTCGTCGGCCTCGCCCACCCGCCGCAGCGGCGTGGCGGCCGCGGCCTTGGCATTGAAGTCGGCGCCGCGCCCGGGCACGAAGCCGGTGTTCACCACTCCCGGCGACACGCCCACCACGCGCAGCTGCGGCGCCAGCGCCTTGGCCAGGGCCTTGGTCATCAGGTCCGTGCCGGCCTTGGCCGCGGCGTAGGCCAGGTTGCTGCCCTGGCCGGTGAAGGCGGCAATCGACGACACGTTCACCACCACGGCATCGGGCACCGCCCGCATCTGCGGCGCGAAGGCACGCACCGTGGCAAAGGCACCGCGCCAGTTGACCTGGAAGATGCGGTCGATGAGCTCGTCGGTCAGGCCGTCCAGATCGGCCACCGGCACGGCCTGCGTGAAGCCGGCGCTGTTCACCAGGATGGCCGCAGGGCCCATCTGCGCGGCCACCTCGGCCGCGGCGCGGGTGAGAGAGGCCGAGTCGGTGACCTCGGCGATGAAGGCCGCATGAGGGCCCGCGGCCACCGCCGGCAGCATGGCCAGCACGGCGTCGGCCTTGGCCGGGCCCGGGCCACGGTGCACGAGTGCGACGCGCACACCCAGTGCGGCCAGGCGACGCGCCGTCTGCGCGCCGATGGCGCCGGCGCCGCCGACGATCACCGCCACGCGGCCGTCCAGGCGGTCCACGGGGGCATAGGGTGTCGGGGTGGGTGTCGACGCAGCGCAGGCTTGGGGTGGTGCGTTCATCGTGCAGCGTGGGGGGCGGCGGGCGGGGCCGTGGGATCGCCAGCGGTGGGCTTCAGTCCAGCGGCGGGTGGGGGATGCGGGTCTGCCCGGGTTCGAGCATGAACTCCACGTCGAGCAGGAACTCGCCCTGCCGCTGCGGGTGGGGCTGCAGCTGCCTGACCAGCGAGCCTACGTCGCCGAAGACCACGTCCTGGCCCATGTGCGGGTCGGCGTGGTCGAAGATCTGCGTGGACAGCACGCGGAAGCCCTCGGCGATGAGCATGAAGTGCAGGTGCGCCGGGCGCATCGCGTGGCGGCCCTGGGCCTCGAGCAGGCGGCCCACCGGCCCGTCCACCGGGATGGGGTAGCCCGCGGGGCGCACGGTCATGAAGTGCAGGCGCCCGTCGCCGTCGCTGGTGAAGGTGCCGCGCAGGTTCATGTCGGCCTGGTCCGGGTCCTGGTTCTCGTAGAAGCCCACGGGCGAGGCCTGCCACACGTCCACTCGTGCACCGGCGATTGGCTGTCGCTGCAGGTCGGTGACGCGCAGGCGCACCTCCAGGCGCGGGCCTTCGGTGTCGGGCGTGCAGATCGACTCGCCGTGGGCGCGCTGCGGCTGGTTGGCGCGCCAGAAGGGTCCGATCAGCGCCGACTCGGTGCCGCCGGCGGCGACGATGCGCCGCGCATCGGCCACCTGCACCAGGGTCGACAGACCCAGCACGTCGGCCAGCAGGATGGCCTCGTTCTTCTGCGGCCCCGTGGCCTTGCCCACGGCGTTGAGGAACTGCAGGGCGACCTCCAGCTCCTCGTAGGTGAGGCCGGTTTCCTGGGCGCAGGCGAACAGGTGGCGCACGAGGCTGTCGATCACCTCGCGCAGCCGCTCGGGCTGAGTGCGGGCATTGGCCGCACGCACGGCGGCCAGCAGGCTGGCGGGGTCGCTGGGGTTGCCCAGGGGCGGCTCAGGAGAGGTCACGGGGCGCGGGTTCCGGGATCGACGGGAAGCGGCCGATTCTGCACGCCGCCGCCACAGCGGACATCGGGGTTGGCCACAGGGGGGCTTTGCCCTTGCAGGCATGATGCGCCGCATGCTGGTTCTCGAAGGCGTGCACAAGTCCTACGGCGAGGTGAGCGTGCTGCACGGCGTGAGCCTGGCGGTGGCGGCGGGCGAATTCGTCGCCCTGGTGGGCGAGTCGGGCGTGGGCAAGAGCACGCTGCTGAACTGCATCGCCGGCCTGGACGATGCCGACGGCGGCCGCATCGAGCTGTGCGGCCAGGCCGTGCACGCGCTGGACTCCGACGGCCGTGCCCGGCTGCGGCGCGAGCAACTGGGCTTCGTGTTCCAGGCCTTCCACGTGCTGCCGCACCTGGACGTGGCCGACAACGTGGGCCTGCCGCTACGCCTGCTCGGCCGCCCGCAGGCGCAGGCCACGCAGCGCGTGCAGGAGATGCTGCAGGCGGTGGGCCTGCAGGGCCTGGGCGCACGCATGCCGGCCCAGCTCTCGGGCGGGCAGCTGCAGCGCGTGGCCATCGCCCGGGCGCTGGTGCACGCCCCGGCGCTGGTGCTGGCCGACGAGCCCACCGGCAATCTCGACCCCGACACCGCCTCGCGCGTGCTCGACCTGCTGTGCCGGCAGGCGAGCGAGGGCGGGACGGCCTGCCTGCTGGTGACGCACTCCGAGGCCGCCGCGCGCCGAGCCGACCGGGTGCTGCGCCTGACGCCGCAGGGCGTGCAGCCCGACGGCCCGGCCCGGCCGTGAAGGGGCTCTTCCCGCTGTGGCTGGCCGCCGAGTGGCGGCACCACCCGCTGCGCCAGGCCGTGGCCGCGCTGGCGGTGGCCCTGGGCGTGGCCCTGGCATGGTCGGTGCACGTTATCAACGTCTCGGCGCTGTCGGAGTTCTCGGCCGCCGTGAGATCGGCCAACGGCGAGCCTGACGCGGTGGTGCGGGGCCCGCGCGAAGGCTTCGATGATCGGCTGCTCGATGCGGTGGCCGCACTGCCCGGCGTGCGCAGCGCCAGCCCGGTGATCGAGTTCGACACCTACGCGGCGCTGGGCGAGGCGCCCGCACCCACGACCGGGCCCACGGCATCAGCGCCGGAAGCGGCCGCGGTGCCCACATCCGCGCCGTCTGCCACCGCGGCCAGCCGCCGGGCCTCGGCTCGGCTGCCCGTTCGGGTGATCGGCCTGGACGCGCTGGTGGCTGCGCCGCTGACCCCCGACGTGATGCCCCGCCCCGCCGCGGGCGCCGACCGCCTGGCCGCGGTGGACCCAGGCCTGGCGTGGCTCAATGCCGCGGCGCGCCAGGCCCTGGGCGCCGCCGACGGCCAGGCGCTGCGGCTGCAGGTGGGCCCACGCTGGCACACGCTGCGGGTGGCCGGCCCGGTGGCCGCGGGCGGCACGCCGCTGGTGGTGGTGGACATCGCCGCGGCGCAAGACGCCTTCGGCTATGGGGGGCGGCTGTCGCGCATCGACCTTCGGCTCTCACCCGGGTACCCCGCGCAGGGGCTGGCGGGCCTGCTGCCGGCGGGTCTGAACCTGCAGCCGGCCAACGAGGCCGAGCAGCGGGTGTCGCAACTTTCGCGCGCCTACCGCACCAACCTCACCGTGCTGGCCTCGGTGGCGCTGCTGGTGGGCGCTTTTCTCGTGTTCTCGGTGGTGGCGCTGTCGGTGGCACAGCGCACGCCGGCGCTGGCCTTGCTGGGCGTTCTGGGCCTGACCGACGGCCAGCGGCGGACGCTGGTGCTGGCGGAGTGTGCGGTCCTGGGCGCCGTGGGCGCCGCCGCTGGGCTGGCACTGGGCACGGCGCTGGCCGCCGCGGCCTTACGCTTCCTCTCGGGCGACCTGGGCGGCGGCTATTTCCCCGGCATCTCCCCGCCGCTGCAGGTGCAGCCCCTGGCGATGGCCGGCTTCTTCGCCCTGGGGGTGGCCTCGGCGGTGGTGGGCGGCTGGGTGCCGGCGCTGCAGGCCCGGCGGCTGAAGCCGGCGCAGGCGCTGAAGGGGCTGGGGCAGACCGATGCATCGCCCGAGCGGGCACGCCGTCAGGGCGCACTGGCCCTGGGGCTGCTCGGCCTGGGCGGCGCGCTCAGCCTGGCCCCGCCCGTCTTCGGCCTGCCCCTGGCGGCCTATGTCGGCGTGGCCGCCCTGCTGGTGGGCGGCGTGGCGCTGGTGCCCTGGGCGGTGCAGGTGATGCTGTCCTGGGCAGGCCATCCCTGGAAGCCGCTGCCGCTGCTGGCCCTGCAGCGTCCGCGCTTTCACCGGCACACCGCCACCGCGGCCGTGGCCGGCGTGGTGGCCAGCCTGGCGCTATCAGCCGCGTTGACGGTGATGGTGGGCAGCTTCCGGCTGGGCGTGGCCGACTGGCTGGACCAGGTGCTGCCTGCGGACCTGTACGCGCGCACGGCCTCCAGCAGCGCCGCGGCCGACCAGGCATGGCTGCCGCCTGCCTTCGTCAGCGCCGTGGCCGCCATTCCCGGTGTGCGCAAGGTCGAGGCCACGCGCACCCGAGCGCTGCAACTGGCGCCAGGTCGGCCATCGGTGAGCCTGGTGGCGCGCGACCTGTCAGACCCGGCGGCCGCGTTGCCGCTCATCGAGCCGGCCCTGCCCCCCCGCGACACCGGCTCGGCCCAAGTGGACGTCTTCGTCACAGAGGCCATGGTGGCGCTGTACGGCGCCCGCCCCGGCAGCACGCTGACGCTGCCCCTGGCCGGCCGCGAGGTCAGCGCCCGGGTGCGCGGGGTCTGGCGCGACTACGCGCGGCAGTTCGGTGCGGTCGCCATCGACGCCGCCGACTACCGCGCGCTCACCGGTGACAAGCGCATCAACGACCTCGGGCTGTGGCTGCAGCCCAGTGCGTCGATGGCCGCGGTGCAAGCAGCCTTGCGCGCCGCGGCGCCCGACCCGGCGATGCTGGAGTTCGCCTCCACCCAGGAGCTGCGCAGGATGTCGATGGCCATCTTCGACCGCAGCTTCGCCGTCACCGGCTACCTGCAGGCGGTGGCCATCGGCATCGGCCTGGTGGGGGTGGCCGCCAGCCTGTCGGCGCAGGTGCTGGCGCGGCGGCGCGAGTTCGGCCTGCTGGCGCACCTGGGCTTGACGCGGCGCCAGGTCACGGCGCTGGTCAGCGGCGAGACGGCGGCCTGGCTGGCCGCCGGCGTGGGCGTGGGGCTCGGGCTCGGCCTGCTGATCAGCGTGGTGCTGGTGCACGTGGTGAACCCGCAGAGCTTCCACTGGACGATGGAACTGGTGGCGCCGTGGTCGCGGCTGGCGCTGCTGTGCGCGGCGGTGATGGCTGCAGGCCTGGCCACCGTGGCCTTCACCGCCCGACGGGCGGCCAGCGTGCAGGCGGTGCGCGCGGTGCGGGAGGATTGGTGAAGCCCGCGTTCGGCCGGCGTGCCATGCTGTTGTCGGCTCTGGCGGGGCCGTGGCCGGTCATCGCCGCGGCCTCGTCCCCGACGGCGCCTGCACAGGCCTCGTCCGCACCCCTGCCCGACCCCGTGCGCCCTGGCCGGCCGATGGTCTTCCCACGCGACCACGGTGCGCACCCGGGCAGCCGCATCGAGTGGTGGTACGTCACCGGCTGGCTGCTACCGCAGTCCCTGTCGGCAGGCGCGGCCTCCGGCAGCGCGGCGCAGGCCATGGCGCCATCGGCCGGGACTGGGGCAGAGGACGACGCTCGGCGCTTGGGCTTCCAGGTCACCTTCTTTCGCAGCGCCACGGGCAAGGGCGACGGGCTGCTCAGCCGCTTCGCGCCGCGGCAGCTGCTCTTCGCCCACGCGGCCCTCAGCGACCTGGCCGCGCGCCGTCATGACCACGCGCAACGCCTCGCGCGCTGGTCAGGGCAGGCCGACGCGGCGCTGCGCGACCGCGCGATGCTCAATGACGCCGACGTCGCGGTGGGGGGCTGGCAGCTGCTGCGGACACCGGGCCCCGGCGCACTCGGCATGCCCGGCAGCCAAGCACAGAGCCTGGACTCGCGCTGGCTCACGCGCGTGGACACCCCCGACTTCACGCTGGACCTGTCGATGGCCCCCACCCAACCGGCGCTGCTGCAGGGCGAGCAGGGCTGGTCGCGCAAGGGGCCGCAGCCATCGCAGGCCAGCCACTACGTGAGCCTGCCGCAGCTGCAGGTGTCGGGGCGCCTGACGCGCCGGGGCGCCACGCAGGCCGTGGCTGGCCGCGCCTGGTTCGACCACGAGTGGAGCGACGAGTTGCTGCACCCGCAGGCCGTGGGCTGGGACTGGATCGGCATGAACCTGCACGACGGCTCGGCCCTCACCGCCTTCGTGCTGCGCCGCGCCGACGGCAGCGCCCTGTGGGCTGGCGGGAGCCTGCGCAGTGCCGCAGGCGCGCTGCGCGTCTTCGGCGCAGACGAGGTGCGGTGGCAGCCCGGGCGCACCTGGCGCAGCCCGGTGACCGGTGCCAGCTATCCCGTGCAGTGGAGCGTGCAGACCCCGTCTGGCCGGTTCACCGTGCAGGCCCTGGCCGATGCACAGGAACTGGACAACCGCTCCAGCATCGGCACCGCCTACTGGGAGGGCCTGTCGGCGCTGCTGGACGCACAGGACCGGCGCGTGGGGCTGGGCTACCTGGAGATGACGGGGTACGCGGGAAGGCTGGTGATCTGACTCAGAAGCCAACCGCCAGGCCGTGCGAAACCCGATGTAGCCTGTCATCCTGGGTCCATAAGGCCACGCAGCCGTGGTGCTGGGCGCAGGCCAGGTGCAGGGCGTCTGGCGTTCGAAGGCCGTGCAGGGCTCGCAACTCGGCGGCCCCGTCATACACCGCAGCCGGCATGTCGAGCAGGTGCAGAAGACTCATCGCCCGCTCGTAGCGCAGCCTCAGGGCCCGGTCACCGGACTTCATCGGCCCTACCAGGCACTCCAGCCTGACCAGCGGCGAGATGGCCAGTCGGGAACCCTGTGCCGCGGCCCGAGACAGTCGCTCGCGAGTGGCGCTGCCAAAGACTGGATCGTCCTCGACGGCGTAGACGAGAAGACAGCTGTCGAGGTAGATCAGTCCCATCCCGCGCGCTGCGCCTCGATGCGCGCCTGGATCTCGGCGTGGCGGTCGGCATCCGGCTGTCGCAAGGCCGACAGCGGCCAGGGATGCTGCCGCAGCCACTCGAGGAATTCGGCCGCCTCGCCCGGCTCGGCGGCGGCTCCAGCGTCATGCCCCAGAGGCACCAGGCGGGCCACTGCGCGGCCACGATTGGCAATCACCACGTCCTCACCGCTCTCGGCGCAGCGCAGCAACTCCGACAAGCGGTTCTTTGCTTCGAGTACGTTGACTTGCATGGCAGCCTGATGGGTGTAGAAACACCGATTGAATCTGGCCAGGATTATCGCCATTCCTGGCCAGCTCAGCCGGCACCCCGCCCTTCACGCCCTCAATCCGGCTTGATCCCCGCCCGCTTGACGATGTCGCTCCAGGTCTTCTGCTGCTGGGCGATGAAGGCGGCGAACTCTTCCGGGGGGCCGCCGCCGCCGGTGGCGCCGTCGCTGGCGAAACGCGCCGTCACTGAGTTGCTCTTCAGAGCCTTGAGCGACTCCTCCTGCAGGCGCTTGACCACCTCGCGCGGCGTGCCCGCCGGGGCCAGGATGCCGTACCACTGCGAGGTCTCGAAGTCCTTGAAGCCCATCTCGGCCACGGTGGGCACATCGGGCAGCGCGGCAATGCGCTGCGCCGTGCCCACGGCGATGGGCCGCAGCTTGCCGCTCTTGATGTGCGGCAGCAGCGCAGGCAGGCCGGCCGAGGTGGCGTGGGTGCGGCCGGCCAGCAGGTCGGTGAGCTGCGGGCCGGTGCCGCGGTAGGGGATGTGGGTGAGGAACATGCCCGTCACCATCTTCAGGTACTCCATCGCCAGGTGGCCGGCGCTGGCGTTGCCGGCCGAGCCGTAGTCCAGCTTGCCCGGGTTCTTCTTGGCGTAGGCGACGAACTCCTTGAAGTCCTTGGCCGGCACGTCGGGGTGGATGGCGAACAGGTTGGGCACCTTGGCCAGCAGCGTGACCGGGATGAAGTCCCTGTTCACGTCGTAGGGCTGGGTCGGGAAGATGTAGGGGTTGACCGCGAGCGAGCCCACGTGGCCCATGATGATGGTGTGACCATCAGGCGTGGCCTTGGCCACCTCGCTCATGGCCGGGATGCCCGCGCCGCCGCCCTTGTTGTCGACGAAGACGGTCTGGCCCAGCTGCTTGCTGAGCTCCTGCGCCACGGTGCGGGCCACGATCTCCGAGGTGCCGCCCGGGGCGAAGGGCACCACGAAGCGCACGGATTGGCGCGGCCAGGCGGCCTGCGCGCGCGCGCCGGTGCCCAGCAGGCCCAGGGCTGCGGCGCCTGCGGTGGCGGTGACGAGTTCGCGACGGTTGAGGCTCATGTGTTGTCTCCTGTCAGGTGTGCGGGCCCTCTTGGGGTGAGGGGCCCTGTTCTCAGAACTGGTAGCGGCGCAGGCCGCCGTCCACCGGGATCACCGCCCCCGTGATGTAGCCGGCCAGCGGGCTGGCCAGGAAGCACACCAGGTGGGCGATGTCCTCGGGCTCGCCGTAGCGGCCCACGGGGATCTCGTTGTCGCACTGCCACTGCCGGTACTCGGGCGTGTAGTTGCGGTAGATCTGCTCGGAATGGATGCGTCCAGGCGGGATGCAGTTCACGGTGATTCCGTGCGGGCCCACCATGCGGCTCAGGCCCTTGGCCCAGCTGTGCAGCCCGGCCTTGGCGCAGAAGGCGCCGTTGACGTGCTCGGGCTCGCTCTTGCCGGTGATGTTGACGATGCGGCCCCAGCGGCGCTCGATCATCTGGTCGACCAGCGCGTCGGCCAGCTGCCGCGGGCGGTGGAAGTTCAGCGTGATCGCCTCGTTCCAGGCGGCCTCGCTGACGTGCAGGTCCTTGAAGCTGCGCGAGCCGCCGGCGTTGTTGACCAGGATGTCCACGCTGCCCAGGCCCTGCAACGCCGCCTGCGCCAGCCGCGCGGCCGCGTCCTCGGCGTACATGTCCTGCTCGATGAGCACGGGCGCCGGAGCACCCGCCGTCTCGATCTGCTCGGCCAGCTCGCGCAGCTTGTCGGTGCGCCGCGCCGTCACCGCCAGGCGCACGCCCTCGGCCGCCAGCGCCAGGGCGATGCCCCTGCCGATGCCCACGCTCGCCCCCGTCACCAGGGCCGTGCGGCCCCTCAACTGCAGATCCATCTCGCTGTCCTTTCGGGTGCGTACTGTAGTGCCCGAGAGGCCGCTCTTCGGGGTCACCTGACGGCTTGAGGGGACTCAAGTCCCTACAGCTGAGGCGCGGCTGCAATGGTCGACATCACGGGCCGAGAGGGCCCGCCACAAGCCCCCATTGCCCAGGAGGAAGACACTATGCCCCGACACCTGCTTCGCCCGAACTTCAGCCCCAGCCACGCCGTCGTCGCCCTCACCCTCGGCGCCTGGTTTCCCGCGGCCCTGGCCACCGAACGCGGCATCGCGCCCAGCGGCGTGGCCTGGGCCTCGGGCGGGGTGAGCCACTCGGAGCTGCAGGACCTGCACGCCCGCCGGCAGGACTACACCTTCTGGCTGACCACCGCCGCGCTGCGCAGCGGCGCCCACCTGGCCGATGTGCAGGTGCGCATCCAGCGCGTGGGCTCCACCGCCGATACGCCGGTGCTGGCCTGCACGATGTCCGGGCCCTGGCTGTTCGCCAACCTGCCGCCGGGCCGCTACGTGGTCGAGGCGCGCTACCAGGCCGACGGCGGGCCTGCGCAGGTACGCCGCGGCATCACCACGCTGCACGCCGGTGACCGCCGGCAGATGGTGCTGTACTTCGACACCGGCGACGAGGTGGGCCTGGAGAGCACGCCCGCCTTCCCGCGCAACCCCTACGACGATGCGCCCACGCGCCAGGGCCCGCGCGAGGTCCCGCGTCAAGGCCCCCAGCCGAGCACACCGTAGCCGGCGTGGCCGGGCCTCACTCGTCGGCAAAGTGCGTGGCGATGTCGCGGAAGTCTTCCTGCACCGCGAGGAAGGCGTCCACGACATCCGGGTCGAAGTGCCTTCCCCGCGCCCCCACGATGTGCGCCGTGGCGTCCTCGTGGGTCTGCGGCTCCTTGTAGACGCGCCGGCTGATAAGCGCGTCGTACACATCGGCCAAGGCCATCAGCCGCGCCGACACCGGGATATCGTCGCCGCGCAGCCCTGCCGGGTAGCCCGAGCCGTCCCACTTCTCGTGGTGGCACTGGGTGATCTCCTTGGCAAAGCGCAGGAAGGTCACCTCGCGGCCCAGCGCCTCCTCGGCCTGCACGATGGCCTCTCGGCCCAGCGAGGGGTGCGTCTTCATGGTCTCGAACTCCTCGGCCGTCAGCCGCCCTGCCTTGAGGAGGATGCGGTCGGGGATGCCCACCTTGCCGATGTCGTGCAGCGGCGCGCACTTGTACATGAGGTGGATGTGGTGCTCGGTGAGCTCCTGCTCGAAGCGCGGGTGGTGGCTCAGCGCCTCGGCCAGTCGCTTGACGTAATGCTGCGTGCGCCGCAGGTGGTTGCCGGTCTCGTTGTCGCGCGTCTCGGCCAGCGACGCCATGGCCAGCACCATCGCGTCCTGCAGGTCCTCGATCTGCGAGGTGCGCCGGGCGACCTCGGCTTCCAGCAGGTCGCTCTTGCCGCGCAGGAAGTCGGTGGCCGACTTCAGCGTCAGGTGGGTCTTCAGGCGGGCCATCACGATGGCCGGGCTGATGGGCTTGACGATGTAGTCGACGGCGCCCAGGGCCAGGCCCTGCGTCTCGTCCTCCACCTCGCTCTTGGCGGTGAGGAAGATGACCGGGATGGTCTCGGTGCGCGGATCGGCCTTCAGGCGCCGGCACACCTCGTAGCCGTCCATCGCGGGCATCATGATGTCCAGCAGGATGAGCTGCGGCAGCGGCTCGGCGCGCGCCAGGCGCAAGGCGCTCTCGCCATTGCGTGCCACGCGCACGCGGTAGTCCTCACGCAGCAGCTCGGACATCATCGCCAGGTTCTCCGGCGTGTCGTCCACCACGAGGATCAGCGGGCGGTCATGGACCACGAGAAATTCGGTGCTCTCGCTCATCGGGTGTCGCTTTGCAATGCCGGCGCCAGGCGGCGCAGGGCCTCGTCGAAATCGAAGTCGCGCAGCGCCTCGCGGAAGGGCTCGTACCCGTCGCCCAGGCCGGTGCGCAGCAGTGCCGCCTGCTCGGCGGCCAAGGCCTGCGCAGCCGGGTCTCCCACACGCAGCTGCGCAGACAGAATGCGGGCCACCCGGGACAGCGCACCGGCGTCCAGCGGTGCACCCGCCGCGGCCGTCTCGGGCGCGTCGATGAGCGGCGCCAGCGCCTCCAGCAGGGCGTGCAGGGCACGGCCAGTGGACTCGAGCTGGCGGCGCACCATTGCCGAGGGAGCCGACTGCAGGAAGGCCGTCTCCAGCGCGGCCGCCTCGGCCTGCACGATCACGGCGCCCACGTTGCCGGCCACGCCCTTGAGCGAATGCGCCAGGCGGCGTGCGGTGTCCAGGTCCTCGGCGCGCAGCGCCGTCTCCACCTGGCTGACGAAGTGGCGGTGGCCCCTGGCAAAGCGCGACAGCAAGGCGCGATAGGTGTCGACCTTGCCCAGTACCCGGCGCATGCCGGTGGTGGTGTCCAGCCCGGAAATGCGCAGCCACTCCTGCGGCAGCTGAGCCGGGCCGGCCCCCCCGCGGCCGCTTGGGACAGGTCTGGCGGGGGCCAGGCCGCCGGCCGCGGGAATCCATTGCCTGAGTACCTCGAACAGGCGCTCGGGGTCCAGGGGCTTGGCGAGAAAGTCGTTCATGCCGGCTTCCAGGCAGCGCTGGCGGTCCTGCTCCATGGCGTTGGCCGTCATGGCAACGATGGGCACGTCGCGCCGGCCCGGCAGGTCACGGATGGCCACGGTCGCGGCCAGCCCGTCGAGCACTGGCATCTGCATGTCCATGAGGATGAGCTGGTAGGCCTCCTCGCGCACCCGGGCAAGGGCCTGCTCACCATCGGCGGCGGTGTCGACGATGAAGCCGGCGTCCTCAAGGATCTCGCGCGCGACCTGCAGGTTCACCTCGTTGTCGTCGACAGCCAGCAGCCGGGCGCCGCGTATGCCCGTCAGGCCACGGGTCAGCAGCGCGATCGGCGCGTCGTCCGCAGCCGGCTTGTCAGCTTGTGAGCCGTACAGCGCCTGCATCAGTTGGTCGAGCAGCAGCGAGGGGTTCACCGGCTTGGCCAGCACAGCGGAGAAGTCCTGCGCCTTGGCGTGCTCCATCACCTCCTCGCGGCCGAATCCGGTCACCAGCATCAGGTGCGGTGGCTGCTTCAGGCCGAGGCCGCGCAAGCGCCGCGCGGTCTCCAGGCCGTCCATCTCGGGCATCTGCCAATCCAGCAGCACCACCTCGAAAGGCGACCCCTCGCCATCGGCACGGGCCGCCGCCTCCAGCGCGGCGCCGCCCGAGTCCACCGCCACGACCTGGAAGCCCAGACGCTGCAGCATGTCGCGCAGCACCTCGCGCGCGGTGGCGTTGTCGTCGACGACCAGCACCCGGTGGTCGCCTGCGTGGGCGGTACTTCGCAGGATGGGTGCGCTCAATCGGCTCTTGCCCAGGCGGGCCGTGAACCAGAAGGTGGAGCCCTCGCCGAGGCGGCTGTCCACCCCCACGTCGCCACCCATGAGCAGGGCCAGCCGGCGGGAGATCGCCAGCCCCAGCCCCGTTCCGCCGTACTGCCGGCTGATGGAGGTATCGGCCTGCTGGAAGCTCTGGAACAGGCGCCCCAGCTGCGAGGGCGCGATGCCGATGCCGGTGTCGCGCACCTGGAACTTCAGCAGCACGTCGTCGGACGTCTGCTCCACACAGGACACGCTGACCTGGATCTCGCCCTGGCGGGTGAACTTCAGCGCGTTGTTGCCGTAGTTGATGAGCACCTGCCCCAGGCGCAGCGGATCGCCTATGACGTGGTCGGGCACATCGGGCCCGACATCGAAGATCAGCTCCAGCCCCTTGGCGGCGGCCTTGTCCGACACCAGGCTGGAGAAGTTCTCCAGCACCCGGCTGACCTGGAAGTCGATGCGCTCCAGCGAGAGCTTGTCGGCCTCGATCTTGGACAGGTCCAGGATGTCGTTGATGATGCCCAGCAGGTGGTGGGCCGACTGCTGGATCTTGTGCTGGTAGTCCTGCTGCCGGGCGTCCAGCGGCGTCCTCAGCATGAGGTGCGTCATGCCCACGATGGCGTTCATCGGGGTGCGGATCTCATGGCTCATGTTGGCCAGGAAATCCGACTTCATGCGCGAGGCGTCCTCGGCGCGGGCGCGGGCCTCCTCCAGCTCGGTCTCGCGCAGGCGCAGCCGCTCGTTGGCCTCGGCCAGGGCCGCGGTGCGCAGCGCCACCCGCTCTTCCAGCGAGTCGTTCAGGGCGATGATCTGGTCCTCGGCCAGCTTGCGCTCGGTCACGTCGCGCAGGATGACGGTGAGCAGGTCCTCGTCGTTCATCCTCAGGCGCGAGATCGAGGCTTCAGCCGGAAACTCCTGACCGTTGCGCCGCAAGCCGTAGACCAGCGCCTGCCGGCCCATGCCTCTGCGCGTGTGGCCCGAGCCGGCGAAACGGTGCAGGTGCAGCACATGGTCACCGCGGAAACGCTCGGGGAGCAGATGCTCCATCTGCGAGCCCAGCATCTCCTCCTCGGTGTAGCCGAACATCTGCGCTCCGGCCGGGTTCACCATGCGGATGCGCTGCGCGGCGTCCACCGTGATGATGGCGTCCATCGCCGCGTTGACCACGCCCGACAGCCGCGCTGCCGCGGACTCCACCTCCGCCCGGGCCGCTGCGATGCGCCGGGTCATCTCGTTGAAGTTGCGGGCGAGCTCGGCCAGTTCGCGGGGTCCGGTCTCAGGCAGCGGCTCGCGCACATGGCCCTCGGCGGCGAGTTCCAGGCTGGCCGCCTCCATGCGCTGCAGCGGCAGCGTGACCCGGGAGCGCAGCAGCCAGCCCAGGCCGAACATCAACAGCAATGCCACCCCCAGCTGCCGCAGGAGGTGCTCGCCCGCGTCGTGGGCGAGCACCCGCAGCTCGTGTTGAAGGTCGAACTCCGCGTAGATCGCCCCGTGCGCCAGGTTGCGCAGCCGGCTCTCGTCGGTGCGCTCGTCGTAGGGGACGAGGACGTTCATGCGACCGTCCACCGGCTCGACCAGCTCGCGCTGGTGGTCCTTCACGACCCGGGTGAACCGGGCTGCGTCGAATCCGGGGATCACCTCGGCGGCCGGCCGCCCACGCCATGCCAGGCGGCTGGCGATGCCGATCGTGCCTTCGGGGTCGATCAGCGCGATCACCGCCACGCGCCGGTTCGCACCGCGCAGCGTCAGATCCGAGGCCAGATCCGAGGAGTCCGACAAGGACGCGCGCTCGGCGCTGCGGGCCACGGCCGAGGCCAGCTCGAAGAGGTCCATCCGTGCGTCCTCGAGCATGGCCTCGCGGCCCCGCACCAGCGAGTCCATCGTCGACATCCCCAGGCCGACGACCAGCACCACGCTGAGCAGCAAAGGCAGCGCGATCTTGACCGACAGGGCCCCACGCACCGTGTTCACCCCGGAAGGAAGCTCGTATCGACCAGGCCGGACAGCGGCACCCGGCGCTCGATGATGCGCCGGTTGGACAGCACGAGTTGTATCTCCTGTGCCGCCTCGTCGAAACGTCCGCCCGGGCGCATCAGGGTGCGGTTCTGCGCCGCGTTGGGCAGGCGCAGCCCCTTGAAGTTGGCGGGCACCTCCTCGGGCATGACCTGCAGGCGCGGTGCCATCAGCGCGCTCGCCTCGGCGGGTTGGCGCTGGAACAACTCAAGCGCCTGGAAGTGCGCCTGCACGAGGGCCCGCACGGCCTGCGGCCGGGCGCTCAGCATGTCGGCGCGCACGGCCAGCACGTCCATGATGCGATCGGGAATGGCGTTGCTGTCGAAGACCCGCACCGCACCGAGTTCCTCCAGTTCGCTGACCCAGGGCTCGAAGGTGACCACGGCATCCAGCTTGCCGGCGCGGTACAGGTCGACGCTGCGGTCGACGGTCATCGGCACCTTGAGCACCTGGCTCATCTCCAGGCCCGCAGCCGTCATGACCGCATCGAACATCACCACGCCCATGGCGCTGTCCTCGACCCCGATGCGCTTGCCCTTGAGGTCCTGCGGGCGGCGGATCCCCGGTCGGGCCATCACGGCGTCGGCGCCGGCGGAGATGTCGAAGATGAGGACCACGCGCAGGTCCAGGCCACCGGCGCGGGCGGTCATGACCTCGTCGATGGTCATGGTGGCCGCCTCCACCTGGCGCGCGGCCAGCGCGCGCAGCGTGTCGGTGCTGGACAGCAGTTCGACCAGCCGCACGTGCTCCGCAGGCAGCCAGCCCTTCTCTCGGGCGGCAAACAGGAGCTCGTAGCCGGGAAAGACGAAGGTGGCGACGTTCAGCGGGGGCTGGGGTCGCTGACAGCCGGCCAGCGCCCAGGACGCTGCGGCGGCAGTCGCGCCGAGGGCCACCCGGCGCGACACCCCGCCTGGACGGACGCGCGCGAGGCGCCCGCCCACGACGGTCACCGCTCGCCTATCGGCTTGACCTGGCGCGGCGCGGCGCCGGCATACAGCTGCCGCGGGCGGCCGATCTTGTACTCGGGGTCGCCGATCATCTCGTTGAGCTGGGCGATCCAGCCCACCGTGCGCGCCAGCGCGAAGATGGCGGTGAACAGGCTCACCGGGATGCCGATGGCTCGCTGCACGATGCCGGAGTAGAAGTCCACGTTCGGGTAGAGCTTGCGCGAGACGAAGTAGTCGTCCTCCAGCGCGATCTTCTCCAGCGCCATGGCCAGCTTGAACAGCGGGTCGTCGTGCAGGCCCAGGGCGTTGAGCACCTCGTGGCAGGTCTCGCGCATGAGCTTGGCGCGCGGGTCGTAGTTCTTGTAGACACGGTGACCGAAGCCCATCAGCTTGACGCTGGAGTTCTTGTCCTTGACCTGCTTGATGAACTCGCCGATCTTCTCCACGCCACCGCTGCGCTGGATGTCCTCCAGCATCTGCAGCGCGGCCTCGTTGGCGCCGCCGTGTGCGGGGCCCCACAGGCAGGCCACGCCGGCGGCGATGGCGGCGAACGGGTTGGTGCCCGAGCTGCCGCACAGACGCACGGTGGAGGTGGAGGCGTTCTGCTCGTGGTCGGCGTGCAGGATGAAGATGCGGTCCATGGCCCGCACCAGCACCTCGTTGGGCTCGTAGTCCTCGCAGGGCGTGGCAAACATCATGCGCATGAAGTTGCCGGTGTAGCTCAGCGAGTTCTTCGGGTAGATGAAGGGCTGACCGACGCCGTACTTGTAGGACATCGCCACCAGCGTGGGCATCTTGGCGATCAGCCGGTGCGCCGCGATCTCGCGGTGCTGCGCGTTATGCACGTCGGTACTGTCGTGATAGAAGGCCGACAGCGCCCCCACCAGACCGGTCATGACCGCCATGGGGTGCGCGTCGCGGCGGAAGCCGCGCAGGAAGAACTGCATCTGCTCGTTGACCATCGTGTGGTAGGTGATGGTCTTGACGAACTTCGCGCGCTGCTCCTCATTGGGCAGGTCGCCATAGATCAGCAGGTGGCAGACCTCGAGGAAATCGCAGTTCCGGGCCAGCTGCTCGATCGGGTAGCCGCGGTACAGCAGCTCGCCCTTGTCGCCGTCGATGTAGGTGATGGTCGAGTTGCACGAGGCCGTGGACAGGAAGCCCGGGTCGTAGGTGAACTTGCCCGTCTGGCCGTACAGCTTGCGGATGTCGATCACATCCGGGCCGACGCTGCCCTTGTACAGGGGCAGGTCCATGCTCGGGCTGCCATCGGAGAACGACAGCGTGGCTTTGACATCGGAAGGGGTCATCATGGCAAGGTCCTCGGTGGAATCTTCAGTTCATCGCGACGGCACGGGTCTGGCGCATCGCGGCCAGCACCTCCCGCACCTCGGGTCGGTCGAGCAGGCCGTCGGGCTCGCGGCGCGCCAGCAACAGATCGAGCAGGTCGTTGTCGGCCAGGTCCATCAGCGCCTGCAGTCCCTCGGCCTCGCGCACGGTGAGCACATCGCCACGGCTGCGGAAGTAGCGCTCCACGAACAGGTCGTTCTCCAGCAGCCCGCGACGGCAGCGCCAGCGCAGACGGCTGAGGGCTCGCTCGTCCAGGAGCTCGGGAGAAGGTGCGTTCATACGGCGCGGCGGACCATCAGTTCCTTGATCTTGCCGATGGCCTTGGTCGGGTTCAGGCCCTTGGGGCAGACGTCGACGCAGTTCATGATGGTGTGGCAGCGGAACAGCCGGTACGGGTCTTCCAGGTTGTCCAGCCGGTCGCCGGTGGCCTGGTCGCGGCTGTCGGCAATGAAGCGGTAGGCCTGCAGCAGGCCGGCCGGACCGACGAACTTGTCCGGGTTCCACCAGAAGCTCGGGCAGCTGGTCGAGCAACTCGCGCAGAGGATGCACTCGTACAGGCCATTGAGCTCGTCGCGCTCCTCGGGCGACTGCAGACGCTCCTTCTCGGGCGGCAGAGTGTCGTTGACGAGGTAGGGCTTGATCGAGTGGTACTGCTTGAAGAACTGCGTCATGTCGACGATCAGGTCACGCACCACGGGCAGCCCGGGCAGCGGCTTGAGCACCACCACATCAGGCAGGGTGCGCATGTTCGTCAGGCAGGCCAGGCCGTTCTTGCCGTTGATGTTCATGGCGTCCGAGCCGCACACGCCCTCACGGCAGGAGCGGCGGAACGACAGTGTCGGGTCGACCGCCTTGAGTTTCATCAGGGCGTCCAGCAGCATGCGCTCGGAGCCGTCGAGTTCCACCTCGAGGGTCTGCATGCGCGGCTTGGCGTCGGTGTCGGGGTCGTAGCGGTAGATCTGGAAGGTGCGCTTGGTCATGGTGTCTGGCGTCAGTCGCGAGATCAGAAGGAACGGACCTTCGGAGGGATGCTCTCCACGGTCAGCGGCTTGAGGTTGACGGCCTTGTAGTCCAGGCGGTTGCCCTCGGAATACCACAGGGTGTGCTTCATCCACTCGGGGTCGTTGCGGCCGTTGGGGAACTCGGGGCTGTCGGGGTAGTCGTCCACGGTGTGCGCGCCGCGGCTTTCCTTGCGCGCGGCGGCCGAGACGATGGTGGCCTGGGCGCTCTCGATCAGGTTCTCCACCTCCAGCGCCTCGATACGCGCGGTGTTGAAGACCTGGCTCTTGTCTTTCAGGCCGATGTGCTTGACGCGCTCGGCCAGCGCCGCCATCTTGGCCACGCCCTCGTCCATGCTGGCCTGGGTGCGGAACACGCCGGCGTGCTGCTGCATCGCCTTGCGGATGTCGTTGGCCACGTCCTGCGCGTACTCGCCGTCGGTCGTGCCGTCCAGGCGGGCCAGGCGGGCCAGGGAACGGTCAGCCGCGTCGGCCGGCAGGTCCTTGTGGGCCTTGGGCGCCTTCTTCACCGCGTCCACGATGTGCAGGCCTGCGGCGCGGCCGAACACCAGGAGGTCCAGCAGCGAGTTGGTGCCCAGGCGGTTGGCGCCATGCACGCTCACGCAGGCGCACTCGCCCACGGCGTAGAAGCCGTTGACGATGTCGTTGGAGTTGCCGTTCTTCGGCGCCACCACCTGCCCGTGGATGTTGGTCGGGATGCCGCCCATCTGGTAGTGGATGGTCGGCACCACCGGAATCGGCTCCTTGGTGATGTCGACGTTGGCGAAGTTGTGGCCGATCTCGTACACGCTGGGCAGGCGCTTCATGATGGTCTCGGCGCCCAGGTGCGTCATGTCGAGCACGACGTAGTCCTTGTTGGGCCCGCAACCGCGGCCTTCCTTGATCTCCTGGTCCATGCAGCGCGAGACGAAGTCGCGCGGCGCCAGGTCCTTCAAGGTGGGGGCGTAGCGCTCCATGAAGCGCTCGCCGTTGCTGTTGCGCAGGATGGCGCCCTCGCCGCGGCAGCCTTCGGTCAGCAGCACGCCCGCGCCGGCCACGCCGGTGGGGTGGAACTGCCAGAACTCCATGTCCTCCAGCGGCACGCCGGCGCGCGCGGCCATGCCCAGGCCGTCGCCGGTATTGATGAAGGCGTTGGTGCTGGCGGCGTAGATGCGCCCTGCCCCGCCGGTGGCGAACAGGGTGACCTTGCCTTCCAGGATGTGGACCTCGCCAGTCTCCATCTCCAGGGCGGTGACGCCCAGCACATCGCCGTTGGCGTCGCGGATCAGGTCCAGCGCCATCCACTCGACGAAGAAGTTGGTGCGGGCCTTGACGTTCTGCTGGTACAGCGTGTGCAGCATCGCGTGGCCCGTGCGATCGGCCGCAGCGCAGGCGCGCTGCACGGGCTTCTCGCCATAGTTGGCGGTGTGGCCGCCGAAGGGGCGCTGGTAGATCGTGCCGTCGGGGTTGCGGTCGAAGGGCATCCCGAAGTGCTCGAGCTCGTAGACGACGCGCGGCGCCTCGCGGCACATGAACTCGATCGCGTCCTGGTCGCCCAGCCAGTCCGACCCCTTGACGGTGTCGAAGAAGTGGTAGTGCCAGTTGTCCTCGCTCATGTTGCCGAGGCTGGCGCCGATGCCGCCCTGCGCCGCCACCGTGTGCGAGCGCGTGGGAAACACCTTGGACAGGACGGCCACGTTCAAGCCAGCCTGCGCCAGGCGCAGCGAGGCCTGCATGCCGGAGCCGCCGGCCCCGACGATGACCACGTCGAAGCGGCGGCGGGGAATGTTCTTGTTCGCCATGAAACTCAGAGCCTCCAGAGCACCTGCACCGACCAGCCGGCGCAGCCCACCAGCCACACGATCGTGAACACCTGCAGCGCCAGCCGCACGCCCACCGGCTTGACGTAGTCCATCCAGATGTCGCGCACGCCCACCCAGGCATGCCAGGCCAGCGAGACGATGACCACGAAGGTCAGCACCTTCATCCACTGGGCCGAGAAGATCGACGACCAGCGGGCGTAGTCCAACGGGCCGGGCATGAGCACCTGCACCAGCAGCACCACCGTGAACAGCGCCATCAGGACCGCCGTGACGCGCTGGCTGAGCCAGTCGCGCATGCCGTAGTGCGCGCCGACGACCAGCCGCCGGCTTCCGTAATTGCTTGTAGAGGATTCCATCGGGGATTCCTTGCGACGGGTTCAGTACAGGCCGAACAGCTTGGCGCCCAGCGCCAGCGTCAGCAGCACCGACAGCACCAGCGTGACGATGGCCGACGAGTGGCCCTGCTGCCGGGTGACGCTGTGCGTGGCGTCCATCCAGAGGTGGCGCACGCCCGCGATGAAGTGGTGCAGGTAGGCCCAGATCAGGCCGAGCACGACCAGCTTGACCACCACTGCGGGCAGCCCTAGCAGCCCGGCCGAGAAGGCCGAGCGGAAGCGCTCGTAGGAGACCTCGGAGGTCACGCTGGTGTCGAACAGCCAGACCACCAGGGGCAGCAGCAGGAACATCACCGCCCCGCTGATGCGGTGCAGGATGGACACCACCCCGGCCGGCGGCAGCCGGTACGACAGGATCTGGGTGACGTGGATGTTGCGGTGGACCGGCCTCGGTCCGCGAAGGCTCGCCATGGGTCTCCTCGGGGGTGTTCAGCGTCTTGAGGGGTCTAGTCGATTATTGCAGCGCAGCAACCTGACTCAGGGGATACAGGGGATAGAGGGAATAGGGGGCCACCACTCAATTCAGGCTGGCACGGTAATGGTGGGCCTCGGTGCGGTACAGGCCGCGGCGCAGTTCCACCGGGCGGTCGCCGTAGGTATAGGCCAGCCGCTCGACCGACAGCAGCGGCGTGGCCGGGTCCACGTCCAGCGCCGCAGCCTCCTCGGCATCAGGACGGACCGCTCGCAGCTTCTCCTCGGCACGGATCATGCGAACGCCGAATTCGGCCTCGAACAGACGGTACATGGGCCCGCGCCAGGCGGTCAGCCGCTCGGCCGTGAGGCCCTTGAACAGGGCCCCTGGCAGAAAAAGGTGGTCATAGACCACTGGCACGCCCTGCGAAGACAGCACGCGGCGGATCTCCACCACCGCATCGCCGCTGCGCAGGCCCAGCGGCCGGGCGACGGCTGCCACGGCCCGGCTGCGGCGGCATTCCAGCAGGTGCCGCTGCAGGCGCGGCACGTCGCCCGACTCGGTGGCCAGCCGCAGGAAGCGGTACTGCGTGCCCAACTCGGCGTGGGTCGCCACGAAGGTGCCTTTGCCCTGGCGGCGCACGAGCAGGTTCTCGGTGGCCAGTTCATCCACCGCCTTGCGCACCGTGCCCTGGCTGACCTTGAAGCGCGAGGCCAGGTCGGTTTCGCTGGGAATGGCCTGTCCGGGCTGCCACTCGCCGCCTTGCAGGCTGCGGGTGAGCAGTTCCTTGATCTGCTGGTACAGGGGGCTGAACGACGGGGTGGCGTCGTCCGGGCGGCCCGCGGCGGAGGCGGGGTTCAGGGCCGGCATGGGATGCATTCCAGCACATCGGAAGGCCGCCGGCAACGAAGTCCTCTACAAGACACAAGACTTTCGTCTCGCCCGCGCCCAGACCCGCCCGGCCTGTCAGCCCGACGCAGGCCGACCGGCCTACACTGCCGCCGCCGCGCCCCATGGCGCCAGCAATTCCCCGCTTCTAGCACCCGACCCGCACGACCTGGAGTTCCCGATGAGCAAGAAACCCGTCCGTGTCGCCGTGACCGGCGCCGCCGGCCAGATCGGCTATGCCCTGCTGTTCCGCATCGCCTCGGGCGAGATGCTCGGCAAGGACCAGCCCGTGATCCTGCAACTGCTGGAGATCCCCGACGAGAAGGCCCAGAAGGCGCTCAAGGGCGTGATGATGGAACTGGAGGACTGCGCCTTCCCGCTGCTGGCCGGCATGGAAGCCCACGGCAGCGCCGAGACCGCCTTCAAGGACACCGACTACGCCCTGCTGGTGGGTGCCCGCCCCCGCGGCCCCGGCATGGAGCGTGCCGATCTGCTGGCCGCCAACGCCCAGATCTTCACCGCCCAGGGCAAGGCCCTGGACAAGGCGGCCAGCCGCAACGTGAAGGTGCTGGTGGTGGGCAACCCCGCCAACACCAACGCCTGGATCGCCATGAAGAGCGCCCCCAGCCTGCCGCGCGAGAACTTCACCGCCATGCTGCGCCTGGACCACAACCGCGCACTCAGCCAGATCGCCGCCAAGACCGGCAAACCGGTGGCCTCGATCCGCAAGCTGGCGGTCTGGGGCAACCACTCGCCCACCATGTACGCCGACTACCGCTTCGCCACCATCGACGGCGCCAGCGTCAAGGACATGATCAACGACCACGTCTGGAACAAGGACGTCTTCCTGCCCACCGTGGGCAAGCGCGGTGCGGCCATCATCGAGGCCCGCGGCCTGTCATCGGCGGCTTCTGCCGCCAACGCGGCCATCGACCACATGCGCGACTGGGCCCTGGGCACGAACGGCGAGTGGGTCACCATGGGCGTACCCAGCAACGGCGACTACGGCATCCCGCAGGACGTGATGTTCGGCTACCCGGTCACCTGCTCAGGCGGCCGCTACGAGATCGTCAAGGGCCTGCCCATCGACGAGTTCAGCCAGAGCTGCATCGACAAGACCCTGGCCGAGCTCACGGGCGAGCAGGATGGCGTGAAGCATTTGCTCTGAGCCATCCGATCCGCCGAGGCAGTTCGCGGTAACGCAGCCCCGCGCCACCGCCCCTCAGATCAGGGACGAGTGGTGCCGTGTGGAGCGAAGTAAAGGAGGAGCGTCGGGCGCAGCCCGATGCGGGGGACATGAGCGCAACACGGCAGCGCTCGGCCCTGATCTTGCGCGATCTTCGCGCGCAGGGGCCAACACCAACAGCCCAATCTCTCAGCCGATCACCTCCGGCCACTGCGTGTGGAAGAACTGCCCCTCTGGCCGGTCTACGCGCTCGTAGGTGTGGGCACCGAAGAAGTCGCGCTGGGCTTGCAGCAGGTTGGCCGGCAGGCGCGCGCTGCGCAGGCTGTCGTAGTAGGCGAGTGAGGCACTGAAGGCGGGTACGGGGACGCCTGCGGCGACAGCTTGTCCGACCACGCTGCGCCATGAGGACTGCGTGCGGTTCAGCAGCTGCTGGAAGAACGGCGCCAGCGCCAGGTGCTCCAGCTCGGGCTGCTCCCGGTAGGCCTCGGTGATGCGGTTGAGGAAGCGGGCGCGAATGATGCAGCCGCCGCGCCAGATGGAGGCAATGGCCCCCAGGTCCAGGCCCCAGCCCTTCTTCAGGCTCATGGTGCGCATGAGGTCCAGCCCCTGGGCATAGCTCACGATCTTGGACGCGTACAGCGCGTCGTGCACCTGCTGCACGAAGGCCTCCGCCCCGCCGGTAGCAGCCAGGCCGATGGCCAGCTGCGCGGCGTCGGGGCCTTGCAGGCGCTGGCTGGCCTGCACCCGCAACGCCTTCATCGACGACAGGATGCGCGCGTCCACCGCGGCGTGGATGGTGCCCACGGGCACCGCGTTCTCGGCGGCGTTGATGAGCGTCCAGCGTCCGGTGCCCTTCTGCCCGGCCTTGTCCAGGATGATGTCCACCACCGGCGCGCCGGTGTCGGGGTCCACCTGCTCCAGGGCGCGGGCGGTGATCTCGATCAGGTAGCTCTGCAGGTCGCCGCGGTTCCAGCGGTCGAAGACTTCCGCCGTCTGCGGCACCGACAGCCCGGCTGCGCGCATCAGGTGCCAGGTCTCGCAGATGAGCTGCATGTCGCCGTACTCGATGCCGTTGTGCACCATCTTCACGAAGTGGCCGGCGCCCCCGGGGCCGATGTGGGTGACGCAGGGTTCGCCTTCGGCGCGCGCGGCGATGGCCTCGAAAACCGGCCGCAACTCGGCCCAGGTGGACGCCGGCCCGCCGGGCATGATGCTGGGCCCCTTGCGTGCGCCCTCCTCGCCGCCGGACACGCCGGCGCCGACGAAGCGCAGGCCGGCTTCGGTGAGCCAGGCATCGCGCCGCTCGGTGTCGGTGTACAGGCTGTTGCCGCAGTCGACCACGATGTCGTCGCGGTCCAGCAGGGGCAGCAGCTGCTCGAGCACCGAGTCCACGGGCGCGCCCGCCTGCACCATCACCAGCACCTTGCGCGGCCGGGCCAGCGAGGCCACGAATTCCGTCAGCGTCGCGGCCCCTGCCAGCGCCTTGCCTGGATGGCGGGCGACGAAATCGGCCGTCACCGACGCGGTGCGGTTGAACACCGCCACCCGAAAGCTCCGGCTCTCGATATTGAGCACCAGGTTCTGGCCCATCACGGCCAGGCCGATCAGGCCGATGTCGCAGCTTTCAGCCATGCATCCCCTCTGTGTGGAACCCGCAGACACGACAAGGGCCGTCCGGGAGACCCCGGACAGCCCTGCCCTGAAGCCCGCGCGAGATCAGGCCTTCTTGGCCAGGCCGGCGGCGGTCATCGCCGTGCCCATCGCCTTGTCGCCATCCGCCATGAACCTGGTGAAGCCCGCCGGGTCGGCCCAGGTGGTGCCGAAGCCGCGGTTCTTCATGAAGTCCTGGAACTCGGCAGAGTCGTAGGCCTTCTTCAGCTCTGCCGTCAGGCGGTTGGCGATGGCATCGGGCATGCCCTTGGGGCCAGCGATGCCGCGCCACGCGCCCACCGAGTAGTTGATGCCCAGGGTCTCGTTCAGCGTGGGCACGTCCTTGAACGCCGGGTTGCGTTGCGGGGCCATCACCGCCAGGCTGATGGCCTTGCCGGCATCGAGCATGGCCTTGGCCTCGGGCACCGAGCAGGTGACGATGTCGATGCCGCCTGCAGCGAGGTCCTGCATGGCCGGCGCGGCGCCGTTGGACGGCACCCATTGCACGTGGTTGGGAGCCAAGCCCATGGCCTGCAGCCAGCCGATGAGCGCCAGGTGCCAGATGCCGCCCTGCCCTGTGCCGGAGGCCTTGAACTTGCCGGCCGGCGCCGCCTTGATGGCGTCGGCCAGGGCCTTGATGTTCTTGTAGGGCGAGGTCGCGTTGACCTGCACGCCCGGCGGGTCCACGTTCATCAGCGCCAGCGGCGTGTAGCTCGTGGGCTTCAGGTCGGTCAGGCCCTGGTGGTGCATCATGGTGATCTCCACCGTGATCATCCCGACCGTGTAGCCGTCGGGCGGCGCGGTGGCGATGGCCGAGTGGCCCACCACGCCAGAGCCGCCGGTGCGGTTCACCACGTTGAAGGGCTGGCCCAGGTTCTTCTCGAGGATGGCCGCCACGATGCGGGCTGTGGCATCGGTGCCGCCGCCTGCGCCCCAGGGGCACACCACGGTCACCGGCCGGTTCGGCCAGGCGCCCTGGGCGCTTGCGGCGGACGGCAGCAAGGTGCCCAGTCCGGCGGCGGCCAGACCCCCCAGCACGGTGCGGCGATCGGTTGTTCGGGTCATGGTTTCTGTCTCCTCGTGGTTGGGGCTTGCGCCCGTTCTGTGATCCTGTTCGGTTCTACCATCGCGCTCGACGCAGCGTCAACGGGGCTTTCTCGGCGTTAGGGGTCGTGGTCGTGCGCTGAGCAGCCTGAATCAGACCCGTCCTTCGGCCGCAATTGAGGCCTCGACCTCCTCGCGGCCCGGACAGCCGAGCCGGCCGCCGAAGCGGGTGCACTTCAGCGACGCGGCGTGGCAGGCAAAGCGTGCTGCGTCCTCGATCGCCCGGCCCTGCGCCAGGGCCAAGGCAAGGGCACCGTGGAACACATCGCCAGCCGCTAGGGTATCCACCACCGGCACCTTGGGGGCGCCCACCCGGCGCACCTCGCCGTCCTGCACCCAGGCATAGCCGGCCGACCCGCAGGTGGCCCCCACGTGCCCGGGGTGGCCTCGCGCCACCTCCAACAGCGCCGACTCCACGCTGCGCGCGCCGGTGAAGGCCAGGAGGCCCGCGTCGGAAAAGACCGCGTGGGTTGCCAGCGGCACCAGGCGTTCCATCACGCCGGGGGCGGCCACCTCGCCATCCAGCATGCAGGGCACGCCGGCCGCACGCGCGGCGCGCATCGCCGCCTCGGCGCCCTCGGGCCAGCGCACGTCGCACAGCACCATGTCGGCGCCGGGCAGATCGGCCAGCGGCAGCCAGTGCGCCGACGCGTCCACGGCCGGGTCATGAAAAGGCACCACCAGGCGCTCGCCGCGCGCATCGACGATCACCGTGGCCTGGGAAGAGGCCGCGCCCGGCACCGCGCGCAGCCCCGTGACATCCAGCCCCTCGGCCTGCAAGGCAGCCCGCGCGGCCCGCCCGGGCTCGTCATCGCCGCAGCGGGCCCAGATGGCTGCGCGGCCGCCCAACCGGGCGAAGGCGCAGGCGGCCGACAGGGCCATGCCGTCGACCACCTCCACCAGGCGGCTGGCCAGCACCTTGGCCGGCAGCGCGGGCACCTGCTCGACCTGGTAGACGCGGGTGACGCAGATCGCACCGACGGCGATGGCGCGCGGGGTGGTCATGCCGCGCGCGCCGCCGCGAAGGCCGCCGCCTGCCGCGCCAACGCGGTGATGGCTGCGTAGTCGCGCGCCGCAATCAAGGGCTGCGGCGTGATCCAGCTGCCGCCCACCGTCGGGCAGCCCTTGAGCGCCAGGTAGCGCGGGATGTGCTCGGGCTTGATGCCCCCGGTGGGGCAGAAGCGCACGCGGGGGAAGACACCCTGCAGGTGCCCGATCTGCGCCACCCCGTCCAGGCCGTTGGCCGGGAAGAGCTTGAGCGCCTCGAAGCCCCAGCCCATGGCCTGCATCACCTCGCTGGCGGTCCACACGCCGGGCAGCAGCGGCAGCTCCAGGCGCACTGCCGCCTGCGCCAGTTCGGGCACGAGCCCGGGCGTGACGCCGAATTGCGCCCCGGCGTCCAGCGCACGCTGCACATCGGCGGCGCTCATCAGGGTGCCCGCCCCCACGGTGGCCTCGGGCACGTGGCGCCGCATGGCCGAGATGGCGTCCAGCGCGGCCGCGGTGCGCACCAGCACCTCGAAGACCGTGACTCCGCCCTCGACCAGCGCACGGGCCACGCCCACGGCGGTGTCGGCCTCGTGGATCCAGATGATGGGCATCACCGGCACGCGCGGCAGCAGTTCGAGC
>Ga0315902_10001461_pt1 | contig 37907 bp, 30 predicted proteins | sample LakEriMetagenome_9_FD_203523 | JGI IMG/M metagenome (GOLD analysis project Ga0315902, IMG submission 203523) | Freshwater fungal communities from buoy surface, Lake Erie, Ohio, United States - Buoy 12 MA117 | ecosystem: Environmental > Aquatic > Freshwater > Lake > Lake biofilm | place: USA... | reverse complement strand
CTTCGAGCTCCACGCTGAAATCGGGAGGGATGCTGTCCTTGGCCTGTGGGGCTGCAGGAGGCTTCGGTGATGGTCTACGCGTCGACGCCGAATCCCGAGTGCTGTCGGGCAGCGTGCGCGTGCGACGCAGCGGTGGCCGCTGGTCGGTTGAACCGACGGTGACGAGCAGCGCGTGGTCGGGGGTCAGCGTCCACGCTTGCCGCAGGGAATCCGGAACCGTGATGGTGTAGCGGGCAGGCCACCGTCGCGCGGCGGTATCCGAGCCGGCGACGCGATTGTTCCAGCCGATCGTGGCGGCGTTGCTCTGGAAGGTGGCGACACGGGCGCGCGCGGGGGTATCGCTTTCCTTCCAGCTGCTGAGCGAGTCGCCGGCGAGGCGGACACCGGCGGCCGTGCCGGTAGTGACATCCACATCCTCTTCGTACGTGGCCAGCCAGCGGGTATTCGCATCGGCGTAGCGGGTCCAATACATCGTGGGCGGGAGCCAGTCGCCGCCGGCGCGATGATCGCGGAAGAGCGCGCGATATCCGTCGCGGCCATTCACGGTCGCTTCGAGAAACGCGCCAATCACTACGCGACCGAACTGGCGCTGCTCCTCCCCGCTGATGAGCGTTTGGAGATTGAGCGCCCGGCCCGACGTTGGCCCGTTGTCCTTCTCGTTCCACACGGTGTTCCACTGCCCGTGATTGGCGCGGTGCATCCAGATGGCGCTCTTGAAGAGCGGGCCGGGGGCCGTGAAGCGGAAGCGGTTGTATTGGGTGAGTCCCATGAAGCTTGAGACATCGCCGTCGTGTGAGCCGTGAATCACGAGGTAGTTGTAGTCGTGCACCGGCGTCGGGCGATCGGCAGGCTTGTACTGCCCGTCGACTGGAGCAATCGCTACAAGCGAACGAATGGCGAAGTTGAAATTGAAGCGTTGGGTGGCGTCGTCGGGATAATGGGTGAGCCGGTTGAACGCCCCGGCGATCGCTACGGCCTCGCCGCCGCGCGAATGCCCCATGAGCGCGATTCGCGAGAAGTCCATCTTGCCGAAGAGCGGCTTGCCGGCACTGTCATTCATCGCGCGCAGCAGTTCGAGATGCTTGAGCAGCATCCAGCCGCGCGCATCGTTCTCGTTGCGGAGGCTGCCGTTCAGGAAGTTTTCGTCAATCGATGCGAGTACGAATCCACGCGACGCGAGGAACTCGCCGAGCCAGGCGTATCCCGGGTCGGAGAAGTCCTTCATGTCGTGATTGCCATGCACGACCAGTACGAGGGGAAACGGACCCTCCCCCTCGGGATACCAGACCCGGGCGTTGCGTGGGAACGCGGTAGCTCCGAAGCCCCAATATTGTTGCCGACTCTTTGCGACCGCCGGTTCTATGCGTGCAAAGGGCGACGCATCCACGGTCGCGGTTCGGTACGTCACGGAATCCCGATACTCGGTGCGGCGCCGATCCGTGCCGCTGCCGTAATACAGCCGCTGCACGCGGAAGCTCCCGGGGGTGCCGGGGTTGGGCAGCGTGATCGTGCGTGACGCCAGCACACGCGACGCATCGCTCGGCGCGATGGTCAGCGGCTGGACGCAGGCAGCGGTCGCTAACGCCGTACCCGCCAACGCGAGGGCGAGCAAGGAACGATCCGCGCCACGCAGTTCGAGGAAGGCCGTCATGAGTGCTGAGGTTGGAGCCGTGAAAGCATTGGACCTGGTACAATCTGGTTCATGGCGCAGCATTCGTCCCGGGGGAGCGCTGGCTCGCAATTTTGCGGTGGAGGCTGCAAAATGGCGAATGGACCGACGCCTCTTTGTCTCGACGCTGGCCGGCAGCACGGCGCTGCCCGCCCTGGCCCCCCAATTCGCGCCCGGCGCGATTCGCCGCCTGATCGACGCCAGCGAGGTCGCGGCTTCGCGTGGCGCGGCGCTCTTCGACCCGAATGCTCCCGCATGGCGGGGCTCCGCCGCGGACGCTGCGGCCTTCGCCGCCGATGAAGACTTCTGGGAGCCGGTGCAGCGCGCCTTTGATCTCGATCGCACCTGGATCAATCTGAACAATGGCGGCTGTTCTCCTGCCCCGTCCCATGTCATGGCGCAGCTCGAGCGCGATCTGCGCTTCTCGAATGAGCTGCCGGTCATTCACATGTGGCAGACGCTCGAGCCCCGTATCGAAGTCGTGCGGCGGGAACTCGCTCTGGAATTCGGTTGCGATCCGGAGGAGATGGCGATCACGCGCAATGCGTCCGAAGCGCTGCTCACGCTGATCCATGGCATCGACCTCAAGCCCGGTGACGAGGTCGTGCTGAGCAATCAGAACTACGGCCGCATGATCAACGGGTGGAAGCAGCGGGCGCGGCGGCAGGGGATCGTGATCAAGGAGATCTCTTTTCCGGTACCGCCTCCGTCACCGCAGGCCGTCGTGGACGCCTTTGCGGCGGCGATCACGCCGCGCACGCGCGTCATGGAGATCACGCACATCACGAACCTCACGGGACAGATTCTACCTGTGAAGGCCCTCGTGGAGATGGCGCGCGCGAAGGGCGTCGAGACCTTTGTCGACGGCGCCCACGCCTTCGCGCAGTTTCCGTTCACGCGTGACGAGTTGGGATGCGACTACTATGGGACCAGTCTCCACAAGTGGTTGCTGGCGCCGATCGGCACGGGTTTCCTCTATGTGCGGCGCAACAAGATCCCGTCGATCTGGCCGCTGATGGCGGAAAACGAAGGCCAAACCAAGGACATCCGGAAGTACGAAGAGATCGGGACGCATCCGGCCGCGAATCACAACGCGATCGCGGTGGCGCTCACGTTTCATCGTGCGCTCGGCGCGGCGCGCAAATCGGCGCGCCTCATCTATCTGCGTGATCGGTGGGCCAAGCGCTTGCTGGCGGAAGGGAACGGACGGGTGCAGGTGCTGACGCCACTCGACTCTCCGTGGGGTGGCGGTCTCGGCTTCTTCAACGTGGACGGGTTGGACAACCACGCCCTGGGTAGCTGGCTGGTTGGTCAGCATCGCGTCGTGCAGACGCCGATCACGCATCAGGAGTTCAAGGGGATCCGCGTGACGCCGAACGTGTACACGACACTCGACGAGATCGACCGATTCGCCGAGCTCGTGCTTCGGGCCATCAAGAAGGGGATTGCATGATCCGTGTCCTGTTGGCGCTCGTGACGTGCAGTACGGCGCTGTCAGCACAGTCGTTTGAGGGCGAAATCCAGATGCAACTCTCCGGCGCGAAGCCGGGCGACGCGCCCCGGTCGATGGCATACGCCACACGACGTGGGGCGGTACGACTCACCGCGGCGGGCATGCCGGGCGGGGTGGTGATGCTCATCCCGACGGGGGAGCGCACGCTCTACATGCTCTTGCCGGCGCAGCAGTCCTATGTGGAGGCACCGGTTCCGGCAACGAAGGCTCCGGACGGGCCGGTGCCCGTGGTGAAGCGCACGGGCCGGACGGAGACCATTGCCGGCGTGTCGTGCGAGCATGTCACGGTTGGCTTGGCCAACGGGGTGGCCGACGTCTGTCTTACCACGGCCCTTGGCCCTTGGCTGAATCCGCTCCGGTCGGTCGGGCAGGCGGCGGGGGGCGCGGCGACCCTGTGGGAGCAGGCGCTTGGCGCGGACGGTTTTCCGCTCAAGGTGGTCCTCCCGGACGGGACCGTGTCGATGGAGGTGGTGAAGGTCGAGCGAAAACGGCTCGCGCCCGCGCTCTTCGAGATTCCATCGACGTACGTGAAGATGACCATGCCGGCACGTCGATAGGTTGGCCTGTTGAAACCTGGCTGCCGGTTTCGCAGTAGGGAGGCGCGAGGGTCCGATCCGGGCGCTCGCGCCTGTCGTTTTTGCTCTGGAATTCAGGAGGCACCATGTTCTCCATGCTGATCGGTTTTGCCGTCGCGATGCTGCTCGCCACGTTCCTGCTGCAGTCGTCGCGCCGGTTTGTCCGGACTCGGCTGCGCTACGTCGATGTCGTGCAGCGGGGCATCGTGCCGTGGATGGCCGGCGGCGTCGTGTTTCTGCTTGCGTCGGTGCTGTCGCCGTTGATCCCGTTCTTCGGGCTGGGGACGGCGCTGACGGCTGGCGTCGCGGTTGGTACGGGGGTCGCTGCCGGTGTGCGTGACATCCGCTCTGGTTCCGGGATGCTGTACCGCTGATGCTCGACCACTGACGGCTGATGGCTAACGGCTGACGCTGCTTGGGCGTAGTGGTGATGGGCGATACACTTCGACATGACCGCCATCACCCCGGGTTCATCGCCTGTCGAGACGGCGCCATCACCACGAGCCATTGCGTGGGTGGCGCCGTTTGTCGTCTTCATGCTGTGGCTCGCCATCGCGCCCGCTTTCGCGATCCCCCAGCCGTGGGAATCGGTGGCTCGCGTCACGGTGCTGGTCGCGGTGATGGCCACCGTGTCACGCGATGTGATCCGCACCCTGCGCATTCGCTACGCGCTCTCCAGCACCCTCCTCGGCCTTGCCGTCTTTGCGCTGTGGATCGCGCCCGATCAGCTGGTGCCGGGGTGGCGCACCCACTGGCTGCTGCAAAACGATGTCACGGGCCGACTCACGACCTCGATTCCGGCGGCGGAGCTGGCCAATCCGTTCGTCGTCGTCTTGCGGGTCGTGCGCGCGGCCCTGCTGGTGCCGATCCTCGAAGAGCTCTTCTGGCGCGGCTGGCTCCCGCGGTGGCTGATCAATCCGTCCTGGCAACAGGTGCCGCTGGGGATGTACACCACGCTGGCATTCGTCGGGACCGCGCTCCTCTTCGCCGCGGAACACGGGCCCTATTGGGATGTCGGCTTGCTGTGTGGGGTGATCTACAACGTCTGGATGTGGAAGACGAAATCACTCGGCGATCTCGTGCTCACGCATGCCGTCACGAATGCGGCGTTGTCGGCGTATGTACTCGCCACGGGAGATTACACCTACTGGCAGTGACGTTACTGCTCCCGAATCAGCATCGCTTTCGGTCCGGCAAAATCCAGCAACAGGACATCCCCTTCGCCGTGCACGATCCGTACGGACATGGAGTGGGGTGACGCCGGATTGTCGGTGTGGAGGACGTCGCCATCGAGGCGATACACCAGGTCGATCACCTGATCACGTCCCCCGACGTCGACGTGATAGCGCAGGGTTCCCCCCTGACAGAACTCCATGCGCACGCCCGGCGCGAAGTCGAGTGACGGGTCGGCCCGGAGCAGGCGCCAGATGCCAAGAATCCAATCCGCAGTCATGAGCGAAGGATCACCTTGCAGGATCGCATGCACCAGCGGTGGGCTGTGGGGTGTGGTGGCGTCCACGACCTCCGTCCCCTACACTCCGCGCATGATCGGATTGTTGCGTCGTCTCGTGTTGTTCGCCGTCCTGTGGCCAGCTCTCCTGCGCGGACAATCCGCCCAGGGTGCGGGGACATCTCCGGCGGTAGCGATCGTCGACCACGCCGCGCTCGATGCACTCCTGCGGGCGTACGTGCGCGATGGGCTCGTCAACTATGACGCCTTCGCTGCCGCACCGGCCTTCCGAGACTACCTCGCGTCGCTGGATCGCGTGCAGCCCGCGCTCCTGGAGGAGCAGGAGCGGCTGGCGTTCTGGCTCAATGTGTACAATGCGTTCACGATCCAATTAATCGTGTCGCATGGTGAGCGCGCGTCGATTCGCAACATCAATCGCACCCTCGGCGTGCTGCAACTCAAGGGGCCATGGAGTGAGCCGATCGTTCGTGCGGCTGGGAGATGGCTGACCCTCGACGAGGTCGCGTATCGGATCATCCGCAAGGAGTTTGCGGATCCCCGCGTGTATGCGGCCATGACGCCGGCGGCGCGAGGGGGGCCGCCGCTGCGAAGCGAAGCGTACACAGGGGCCCAGCTCGATGCCCAACTCGAGGATCAGATGCGCCGGTTCCTCGGCAATTGGCGGCACAACCGGTTTCGGGCCGGCGTGGCCTCCCTCAGTCCCGTCATCCTGAATCATCGTCAGGACTTCGGCGGCAGCCGAAAAGAACTCGGCGCCTTCCTCGCCGAATACTTCTCGGGCGAAGACCGGCGCCGATTGCAGTCCGGGGAGTTCGTGGTGCGTGCGAATCGATTCGACTGGGCGCTCAATGCCCAGTCGCGTCGCTGATTACGCCGCGGCGTCCTTCACCGCGAGTCGCGTCCGGAACCCCTGCAGCAGGGTGGGGTGACTGGCCAACCGCCGCTGGAGCGTGCGCAGGTTCATGCCTAGCAGCGCGGCCGCCTCGGCGCGGTTGCCCTTGGCGCGAATGAGCGCTTCGCGAATCAGGGTCCGTTCGGCGATTTCGAGGTCCAACGACGGGAGGAAAATCCCGCGGTCGACCGCCATCGGGTGCTGCTCTGCGCTGGTTGTCATGTCTGCCATTTCAGCCAAGGTCATCGGAAATCCCCGGAGCTCTGACGGCCGCATGATGCCGGCCCTATGGGTTACCCGAAGAAACTGCGCACGATTTGTGACGGTCCCAATTGGACCTAAGGGCAATGTGACATGTGGCACCCGAACAAACGCCGATTACCGTTGCGATTGCTTCGCTCCTCCGTCGACCCGGAAAGCGGCCTCGTTCCTTCCTTTGCACCAAGGCATACATGCCAGCAGCACTCAAGGCCCGCCTCGCGCGGGCCCGTGATCGCGTCCGGCGTCAGCTTCTCGCCGAAGCCAAGGCGGTTCGCTCGGACGCCACGCTGGCGCAGGGCGGACTCGCCTTCCTCATCGCCTATGCCATCATGTACGCCGTCGGGGCACTCGGGATCGGGTGATCCCGTCGTCCCGAGTCGCGTCGGTCCGACTCAGAACTCCCGGCGCTTCATTTCCTTGAAAATGTCTTCGGCGTCGGTGCCCTCGACCCCCTCATCGATACCGCGCGTGGCCTTCAGCGTTGGGTCGTAGCCCTGGCGATTGGGCTTCTTGACCTGGGCCGCCTTCGTTTGCGTCTTCTTGAGAAGCGCCTTGAGCTGAGCGTCCTTCATGGGTGCTCCGGGAGGTGGGGGCGAGGACCAGTAACACCTTCAGCATGGGGGCGCCCCGGATGGAAGTCCAGTGAACCCACGCGTTACCGGTTTGTCTCAAATCTTAGTGTTGACACTTGCGCGGGCGAGCGCTACCGTCTAGGAGCACACAGATCAAGTGAATCGCGCCACGGCGCGGGAACGCAAATGGCGGGCGACTTCGGGGACCTGGCGTAAGCGGGTCCCTTTTTCGTGGAACGGAGCATGCGATCGCGCTGCTGCGTCATCTTCATATGATGGTGGCGACCCGCGCGGGGGGATGTCCGCGAACCAACACGAGTGCTCGGTGCGTACGGCAGGGCCGGACTCCGAACACCCAGCAACAGGAGTAGTGCCATGCGTACGACCGGCAAGGTGAAGTGGTTCAACGATGCCAAGGGCTTTGGATTCATCACGCCCGATGACGGCTCGAAGGATTGCTTCGTCCACCACTCGGCCATTCAGGGCGGCGGCTTCCGCACCCTGGCCGAGGGCGAGCGTGTCGAGTTCGACATCGTTCAGGGCCAGAAGGGTCCGGCCGCCGAGCAGGTCGTGAAGCTCCGCGGCTAAGCGGAACTTCCGGATCTGAGTGAACAACGCGGGCCCGGCGATCTTCGCCGGGCCCGCGCTGTTTTCCAGCCCTCGTCCAGAGGGGGAAGAGCAGGGGGCGGACATCGCGTGGATGCCCGCCCCCGTTGTCGTCCTTACTTGATCTCCGCGTTCCCGCGGTAGTAGTCGCCCATGAGATGTTCGGCGAAGTACTCCATCAGCATGCGCTGATTGTAGGTGCCGTACTGCCCGCGATAGCCGTGCGGCTCACCAGGATACACGTAGTAGTCGAAGCGCTTGTTCGCGCGAATGAGCGCGTTCGCCAGCTTCACCGTCCCACCCGGGTGCACGTTGTTGTCGAGGTCACCCGTGATCAGCGCGAGACGCCCCTTCAGGTTCCCCGCGAGTTCGTCGTTCGTCGGGACGCGGATCTCGAAGCGCACGTTGTCGTGGTTCGTGGAGTCCTGCACCACTTCGCGTGAGGCGCTGCCCGCACCGGGGCCACGGCGCTGGGCTGCCGCGCCGCCGTTCGCACCGCGCGCGCCGCCACGGGCGGCCGAATCGTTCTTCGCGACGACCTTCACCCCGTGGTTCCACTCGCTCCAGTTCTGGTTGTAGATGTTGTTGTCGTGGTTCCCCGACTCCGACCACCCCACCTTGAAGAACTCGTTGTACGGCGGCAGGAGCATGGCCGCGGCCGTGAGGAACCCGCCGCCCGAGTGGCCGAAGATGCCGAGCTTTTCGAGGTTCATGAACTTGTGGCGCGCGGCGAGCTGCTCGAGCGCGGCCTTCTTGTCGGCGAGCGCATAGTCGCGGAGGTTGCCGTAGCCGTAGCGGTGATATGCCAGCGACCGCAGTGGCGAGCCGCCACGATGTCCGACTTCCACCACGATGAAGCCGAGCTGCGCGAGCTGCATCAGCGGCGTCCGCACGCTGAAGCCCGTGGTGACCGCTTCTGTCTGCGGCCCCGGGTACACGTAGTGCACCACCGGATACGACTTCGTGCTGTCGAAGTCGAACGGCTTCCAGATGTTGCCGTACAGCACCGTGACACCGTCCGCCGCCTTCACCGAGAACGGCTCGGCGTACTTGAAGCCCAGTTCCTTGAGCTTCGAGATGTCCATCGCTTCGAGCTGCGTCAGCACGCGCCCGGTGTTGCCATCGCGCACCACCGACACTGGTGACTGATCCATGCGCGAGTAGGTGTCGAACACGTACCGCCCCGACGGTGATACGATGCTCGGCGTGCCGTTCTCCCCCAGCGTCAGCGCGTGATGCGCATTGCCCGCGTCCAGCAGCATCAGCCCCGTGCCGTTGCCGTTCACGCGATACAGGTGCGTCTGATACAGCTGCTCACCCGGCTCACGTCCCTGACCCGAGATCCACACCTGCTGCGTGGTGGAGTCGATCTTCACGACGCTGTTCACGTTCCACTGGCCCGTGGTCAGCGGATACTTTTCGCCGCCATCGAATCCGTAGACGTACATCATTCCCCAGCCGGTCTTCTGCGACCACCAGAGGAAGTCGCCGCCCTTCTTGAGGTAGCGCACCGGCTTGGGCTCGATGGCCGCGCCCTCGATGGCATCGGTCAGCAGCGTCTTGATGGCGCCGCTGGCCACATCGACTTCGATGAAGTCGACGGCACGCTGCGGACGATCGCGGCGCACGAGACGCAGCTTGTCGCCGTTGAGCGGCCAATGCACGTCCTGCAGCGACTGGTCCTTCCACTTGCGCACGCTGATCGGCTTGATCGCCGCGTCGCCGCGACGATATACCCACAGTTCATTCTGTGTGACGTTCTCTTCGCCTGGCATCGTGTACTTGTAGTGCAGCAGCACCGGGCGCGGATTGGCGAGCACGTTTACCAGATAGAGCTCCTTCACCTTACGCTGATCGCGACGGATGAAGGCAAAGGACTTGGAGTCCGGCGACCAGATGACATTCGGCCGCACACGCATGTCGCGGTTGTTGGCGTCGTCCTGGTCGTCGCCATCGCCGTCATTCTGCTGGCCGCCGCCACCGCTCAGCGCATTGAGCTGACGCCGGTTCTCCGTGGTATCGCGCGCGCCATAGGAGTAGTCCTCGACGCCGTCCTTGCTGATCTGCGTGGTATCGCCCTTCTTGACGTCCACGAGATACAAGTTGTGGTCACGCGCGAAGACGAAGACGGTGCTGTCGGGCGCAAAGTTGCGGAATTCACGACCGGTGCCGCCCCCGAAGCCTCCCTGACCGCCGCCGCCCTGCGTATCGCGCTCTTCGTCGTCAGCCGGCGGCGCGCCGCGCTGCACCTTGCCGAGCGACTTGAGCGTTTCGGTCGTCAGCGACCACTCGTAGCGCGTGGTGTCGACGTTGAACCGGAACGCCTTGTGATTCTTCAGGAAGGTGATCGTGGTGATCGGCAGATTGGTCGCGTCATACGGCTTCTTGCTGAGCAACGTGAGCTGCTCGGCGAGCTTGTCCGGATCGACCAGTGGCTTCTTCGTGCCCCCGGTGGGGGATGGCACGTACAGCATGATCCGGACGCCTTTGCTGTCCTTGAACACGTAGTACGCCGAATCGGTCTTGCCGAGGAAGCGCGGCTGCACGCCGAAGGTGTACGTGATGTTGCGCAGCGCGGCAGCACTGAACCGGTTGGCGAGCGTCCAGTTGGCGGTGTTCGCGCGCGCTGGTGCGGCCGACTGGGCGCCGAGCGCGGGAGCGCCGAGCGTCGGGGCGATGAGCAGCAGCGATCCGGTGGCCGCGCGGGCGGCTCGGCCGAGATGGCGCCAGGGAGACGTCATGTCCTGCATCCTCCGGGGGTGGTCTGGACCCGGAGGCATCGGCGCGTCCGGGTGCATCAGAAATACGCCCCGGACCGCCGCCTGTTGAGGGTGCCAGGGCGTCTTAGCGCGCCCGTTCCACGAATCGGGTGGTGAACACCGGCTGCACCCAGGCAACCCGGCCGCCCGAGTCGATCACGCGGGCCCGCACGTAGGTCTCGTTCCCGGTCAGGGTATAGGAGGGGGTGAGGGTCCGGTTCACGGCCAGGATGCGGCCGTTGTCGCCGATGAACTGGGTCGTGTATTTGAAATCCCCGTCGCGGCGGATCCGCAGTGACAGGGTGGCATCGGTGACCGTGATGTCATCGAGGACCGGGCCGCTGCTGGCGTAGAACTGCCCCGCGTCCAGTGCCTCCACGATGGCGCGTCCCTCGCGGCGCGGCGTGCGCACGACGACCCAGCCGCGTCCGGGGTTGGCGCGATCTGACGCGAACTCCCCCTGGAAGTGGTGCGCGTCATCCACGGAAATGCCATAGATCTTTTTTCCGCGCGTGAGGAGGGCATCCCAGGCCTCCTCCAACCCCGCCGATTCTCCACCCCCGTCGTTGTGCACGAGGGGATGCCCGTTGTGAATCTCGATGAGACGATCGTTCTTCATCCGCCACAGCACCGTGGTGTCGATGCTCCAGCGGAAGTTCGGATGATTGATGTGCGGAATGGCGCGTTCGGCCCGGATCGCGTCGATCGTCGCCTGCACGGTGGTCAGGAGCGACGTGTCCTTCGGGGCGGCAATGACGCGCGTGATGTCGAGCGCGTTGACGTGCACCTGGGCGCTCTTGAAGGCGGTCGTGACTTCTTCACCCGGGATCAGCAGGAACGTCGAATCCATCAGTGACGCGAGCGTGCGCGGATCGGTGAAGACGTTGTGATCCGAGAGCACCAGCCAATCGTACTTGTGGCGCTTGTACCATTGGGCCACCTGTTCCGGGGGCGTATCGCCGTCGGAGTTGGTGGTGTGCGTATGCGTGTTGCCCTTGAGCCAGAGGGCGCCGGCTGGCGGTGGCGTATGCACGAAACGGGGCCGCTGCGCCTCGACGAGCCTCGTCGCTCCGGCGAGTGTGACGGCGAGGACCAGTGCCGCCATCCGCGCGTTCTTCGGTGTCATGGGATCCATCCATCGGAATAGTGACAAGGCTGACCGGGCATGCGAGTGTCCTCCTAGCGCGGGCGGGGCGGGAATCGTGGTTGTCCCTCGGCACCGGGAAGCGTAACGCCCAATCGTGTAGCGAGCGACGGGGCAATGTCGCGCATGTCGATGAGTCCGAGGTCGGTGCCCGGCGTGATGCCGGTGCCGCGGATCAGAAACGAAGCGCGCATCTGGGGCTCGTCGGGTGCGTACCCATGCATACCGCCTGACGCGGCGGTACGGAGCGCACCCCGTAGTCGATACCCCAGCCGGTAGCCTGGCTTGAATGCCACGACGAACGCGGCCGCCGGATACCCGCCCTGCGCCCGGAGTGCGTCCCGATCGAGGATGCGCGCGATGCCGGTCGTGGTGTCCGCCGCCAGCTGCTTCAGCAGCGCATGGACGCTGTCAGCCAGAGCGGATGAGGAGTCCGCAAGGACCACGGCGGCCGTGCCACCGCTCGGCCAGATGGCGGCGCGCCACTCCGTCGGCCGATCGTCGGTCCCGACGGCGATGAATCCGCGATCGACAAAGGCGGAGGCCAGATGGATATCGCTGTGGGACGCCGAAAACCCATGGTCGGACACGATCGCCACGGTCAGCTGGTCACCGAAGGTGCGGGTGGCCGCTGTCACGATCGTATCGAGCGCTGCGTCGACCCGTTCGAGCACGGCAAACGCCTTGGGCGTCCACGGTCCCGCCTCGTGCTGCTCATGATCGAAGGCTGTGAGATAGGCGAGGGTTAGGGTCGGGCGCTTCCACTCAAGCAGTCGGGCGACGAAGCGGGCACGCTCTTCGTCCGCCGTGATGCTCTCATCGATTCCGTCGGGGTAGGGCACACCGACGCGCTGTTCGAGTGTGTCGAGTACGCCGGGGGTAGCGAGCGCACGGATCAGCTTCTGATCGTCTGCCATGCCCGTTCGCCAGATCTGGGGCACATTCCACGTGATGTTCGCCCCGACCGAAACCGGCCAATGGACGGCGCCTACCGTGCCGCCGGCCTGAATCACCCGGTCCCAGAGCGTAGGAACGCGGATGTCTTCGGCATACCAGTACCACCCCCCCTGATTTCGCAGGAGCGGGTCGAAGGTGGTGTTGGAGGATACGCCGTGCGCCGCTGGTGACCGACCTGTCACCAGCGTGGTGTGACTCGGATAGGTAAGGGTGGGAAGGACCCCACGCACGCCGCGCGCACTGGCGCTCTCTCGCAACAACCGCCGCAAGGTGGGAAGACGCAGGCCGAGCGAGTCCGCATGTTGCAGATACTCGGGCTTGAGCCCGTCGATGGACACGAGGAGGACGGGACGCAACGAGGCCGAGCGCGCAGGTTGCGCGTCGGCCCCGGGCGCCCCGACCAGCGCCGCGCTGAGCGCGGCGCCGGCGAGGCATCGGAATCGCATGGGTCAGAAGGTCGTGCTGACGGTGAAGAAGAGCTGGCGCGGCGCGCCGGTAAGGAACGTAGGCAGATCGCCACGGGCCACGTATCCGCCGCTGCCCATGGTCGCGATGTAGCGCTCGTCGAGCAGGTTGCTGAGGTTGAGCTGCAGCTCGAGGGACTTGAGGGCGCTGATCGCACCGAGGCGATAACGGGCAGACAGGTCGGACACGAAGTAGGACGGGACCTTGCCCGCGTTGTCACCGGCGACGGCCAGATCATTCGTGTACGTGAAGTACCGCTCGCCCACGAAACGGCCCGTCAACGAGACGTCGAACTGCTTGCGGGCGTAAGCCAGCGATGCGTTCAACATCTGCTGCGGCGCGTCCTGCACGAACTTGTCTTTGGTGTTGACCAGGCTCGCGGGATTCGTCGGGTTGGACAGGTAGTCCTCGGCGAACTTCGAGCTGTTCAGCGTGGCCGAGGCAAGTGCGCGGAAGCCCTGTCCGAGGTCGATGTTCGTGACCGCCTCAAGACCCATGGTCTTCACCGAACCGACGTTGCCGAAGCCGGACGCACACGTCACGGTCTGCGGGCAGAGCGCGACGCCGAGCAGGCGATTCCGGTAGTCGATCGTGTACGCGGTGAGGCCGGCTTCGACCTTGCCACGACGGGTGCGGGCACCGACCTCGATGGTGCTGGCGCGCTCCGGCTTGGCGGTGTTCTTGAAGAAGTCGAACGTCGTGATCGCCGTGTTGTACACGCCGCCCGCGGGGCTGAGCGGGAACTGGTTCATGTTCTCCGACCAGTTCGCGAACACTTCGTCCTGCGTGCCAAGCTTGAAGACGGCACCGACCTGCGGGAGCAGCGCGCCGTCCATCGCGATCGTGAGGTTCGGACGGTTGGCGTCGGCGAAGATCGGCGCAATCTTGCCGTTGACCGGCGAATTGCCGTTGCTGCGGAAATCGGCGTTCACGAGGAGATACTTCGCACCGTACGTGAGTGACAGCCGATCCTGCAGCAGACGCGTGGTATTCTGCAGGTACGCCATCGTGGTGGTCACGTCCGCCGTGCGATCATAGTCGAGGCGCAATACGTTGTTGAAGTCCACCTCCGGCCCCTGCTGGTAATTCTTGAGGCGCCAGCGCGGACGACGGTTGCTCGACTCGTTCATCTCGTACCAGCCACCCACTTCCAGCTGGTTGGTGGTGCTGCCCGCGGTGAAGTTCGTGCTGGCCTTCGCCATGACGCCGGAGCGGTTCGCCTTGTACTGCGTCTGGCGAAACATGATGGGGTCGGGGCTGTAGGCGGCGCCGTAGCTCGGAGCGTGCCAGTCACCACCACCGCGATTCATGTGCAGGTACGGCTGGATCTCGATGCGCCCGTTGGTCCACGGCTTGAACTCCGCCTTGAGGTACGCGAGGTGATCCATGCGTGCACCCTGTGCGGAGCTGTAGTACGACGCGTCGCTGAGCTCCGTGTACTTCGGGATGCTGGCCTCGGCGAACTGCTTCGCCGTCGACCAGCTGGTCAGGTAATCGAACATCGGTCCGAAGCCGAATTGCGACGAGCCGGGGGCCGTGCTGTTGAAGACGGAGAGCGACAGATCCATGAAGTCGCTTTCCTTCCGGTTGGCGTAGTTGTAGAACGCCGTCACCTTGCTGGAGCCGAAGAAGGCATTTGCCTTGAGGTTCAGCTGCTCATGCCACGTCTGTCCGGCCGAACCGAAGAAGCCGTTCTGTCCGAAGAGCAGGTTCGTTTCACCCGGGAAGTTCGAGAAGCGGTCACCGCCTCCCTTCCACTTATCGGTATCAAAGCGGGACAGCGACGCGAAGGCGGAAACGCCGTTGCTGCCGCCGAACGTCTTCAACCCCAAGTCGTAGCGCACCATCGTCCGGCGCGCCGCATACTGGCCGCCCATCTGCTGCAGCAGCAGGCGCGGCTTCCCGGTGGGTTCGCCCGTCGCATACTGTACGACGCCGCCGAGGTTGTTCGCCGAGGCCGTGCCGAGGGCACCAGTGCCCTGCGTGACCGACGCCGACTCCAGATTGGCAGCATCCACCGCACGGCCGATGCCGAGACCGTTCCAGTTTCCATACGACATGTCGCCAAGCGGGATGCCGTCCATGGTCTGGCCGATCTGGCCAGTCTGGAAGCCGCGCATGGTAATGCGGTTTGACCATTCATACATGCCGAAGCCGTCGACCGACTGCATGTTCACGCCGGGGACACGCTCGATGGTCTTGAGAGCGCTGGTGCCGGGTGCGGTTTGGCGCAGGAGGCTGGAATCGACCGTCGAAGCGGAGCGGGCGCTGCCGCGGCCGGTCACACCGGTGACCAGGACAGTACCGAGCGATTGGGCGGTGTCTTTGCGTGCGGGCTGCTGCGCGTGGGCTGCAGTGGCGAGCAGCGTCATCGACGAGGCGACGGCGATGAACGGGAGCGCAGTGAGACGTGGATCGAGGCGCATAGGAAGCAGTGAGGGTAAGGACTACACCAGCCGCGCTGCGATGGCGGTCTGCGTGCATGTGCCTCAATCCTGACCTTGGCCCGTGACTGCGCGGTACACGTTCGGTCTTGTGTCAGTCCCCGTCAGGTAACGGTTCCGTGACACGCGTGGTGGCATCCGCTCATCGGAAATTGTGTCCCATCACATGCTGCGCTCCTCCGGCAAGGGGCAGCGCCCGGAACTGGCGGGCGCGCACATTCACGACCTGCTGCTCCACCTGGAGTGTGCCGCGTATGAGGAGCAGGGGGCTGGTGGTGATCAGCTGCCGATGCGTCTCGAATCGGTCCGGGGTGACGACGATGTTGATCATCCCCGTTTCGTCTTCGAGCGTGAGAAAGACGAAGCCCTTGGCGGTGCCGGGGCGTTGCCGGCAGATCACGAGCCCTGCGACAGCCACCCGCTGTTCGTCTTGCCCGATCGTCCGTGCTTCCTCGGCGGTCATCACACCATTCTGTGCGAGATGCGGGCGCACGTGGCGCATGGGGTGACCGGCCAGTGAAAGCCCCGTCATGCGGAAGTCCGCTTCGGTGAGTTCGAGTGGCGTCAGCACGGGCAGGGCGGATGGCGTCACGGACGCCTGTGCTGGTGCCAGCGGGAGCGCGGGGCCGCGGATTGCTGCCATGACCTCCCAGAGCGCGCGGCGGCGTCGCTCCTCGGCGGGGAGCGCTTCGAAGTAGCCGTCGAAGGCGCCGGCTTCTGCCAAGGCCCGCCAGCTGGGGCGATCGAGGGGCGCGCGACGTACGGCATCTTCGATGCTGGCAAAGGGCCCAGCGCGTAGTGCCTGCTCCAGCGCACGGCGGGCTCGCGCTCCCAGCCCCCGCACGAGGCGTACGCCAAGGCGAACGGCCAATCGTCCGGTGCGCGGTGCGTCGCCCGATGCGTTAGCGGATGCGGATGCGGATGCGCGAGTGAGCCACCGCACAGTCCCGTCGTGCGCCTGCAACGTGCGCCCATCCGGCAGTTCGAGTGCATGATCCCAGCCACTCACGCGCAGGTCGATAGGACGCACCTCCACACCATGGCGTTTCGCATCCTCGATGAGTGTGCCCGGGGAGTAGAACCCCATCGGCTGCGCGTTGAGGATCGCACACAGATATTCGGGCGCGTAATAGTGCCGCAGCCAAGCCGTGGCATACACGATGAGTGCGAAGCTCGCGGCATGACTCTCGGGGAAACCGTAGTCGGCGAAGGCATTGATCTGGTTGTAAATGCGGCGCCCTGTTTCCTCGGGGATGCCGTTGCGTGCCATGCCGGCGATGAGTTCCTCGCAGATTGCTGCCATGCGCTCGCGCGAGCGCTTGTGTCCCATGGCACGACGCAGCGTATCGGCTTGTCCCGGCGTGAAACCGGCGGCGCTGATCGCGACCTGCATCCCCTGCTCCTGAAAGAGCGGAATGCCAAGGGTGCGGCGCAGGACCGGCTCGAGTGACGGATGCGGATAGGTGATGGGTTCGAGCCCCGCGCGCCGACGCAGATAGGGATGCACCATCTCGCCTTGAATCGGCCCCGGACGAATCAGCGCGACTTCCACGACGAGATCGTAGAAGCAGCGCGGCTTGAGTCGTGGCAGCGTATTCATCTGCGCGCGGCTTTCGATCTGAAATACGCCCACCGTATCGGCACGACACATCGCGTCGTACACCACCGGATCACTCATGTCGAGCTGCCCGAGATCGACCGTGACGTTGCGCGTGTGGCGGATGTACAGCAGGCAATCCTGCACGACGGTGAGCATCCCGAGCCCGAGTAGATCGATCTTCACCAGGCCGACGGGATCGAGATCATCCTTCTCCCATTGCATGACCGTGCGCCCTGGCATCGAGGCGGGTTCGAGCGGCACGATGGAGCCAAGGGGCTCTTCGGTGAGCACGAAGCCACCGACGTGAATGGAGCGATGGCGCGGCAGCTGATCGAGTCCCGCCATGACGCGCGTGAGTTGCTGCACGCGCACGTCGGCGGGGTCGAGCCCGGCGGCTTCGATCGGGAGGGTATCGGCGGCGGCGGCCGCGCGTGATCGGGAATCACTCTGTCCGGCGAGGGCATCTCCCTGTTCGGGGCTGAATCCCAGCACGCGCGCGGCATCCCGCACGGCACTGCGTCCGCGCCAGGTGATCTGTTCGCACACCATTGCGGCGTGTTCGCGGCCGTAGCGATTGTACACGTACTGCAGCACGCGCTCGCGATCGCGGTGCGCGAAGTCGATGTCGATATCGGGGGGCTCGCGGCGCTCTTCGCTGAGAAACCGCTCGAAGAGCAGCTCCATGCGGATCGGATCGATCGCCGTGATGCCGAGGCAGTAGCAGACCGCGGAGTTGGCCGCGGAGCCGCGCCCCTGACAGAGAATCCCTTCGCGGCGTGCGAAACGCACGATGTCCCAGACGATCAGGAAGTAGCCGGCGAGATCGAGGGTGCGGATCATGCCGAGCTCGTGCGCGAGCTGGCGGTCATGCTTCGGGGTGCGCGCGTCGCCCCATCGCTCGTACGCGCCCTGTTCGACGAGGCGCGCGAGATATTCGTCGGCGGTGACGCCCGGCGGCAGCGGGAACGCCGGCATGCTCGGCTTGAGCTGCTCGAGGCGAAATGCACACCGCTCGGCGATGGCGAGTGTGGCGTATACCCCCTCTTCGGCGCCGCGCCACCGTCGTAGCACCTGGCGCGGATCCTTCAGCGCCCATTCGGCGTTCGGGCGCAGGCGCGTGCCCATGGTGTCGAGTGTGCGCGCGTGGCGCAGCGTGGTGAGGACGTCGTGCACGAGGCGCGCGTCGGGGGTCGCGTAATGCACATCGTTCGTGACGACCCACGGAACACCAAGGCGTGCGGCGAGTGGGCGGAGCTGCCGGACAAGGACGCGCTCCTCCGGCAGTCGGTGATCCCAGCACTCGATGGCGAGATGGTCACCGAACACGTCGCGCAATTCGACCGCCGCCGTCCACGCCTGATCGCGGGCCCCTTCGGCGAGCAGTTGCGGGATCCACCCCTGCGGGCAGCCGGTCAGGGCGGTGACGCCCGCAGTGTGTCGCGTGACCAGCGCCCACGGCACGCTGGGGTGGCCCCGTGGGCTGTCCATGCGCGCGCGAGTGATGAGCGCGGCGATGTTGCGGTAGCCTTCGCGCGTTTCGGCGAGGAGGACCAGATGCGTCCGCCGGTCGCCACCACGCCCGTCGAGCTGGGGCATGCGCACCGTGAGCTCGGCCCCCAGGATGCCGCCGATCCCGACGGTGGCACAGGCCATGCCGAATCGGACGACGCCCCCCATCTCGTCATGGTCCGTGAGCGCCAGCGCCGGGTAGCCCAGCTCGGCCGCCCGCTGCGCCAACGTCTCCGGCGACGAGGCCCCGTCGAGGAGCGACAGGGCCGAATGGGCGTGGAGTTCGACGTACATCGGACTACCGAATATATACCGAAAATCGGGGGACAACAGGGCTTCCCCTCCCGGCTTTTGGTCCCCGCATTATCCTCCTGATTCGACGCCCTGAAGACCGAGCGCCGCACGCCTCTGACCGTCCCCATGCCGAATCGCCCGCCGCAAACGATCGACGATGTGCTCGACCACGTCGATCGCATGACTCCGGAAGAGCTGGACCGTCTGCCGTACGGTCTGATCCAGCTTGATGCCGCGGGGCGCATCCTGAATTACAACGCCGTGGAATCCCGGTTGGCCTCGATCGCCAAGCAGGATGCCATCGGCAAGCAATTCTTCACGGAGATCGCCCCGTGCACGCGGGTGCAGGAGTTCTACGGGCGCTTCAAGGAAGGGGTGATCCGTGAATCACTCGACACGAGTTTCCACTTCCATTTTGCCTTCAAGCAAAACCCGCGCGATGTGACCGTGCGCTTGCTCTACACGCGTCGGACGCGCACGGTGTGGGTGCTGATTTCGGATTTGAACGGACGGCCGATCGAGCAGTCGGCGGAGTCCGAATAGCGGGTGCTGGCTTCAGTAGCGTAATCCTGCGTAGCGACCTGCTAGCTCGCGTGTTGCAGTGGATGGACCTCCTCCTCGAGGCGCGCTCCGAGCAGATCCCGCTGCGTCTCGAGATCGAAGCGAGCCTGCAGGTTCAGCCAGAAGCGGTCGCTCGTGCCGAAATAGCGGGCCAGACGCAAGGCCGTATCGGCGGTGATGCCCCGCTTGCCATGCACGATCTCATTGATGCGTCGCGCCGGCACGCTGATATCCTGGGCGAGCCGATACTGCGAGAGCTCGAATGCCTCCAGAAAGTCTGCTTGGAGGACCTCGCCCGGGTGAATCGGTGCCAACTTCTTTGTGGCCATGGCTCCTCCTAGTGATAATCCACGATGGCAACGTCCAGCGCGTTCCCGCTCTCCCAGCGAAAGCAGAGGCGCCACTGATCGTTGATGCGAATACTGTGCTGGCCCGCCCGATCGCCTCGGAGCTTTTCCAGTCGGTTCCCGGGTGGTACGCGTAAATCCTCCAGCCGCTCCGCGGCGTCGAGCAGCACGAGCTTGCGCAGCATGAGCCGGTGCAGCTCGGGGGGGAGGCTACGCGGTCGTTCACGGCGGAAGAGCCGCTCGGTGGCCGGATCGGCAAACGCGGTGATCACCGGAGAATATTAACGCTTGCCGTTAATAACGGCAAGCGTCAATAGTTGAGCTGAATGATTCGTCAACGCTGCGACGGTAACAGCTAGCGTCCGGCTGACGAGAACGGCGGCTTCCGAATAATTGAGGCGAAGGGGACAATCGTGCCATCATTCGGTGCCGGCGTCACCCCCAGTAGGTGCGCGAGCAATTCGTAGACGTGCACGTTCTCGACCGCTGGCAGCCGCGCCCCCGGCACAATGTCCGGACCCGCCGCGAGGAATAACGCCCCCATCGAGGGAAGCGCGGGGTCATAGCCATGCGTGCCGCCCCTGGGCGGTGGCAGACGCCGTGCACGCTCCCGACTGGTGATCGTCCAGCCGTCATCAGCGAGGAGCACGAGCGGTGGGATACGCGGATGCGTGCGATAGTGGAAGCGCTCGGGCACACCGTCGCGTCGAAACACCGTGAGGTGCGGATGCGCGCCACGGAGCGCGCCGTACACGGCCTCCTCGCGCCCTGGTTGGGGGACGAGCGCCGTCACCGGCATCCAGTCGACGACCTCCAACTGCGAGAGATCGAGATAATCGTCCAGATAGATCCGTCGCGCACTGTCGATCGGCGTCATGCCGTGATCGGACACGAGCACGAGATTCACGCGATCGGTGAGCCCTCGGGCCGCCAATCCCCGCTCGAGTCGCGCGAGCAGCGTGTCGAGGTGCATGATGGCCGCGTCAACCTGAGGCGAGCCTGGGCCATGATCATGCCCCGCGTCGTCCGTGGTGCTGAAGTATGCGGTGAGAAAACGCGGCGCCTGATCGGCCGGCAACGCCAACCAGCGCAGCAGCTGATCGACGCGCGTGGTATCCGGAATGCGCCCGTCATAGGGGCGATAGAATGACGGACGGCGACCGCCGATCTCGTAGTCGCTCCCGGGCCAGAAAAATGCGGCGGTGCGGACACCTTGCCGCTCTGCCGTATTCCAGATCGGCTCACCGCCCCACCACTGCGGATTCCGCGCGACGATCGTGTCACCAATAGTGAAGCGCTCGGGGATCATCGCATCGCGCATGGTGTTAGCGACGATGCCGTGATGTTCCGGATAGAGTCCCGTGACCAGCGTGTAGTGGTTGGGAAACGTCTTGCTGGGAAAACTCGGAATCAGGCGTTCCGCGCGTGCCCCTCGCGCGGCCAGCGCACGCAGATGCACGGCACCGGGACGTTCGAGATAATCGGCGCGGAAGCCGTCAAACGAGATGAGCACGGTCGCCGGCGTGATCGCGCCAGACGGTATCGCGCCAGAAGGTCTCGACTCGACCCGAGAACGCGGCGCTCGACAGGCGACGAGGAGGGTGACGGCCAGAACGAGAAAGCGAATCATGAACCAATCATGCGTGTCTGAGGCGCTTCGGCAATACTGGAAAAGCTGACGCCCCGGATAGCAAGGCCATCCGGGGCGTCCACCTTCTCTCATCAGGGGCCAATCAGTTTCCGAGGACGTTCACACACCCCTTCGGGAGACTGGCCGTCCGCTGGTTGCATTCATCGACCGGAATGGGCACCAGCGAGAACACCTTGTGCGACGGCAACTGCTTCCGCAGCTCGCCGAGACGATTGTAGCGCCGCGCGTCCACCCAGCGGTGGCCGTACTCGAAGAAGAGCGAGTAGCGACGGTCGTACAAGATCTCCGTCACCAGATCGCCACTGAAATCGGCCGCGAGTGCCGGCAGACCGCCGCTCGTGGTCCGTACAACGTTCAGGTCGGCGATCGCCGACGCCCGATTGCCCATACCAAGATGCGCCTCTGCGCGCATCAGGATCAGCTCCTCGTTCCGGATGATCGGAATCGGGGTGACGTTCGTCGGATACACCGTCGGCCGCACGTTCGAACTGATCCCCTGCGTAGCGAGATTCACCGTGCCCACGACCGCCTTGGAGCTGGCGCGCAGGTCACGCGAGCCATCGGCGCGAGACCGCGCTTCAGTCAGGAATTCCGGCACGGCCACGATCGCGCGCGGTGCGGGATCGAAGAGTCCGTTCGTGGCGTCACCCGATGCCGTACTGAAGACATGGAAGACGCCCGTCTGCATCGTGGTCGCCGACGGCGACGCGGTGTTGATGAAGGACTCATTGAGCGCGGTCAACGCATCGCTCCAGCGCCCCCGATAGATCTCGAGCCGCGCCTTGAGCGCCCGATTCACTCGGAGGAAGTTGGCCGGCGTGTTGAACCCGGTGAATCCGGTGGTGAGCGCAAACGGGAACGCCGTGCCGGCGGCGGCGAGATCCGCCTTCGCCTCGTCGTACAGCGCCGCGATCTTCGTGTACGCCTCGTCGCGCGTGACGAAGGCGCCCTGCTTCGTGGGATCCTTCGGTACCTCGAAGACGAGGCCGAAGGTGTCACGAATGCGGAGCTGATTCAAATACTCGTGCGCCATGAAGGTCTTCACGAAGCCCTTCACGCCGGCACGCTGTGCCGCCGAGTAGTCGGGGACCTTGTCCACGACATCGAGGATCGTGTAGCCGGTGCGCAGATTGCGATACGTGTTGGTCCATGCCATGTCGGTGCCGAAGCCACCCGGCTCGAGCGGACCGATGAGAAACGCGAGCACGTTGCGCGGCTCCGCGCCGTCGAGATTCATGATCTCGCGTCCGAAGATGCCGAGCGTGCTGGCCCAGGTGCCGGCGCTACCGCGCGAACCCGCCAGCAGGCCGGCCACCGTGGTGTTCACGGTCGCGGCATTGGGCGCGTTCTCGAGCTGCGAGGTGCTGGGGCTGTTGAAGTTGGCGATGTCGGCGGCCTGACAGGCGCCGAGCAAGGTAGCGGCCGCGATGCCGGTCAGCAGGCGGAATCCGCGATGACGGAGTGCGGTCATGGTCAGAAGTCCACGCTGAAGTTGAGCCAGAAGCTGCGGCTGGCGGGATAGGCGGCGAGTTCGCGATTACGCTGCACGGCATCCGGCGGTCCACCACCACCGAAATTCTGCGCTTCCGGATCGCCGCCGCGGAACTGCGTCCACCAGTAGAGATTGCGGCCACTCAGCGCGAGGCGCGCGCCACCGGCGCCCGACCACAGGCGGCTGACCAGCGCTTGCGGAATGTCATACGTCAGCGTGACTTCACGCAGCTTCGTGTACGACGCATCCTGATAGTAGATGCGCGTGACCTGCAGATAGCTCGTACGACGCACTTCACCGACCTTGCGGCCGAGCTCGTCGAGCTCGTCGTAGTCGCGCGAGTTCTGGCCGAGGTCGTAGTGACGCCACGTGCCGTTTGCGAGCATGCCACCCGACTGGCGATCCACGAGGGCGTACAGCGACAGGCGCTTGAAACGCACTTCGTTACTCCAGCCGCCGGTCCAGTTCGGGTTGCCGTCACCCATCAGCACCGGCACGACCACTCGGCCACCGGCCTGCGGAAGCGTGTCATTGCCAATGAGCTGCGTGGCCGACTTGCCCTGTTCGATGCGCACCGCGCCCACCTGCGGCGAGCCGAGGAGGAACGTCGGGACCGGGAGGTTGGTCACCTTCGATCGGTTCATGCCCCAGTTCACGCGTGAGGTCCATCCCCACGTCGGCGTCTGGATCGGGAAGGCGTTCACCGAGACTTCCGAGCCGGTCACCTGCATCTCGGCGCCGTTCGACGTTTCGCTGGAGAAGCCGGTGGTCGGCGCCAGCGTGCGCGTGATGAGGAGATCCGAGATGTTGCGGCGGAAATGTGTCGCCGAGACCGTTGCGCGGTTCTTCAGGATGTTGAGGTCGAGACCGGCTTCGAATTCGCGCTGCCGTTCCGGGCGCAGATCGGCGGAGGCCCGTACCGAGCCGACGCGGAACGCACCGAGGCCACCGACACTCGAGAGTTCGAGATTGGTGAACTTTTGGCCATAGAGCGGCTGGTTACCCGTCTCGCCGTAGGCGACGCGCACCTTGGCCTCATCCACGAGTCCCGGCTTGAGATTCGGGAAGCGGTACGACGTCGCGGCCTTCGGGAAGAGATAGAACTTCGCCGGATCGCCGTTGTTCGAGCTACGGTCGGCGCGGGCGCCGACGGTGAACAACAGCTTCTCGCGCCACAGGGCTTCTGTCTGCGCGAAGATGCCGAAGTCCTGCACCTCGAGCCGCGACTCGTCGATGTCGCGCACTGTCCCCGAGGTCACGACTTCCAGCCCGCCGAGCAGGTTCTGCGCGGAGGCACGCGTCTGGTTGAGGACGCGGTCTTCGAACTGCGTGCCAACCTGCGAGGTGATCTTGAACGACGAGCTGGGGGTCCAGCCGTGCACGAGATTGAGGTTGATGTTGCGCTGCAGGTTCGTGGTCTTCGAGTTCGCCGACGTGCCGGGAAGTCCGTCCACCGGCTCGAACTGGAGCGTCGGCGGCGAATAGATCAGGTTGCTCTGGTTGAGCAGGTCGACACCGCCGAACGCAATGAACTGCAGGGTGTTCGTTTCACCGGTCAGGATGTCCGCGGTGAGACGCGACGTCGTGATGTTGCGCCACACCGATTCGCCGTTCTCGAACTGATCGATCGTCTGCAGCGGATTCGACGGATAGAACGGATTGACCGGCCAGGTACCGTCATCGCGGCGGCGCAGATCGAGGAACGCCGGAATCTTCGTGAGCGTGTAGGCGATCGAGTTGCCGGCGTTGTCGTTGCCGAAGAGGCCACGATCGCTGACGTTGTTCAGGATCTCGTTGCCGACCTGCAGGTTGATGCGCGAATTCAGACGCTGATCGAGATTGATGCGGGCACTCGTCTTGCGCGCGAAGGTGTTGGCGACGATGCCTTCCTCGTTACGCCGGCTGAGCGACACGAAATAGCGCGTGTCCTGCGTCCCACCGCTCACGCTGAGCGACGCGTCGCTGTTCACCGGGCGGTTGCCGTAGGCGAGTGACTCGTAATCGATGAAACGGTTGGCGTCGTAGTACGGGGTGATGCCGGCACCGAAGACCCGCACGGCATCGTCGAGCGACTGGAAGCGGCGGGAGCCATTCTTGTACGCGAGCGTCGAGGTGCCGCCGCCCAAGCGCAGCGAGAACTTCGGCTTGCCGGCCTGACCGCGCTTGGTGGTGATGAGAATGACGCCGCCCGACGCCTTCGAGCCGTAGATCGCGGCGGCCGCCGAGCCCTTGAGGATGTCGACGTTCTCGATGTCGTTCGGATTGAGGTCGGCGATACGGTTGACCGGCGCTTCCTGGCTGCCGACGGAGATGCCGGTGCCGGAGGCGCGGGTCACCTTGTTGGTACCGGAGCCGATCGACACGTCGCTGACGATGACGCCGTCGATGACGTAGAGCGGCTGCGCGCTGCCGAGGATGGAGGAGATGCCGCGAATGCGGATGCGGTTACCGCCGCCGGGTGCCCCGGTGGATTGCGAGATCTGTGCGCCGGCGATCTTTCCCTGGAACGCGTTTTCGATCGATTGCGCGGAGACCTTGTTGACGTCGGCGCCGCTCACGCTGGCGACGTCATTCGCCAGGTTGCGGCGCGAGATGCCGGAGGCCTGACCGGTGACGACGACCTGATCGAGGTTGAGGACGTCCTTCTTGAGGATGATCTCGAGGGCGTTCGTGCGACCAGCCGCGAGGGTAATGCGTGTGAGTGGATAGCCGATACGGCGCACGACGAGGATGACCTCGCGCGCCGGCACATTCACGAGCGTGAAGGCGCCATCATCGCGGGAGAGCGTGCCGATCGTGGTGCCCTGGATCTGGAGTTGGGCGGCCGTGATCGGGGCCTTGGAGTCTTCCTCGAGCACCTTCCCGGTAATGGTCCGGGTTTGGGCGGCGAGGGCACTGCTGGTGAGCGCGAGGGCAGCAAGGAGCCGCCCGGCGCGCGCAAGCATGCCGGTCATCGTGGAGGGCCTCTGGAGAGGAGAGAGGTTGGGAGCGCCGTGAGTCCAACGGTGCGGCGAAAGTACGGCGGATTGGGAGTGGTCGCCAGTTTTGTGCGGAGGCCGTTCAGTCGTACCAGCCGTGCAGATACCACGCACCGGAGGCGTCCTGGAAGAACAGCACGTCGCCGTCCCCGTCGCTGATACCACGCCAGTAGTCCCGCGCGTAGCCATCCCCCCGCCACCACTCGCCGCTGAGCCGTTCGGGGCCGTGCGCCTCGCGAAGGGCCATCCGTCGTCCCTGCCACCACAGGGCCTGGGGTGTCCGGTGCGCGGGGTGCTCCACGTCGATGGGTTCGGGCACCGGCAGCAATCGCAGGACCGTCGTCACACCCTCTGGCGATTCCTGCCGTGAGGCCTCCCGTGACGCGGTCGTCGCCGGAAGTGGCGCCGCGGCCATGGCGACGGCATCTGCCGCGATCCATCGCCCATTCCCTTCGGGGCGGTGCGTGTCCTGCCTGTCGGGACGGACGAGCACATCGCCGCGCTGTGTCGGGTCGAGGGCCGCGCGCAACTTCACGAAGACACTGTCGACCTGCATCGCCGCGTCACGCCACGAGGGGTGCAGCAGATCGCCCTGATCCGCGGTGAGTGGGGCGGTCGTAGGAACGCTGACGGTGACCCCGATGATCGGCGCGGGGATCTGCCAGGTGTCGAGGAGCCGGCGACACTGATCGAACAGCGGATCGAGTCGTGCGAGTGGTCGGGCCGGACGCACTTCGCGCGTGATGGTACGGTGCGGAATGGCGAGGAGATCGGTGGCGGTCGTCTGCTCCGGCACGCCATCGATCGAATACGAACGCCCCGCGTCGAGGGTGAGCGTGATGGCGACACTTGCGGCGGCGCGTCCGTCGTGCACGCAGGTAGCCAGCAACCGCTCGAGTTGCGCGCGCAGCACGAACAGCACCGGTTCTGCACGCTCGACCGGTTGCGGCAATTCCACCGACGTTTGTCGCGCGGTCTCGACGCGCACATGGCCTGGGCGTCGCGGATCCTCACCGTGCGCCAGCCGCCACGCCCGCAATCCGTCGGGCCCCCACCGCTGCTCGATCTCGCCGGCAGACAACGCGGCGAAGGCACCGATCGTCCGGATCCCGAGCGCCTGTAACGCCTCGCGCACCTCCTGCGCCATCGGGAGCAGCCCCAGCGGTGCGGGGGCGAGATACGCGGCATCGTGTCCCGGTGGAATGATGAGCCCCGGGGTAGTCCGCGGCGCCCACGTGGCGGCGCGCGCTGTCACGCACGCATCGGCGATCGCCACGCGCGCCTGCGGGTGCCATGCGCGTGCGATGGCGAGCAGCGTATCCACGAGCTGCGCTTCTCCTCCCAGCGCCTGAAAGCCGGTGGCGCCCACCCACCAGAGCCCTGGCGTGCCGAGTACCGGCGTGACTTGTGGACTCGCCGCGAGCAGTGCCGTGGTGGCGGCGAGGATCGCGTCGTCGATCGCCGCGGCATCCCATGGCCGCACGTCGAGCGTGGCACAGCGTGCGCGTGCTTCGGCGATCTGCATGCCTGCCCGCACGCCGGCACATCCGGCCGCATACGAGACCACGCGCAGTCGCGTACCGACGGCGAGCGCCCGCGGGCGCTCATCCCAATGAACGAGTGGTCCGTCGTCGGTGGGGGATCGCTTCCGGTCGGTCGACCGGGCGTTGAGGTGGGCCGTCGCGCCACTCGTTATGCCGCTCCCGGAGGCGTTCGCGCGTCCAGTGTGACGTCTCGAGCGGGAGTCGGTCGCCGATGGCGGTGTCGTATCGGTCGTCGGCGACAGCAAGTCGAGCTGGATGGCCCGGAAGTGCAGTTCCGTACAGGTCGGCGCTGGCGACGCCGAGCCCGCCCCAGGTGACGGGGTGCTCGCGTTCCGATGTGATGGCGGCGTCGCGGTCGGTGGCGTGGCGATCGCTGGTGTTGCTGCGGGCGCTCCAGGGACGGCGCGTTCCGTGCGCCACCCCGCGCCGATCGGGAATCGTGGGATCCGGACACAGGCGACGCGCCAGAACGACAACACGGGGCACCTCGATCATCGGGGCGCGACCCATCACGCCCCCCTTTTCAATGGTGAGACGAAGCGGCGTTTGCGACGCGCTACGAGACGCGCTACGAGACGCGGCACGCGCGGCGGTGTCCGCGACATGGATGCGCACACTGCCGGGGAGACGTCGCGCAGGCGCGTGCGCCGGTGAGCGATGCTCGAGCACCACGCAGGCGGCCTGACGCTCCCGGGCGATCTGCGCGAGACGCACCCCCTGCACGCGCGACAGCGGCGGGGCGCCGTCGAGCACGACAAGGCCGAAGACCCCGCTGCGCAGCAGCACGTCGGCGGTCCACGCGCTCCGTCGCACTTCCGGCATGCGGATCACCACGAACCGCGGCCCCAACTCGGCCCATGGAGCAGGCGTCAGCGTGCGGGTCGCATCGATCCAGGCCACCCACCCCCCCTGCCGCAGGACCTGCGCGACGACCCGCCGCAGGAGGGCGGTCTTGCCGACCCCCCGAACGCCGGTGAGCTCGGTGAGGCGCCCTCGCGGGATCCCACCCCCCAGCGCCGCATCGAGCGGGGGAATCCCAGTCGGCCACGGATCGGCCACGGGACGGGCCCCCATCAGCGGCCCCAGTTCGGCGGTCAGCCGATCCCGGAGTTCCGGAGCGGTGTTGCGAAGGGCGAGGGGCATGGTTCGGGATTTACCGAATAAAACCCGAAGTCGCAAGGCACCCCGGAAGCCCTCCCGTGGCCGACCTCACCTCACTACCTATGAATGATGCCCTCGCTTTCCGATATCGAAGTCCAGCGCGGACTGGGCGCCCTCCCGGGATGGACCCGCCGGGGGAGTGCCATCGTGAAGACCTATCATTTCGCGACCTTTCCCGCCGGGATCGCCTTTCTGGCGCAGGTGGCCGAGATCGCCGAACGGCTGCAGCACCACCCGGACGTGGATATCCGCTACACGCGACTCCAGTTCGCGTTGAGCACGCATGACGCGGGCGGGATCACGGTGAAGGACTTCGAACTCGCCGCGGCGATTGAGGCGCTCGTGCCTGCCGCGCCGATGGCGCCGGACCCGTCGGCGTAACGGACCGACTCACCCGTAGATCGACGCGATCACCTGCGGGAGTTCGTCGAAGCGATCGAGGTACACCGTTGGATCGGCGGCCGATAGTTCCGTCCGGGAGAACGGTCCCCACAGCGCCGCCGCGGTGTGTACTCCCGCCGCGCGCCCGGCGTGCATGTCGTGCGGCGAGTCGCCGACGAAGAGCGCCGATTCCGCCGATGCCCCCAGCCGCTCGAGCGCCAACCACACAGGATCGGGGAGCGGCTTGTGTCGGGTGGTTTCCTCGAACGTAATCACGGCATCGAACGCTTCGGCCAACCCGACGTGCGCGAGGGAGCGCGCCGTCATGCCGCGCCCCTTGCTGGTGACGATCGCCGTGCGATGCCCTTTGGTCCGTGCCCACTCGATGGTGTCGATGACCGCGGGATACGGCGTCGTGAGTCGCTCGAGGTGCCAATCCTGATAGTCGCGGTAGCGTGCCACCATGGCTTCGACGTCGGTTTCGCCATCACACCAGTCGGCAAGTTGCGTCCGGAGTGGGGTCCCGATGCCGGCGACCCATTCCGCCGTGGTTGGCGTGCGTTCGCGTCCTTCAAACGCATACTGCATGCATTCCAGCAGCAACCCGATGGAGTCGATGAGGGTGCCGTCGAGATCGAAGAGCAGGGCGGGGCGTGCCATGCGGCAAAGCTAACGGAGCGCTGCCGCATCGGGACGTCGCACGAGCAGCAGGACATGTCGTAGTACCAGCCGAATGCGTGGCGACGGTGCCCCCACCGGATGGTCCGATGCGCGCGCGACGGTACGACGCAGCACCGGCTCATCGCGCCAGGCCATCAGCCACTCGTCGATGGGCCGGTCCTGGCGCTGCGCGGCCCATCGGTGCAGCGCCGCATCGGCGGCGGCGCCCCGCGCCAGTTGGGCACAGCGGTGCGCGGCCTCGATGACGGCGCGCAGGACGATGCGCTGATCGGGTGGAAGCTGCTGGATGCATTCCACGATCAGCTGGGTGAGGCGACGTGCCGAGCGTCGTTGCTCACGCGCGGGTGGCCCCACGAGATGGCGGGCGCGGGTGGCGCGTTGTACGGCGCGCCAGCCACGTCGGAGTTGACGGCGTACGTACCGTCGGTGCGCCTGCATCGCTACGTCGGTGTCGTCTGCGGTGTCAGGCGCGATCAGGTCGGCGGCCGCGCTTGCTTGCAGCAACGGCAGGAGGGCGTGGACCGCCGTGTGGTGGCGCCACCGTCGCGAGCGATCAATCTCCCCATCGCGCGTACCGGGTTCGAGCGCCATGAGGCGTGATCGCTGTCGCCACGGCGCGCCGGCATCACCTGCGGTCCACTCCTCCACGTGCAGCACGGCGCCGTCGCGATCGGCCACTTGTTCGGCAATGATGGGACGCCGTGATTGGCGGTGTGGAGCTTCTGGCGCGCTCGACCTGGTGTTCGGCTGTTGCCATCGATGGAGTATGGCGTAGAAGGCCATGCGCGTGCGCGCGCTCTGCTCCGCCGCGCTGTGCGTACGGGAGCATGAGGGTGAATTGTTCGATACGCCACTCTGTCCGATGAAGTGCTGGTGCAGGCGGGCTTTGCGCAGCACGAGCTGTTCGGCGCGCAGGTGGCGCTCTGCCTCATGGGCCCCAGTGAATCGATAGCTGTGCACCACGCGATGCGGCGATCCGATGCGTACGCACCGTCCGAGGCGCTGATCACGACGCGCGGCGGTCCAGGGAAGATCGAGGTGAATCACGACGCCGGCGTCCTGCAGGTTGACCCCTTCGGCCAGCAGGTCGGTGGTCAACAACAGGCGAATGCGTTGATGCGGGGGTGGTGGTGCGCGACCGTGGGCGCTCGGGGCAAACATGTCGAGGACCTCCATCCGTGACACGGGGCCACTGGCGATGCGGGCTCGCTGTCCGGTCAGCATGGCGATCCCGGCGATATCCGCGAGGGCACGGTACAGTGCCTCCACCGTGGCGCTGAATTGCGAGAACGCGACGATCGGCGTGCCGTCGTGTCGGCCAAGCAGGGCGCGCATAGTGTCACTGCGCTGATGATCGCCCTGCGCGATGGCGTCGTGGCGTGCGGCCAGCGTGCGCAGTGCCTCCAGATGGCGTTCCAACACCTCGAGGAGCGGCCCGGTGGCGACGTGCTGCGTCGTCAACAGTTCGGGGAAGGCCAGCTGTCCGGCATCGTCGCCGACCAGCCAGCTGCGGAGTTCCGCCTGCGTGGCATGTCGGCCACTGCGCAGGACATCGCGGAGTGCGGCCGTCCGCAGTTGGCGGCGGCGGAGGGCGTGCGCGAGGGCGGCGTCGCTGGAGCACCAGGCGCGGAGCAAGCCGAGTCGGATGAGCGCCCCGGCGACGGCCCCGTCGCGGGCGGGGAGTGGCGCGGGGAGGGCGAGGAGCTGGGCTAGTGTTTCCTGATCCTGCGGCATCGGGATTGAGGGATGCCGTACCACGTCAGGGCGATGCGCGCCGGTACGCGCGATATCCGTTGCTCGACGGCGGATGATCAGCGTCTCCAGTCGCTGGTCGGTGAGCGCATCAGCCCGCGCGCCGGCAAAGAGTGCGAAGAGTGCGCGCAGATCCCGCGGGTGATTGTGCAGCGGTGTGGCGCTGATGAGGAGGACATCGGCGCCTGTGCATGCCGTGGCGGTTGCGCGATAGCGTGCCGAGTTGGGGTTTCGGAGGGCGTGGGCCTCGTCGATGATGATCAACGCGCGTGAGCCGTCAGCCATGGGGGTGGCGGGCGTCCGGCTCATGGCATGCAGCGAGTGCACCTGAAGATCCCGCAGGCCGGCGTGCGATGCGGCGGTGCGCCACATCGCGCAGAGTGGCGCGGGGGCGAGGCAGTGGACTTCGGTGTAGTGCCGAGCGACCGCGAGTGCGACATAGGTCTTGCCGAGTCCGACGTCATCGGCGAGGAGTGCGCCGTGGTGGAGTGGGAGGATTTCGAGGAGGCGTGCGACCGCGTCCTGTTGATGTGGATGCAGGGTGATATCGCCCAGGGTTGCGGAGACCGGGGGCGGCAGCATGGCGGCCGCGATGCGCTGTCGGACGGCGTGCAGGGTGTGGGTGTTGTGGGTGGGGGCGTTGTGGGTGGTGTCAGTCGGCATCGTACCAGGTGAGCAGGGGGCGGATGGTGGAAGGGGCGAGGGCGTACACCGCGAGCACCGTGTCCTCGAGTGTCGCGCTGAGGGTGGGTGCTGGTGTGGTGTGGGTTGCGTACGCACGACCCAACGGGGCGAGCTGGTGGACGGCGCGTGACCAGTCGCGCGGGATGGGGAGCATGGCCATCGTCCATCCCATGTAGCGTCGGAAGCCACCGCGGGCCGGTTCCGCGAGGGGATCGAGCCACGCTGTCAGGAGTCGACTGCGCATCAGGGCGGCGAGGGCATAGGCCTCGTCGCTACTTGGTGCGTGGACGACGTAGCAGCTGTTGAGTGGGATCGTGGGATCGCCGGCGTCGAGGACGCGTGGGGTGAGGCGTCGTCCGATGTCGCTCCATACGACGCGTGCGGTGTCGCTGCGCGCCGCCTCGGTGCGGAACAGCGTCCACCAGTGGCGTGCGCGCAGGGCATCCCGTCGCCGTTCCAACGTGGGACGCCAGTGGGCTAGCCAGTGGGCGGTGGCGGGTGGGAGCGCTCGACGCGGCGCACCGTCGGTGCCGTGTGTCCAGATGATCCGCAGGTCGTGTGCGGGGGACGGTGGGTGGATGGTGCTGGTGAGCTGTTCACCACGCAGCGCGGGGCGCAGCAGGTGGCGTTCGATGACGCCCTGCCGGATCTCGGGTCCTTCGACGGTACTGACGGTGGCGGTGTCATCCGCGTGTTCCATGGCATGGACCAGGAAGGCGGCGTTACATCCGCATTTCACACCGAGTTTGGGTCGACCGAGCGGGGACTCAGCGAGTGCGGTCCCTGCTTGCTGTAGCAGGTCGAAGGCGGTGCGGGCGCGCTTCGGTAGTAGCAGCCAGGGCGCACCCGGTGATGCGTCGAGGGGCAGCGTGTCATGTGTGATGTGAAAGGCGTGGTGGCGGCGGCGTGTGATGTCGACCGCGCAGGGGGAAGGCGCTGTAGCCGATGCCGCGACGCGTCCTGCCACGAGGAGTGACGGATAGGTGGCCGCATCGAACTGCGGGGGCGCATCGCTCCAGTCGCGCACGCGGTGGACGCGCGTTCGGGTGGTGAGGAGCTCGCGGAGGCCGCCACCCGAGAGTCCGCGCCAGAGTTTGGCGGGGACCAACAGGGCGAGCGTGCCATTGGGCGCCAGCAGCTGTGTGCTCCGTTCCACGAAAGCGGCCGCCACATCGGCCTGGGTCGCAAAGCCGGCGCCAGCCCCGGCGCGCAGGGCACCAGCGCGCCACGGGGCGTTCCGCATCGACACGAACTCCTCGCGTAATCGCACGCGTTCGTTCGCCGGCACGGCGTGTGGTCGGATCCAGGGCGGATTGCCGATGATCAGATCGAAGCCACCTGTCGCTGCGACGTCCGCGAACATCGTGACGAAGCGGAAGGGGAGGGCGCCACCGCGCTGGAGGCGCCGCTGTTGTGTCAGCAGCTCGCGCGTGCGTTCGCGCAGTTGTCGCAGCGTCTGATGGGCCTGACGTGGTGGTCGATGTCGCGTACCAAACAGATCGGCGCTGCGCATCGTGTGGACGAGCTCCCGCCGCGCGTGGCGCAGCGTGGTGATCTGCTGCTCGAGGGCAACCGTCGCACGATGGCGCTCTTCCCGGTTCAGGCTGACGGCCAGCGCTCGTTTGCGGGGGCCGTTCGCTCGTGTATAGCGCTCACGCAGTCGTGTCAGCGTTCGTGCGGATGGCGGGGCGAATTGGAAGGTGCCACCGGCCAGTGCGTCGCCGAGCCGGATATGGTGATCGAGATTCGGCAGCGGGGCGATCCGCGCGATGTCGTCTGTCGGGCTATCGATGACCATGGCCAGCCAGAGGCGCAGTTCGCAGAGCCAAACCGCCAGCGGTTCCCGATCGACGCCAAAGATCGAGGTCGTGAGAATGGCGCGTCGGCGGGTTGTGGCGTCGCGCTGATCGCCGGCACGGATCAGCAGCTGATCGAGGAGGTCGAGCATGCGCACCAGACAGGCGCCGGATCCGCAGGCGGGATCCAGAATGCGCAGGCGGCTCAGCGTGGCGTGCCATGGCTGCCAGCGTGGATCGGGTACCAGCGGTTGGTCGAGTGTCGTGAGGAGCGGGGCGAGGGCCGAGCAATGCGCCGATAGCGCATCCCGCACGATGTGGTCGACTAGGTGCGGGGGGGTATAGAACGAGCCGGAGCGACGCCGCTCTGCTGGTGCCATCAGTCCTTCGAACGCGCGCCCGAGCATCTCGGGATCGACGGCAGCCTCCGACCAGGCGTTCGAGTCTTCCTGTGCCGTGAACCGATAGCGGTCCAGGACGTGACGCAGGAAGTCGAGGATCGCGTCATCGCGGAACTGATAGCGATGCCAACGCCGTTCGAGGGCAGTTGGGGCGAACAGCCCGCCATTCAGGAAGGGGATCGCACCGAACGCACGCGCGGTGGCCGCTCGATCCCGTCGTGGGGTATTGAGCGTGCCGAAGAACAGGGGGCGCAGCAGGCGATGATGGAGGCGGCCGCCGTGGGTCATTGTCCGTGACGCCTGATACATCAGGAAATCACGTCGATGATCGAGCCACCCCTTCGCTTCGAGAAACGCGAGGAACAAGCAGCGCGACGTCATGACCAAGGCGAGTTCTCGCCGTTCGGCAGGCGTCGGCTCCGTGTCGTGTGTGGTACATCCTCTGGGTGCCGATGCACGGGGTGCGACGTGTAACGACATCGCCAGCGCATCGACCGCACGCCTGAGGGTCTCGAAGAAGCGCTGCGAAACGGCGTCGCGTCGGAGAATATCCGTGCACCGGGCGTGGTGCAGCATATCGTCGGGCTCTTCGACGGATGCGAAGGATCGCACCGTATCCGCATCCGCGTCGCGCAGCTGCTGTCGATCCATGACGGCGGCGGCGATCCGTACGCCCTGCGGCGTATCCGTGACGGTGGCGAGGCAGAGGTGCCGCCCTGATCCATCGAGGATGAGGAGCGTCCAATAGTGCGTTGGCGCGGCCCGCGCGATCTGTTTCGCGACAGCGGCGACTGATCGTCGGAAATCCGATGGGAGGTCGGAAGCAACCGGCAGGTTTGCGATCAGGAGCCGTCGCGCGCCAATGCCTTCAACGAGCCGTGCCGTGTCCACGAGGCCATCCAATCCGAGCCCGCGACATTCGCGCCGAGTGAGTCGGACGAGGTGGGCGATGAAACCAAGCGCGTGCGCCAGCGGGGCCGCCGTGTCTGGTGAGGCGGTGTCGGCGAGGAGGCGGGCGGCAGCGCGGATCGTGAGCACGCCCGATGATGGCGTGTCACGGTCTGGTGTCCGCTACCGAACGAACGGTGCACCACTCAATCCAACGCACACGATCCCGTACACGGCATCGTAGACGCCATCGTAGACGCCATCGCAGACGACATCACACCACCCGTTGCGGCGCCCCGCGCACCATGGCGCGGGTTCACGTACACTTCATCGCATGACCGCAGCAACGGCGGGTTCGACGCGCCTCGGGGAAGTCACCCGCCTCTTCGCCTGGCTGGGGTGGTCCGCCTTTGGTGTGCCTGCCGCACCGTACGTGGTCCGGCCTCGACTGCATGCGGTGTGGCCCGCCGCCCTGACTGCCGCCAATGGGTCTCCTTTCCCCTGATTGCCGGCGTGGTCGTGGCCAAATTGCAGGGCATCCGCGCAGCGGCGGTCTCCGTAGCTATCTTTGGGGCAGCATCGGCGCTCCTCATCCTGACCCGCATCGGGACGGGGTGGGTCCTGCTGACGGGTGCGGCCATCGGGATGTGGCCGCTGCTCCGATGAGTGCGTGCTCTCCGATTCCCTCCACTTCGCTCGCTATGCGTACCTGCTGGATCAACGGCGCGTTTCTTCCTGAAGATCAGGCTTCCGTTTCCATCTTCGATCGAGGGCTGCTGTTCGGCGATGGCGTCTACGAAGTCGCCGCGGTCGTCAATGGCCGTCTGCTTGACGCCGATCGGCATCTCGTGCGGCTCGAGCGGTCCCAGCGCGAGATCAGTCTGCCGGCACCGTACGACTCGGCGACCTGGCTCGACGTCATGCAGGCGCTCGCGACGCAGAACGGTATCGACGAGGGTCTCGTGTATCTGCAAGTCACGCGTGGTGCCGCCGAGCGGGACTTCCCTTTTCCGTCTGCCCCGAAACCGACGGCGTTTGCGTTCACGCGTCCGAAATCGATGCGCGAGGATCCGAACGCGGCGGGTATTCGGCTTCACGTCGTACCGGATCAGCGCTGGCTGCGTTGCGACATCAAGAGCACGGCCATGCTGGCGCAGGTGATCGCCAAGCAGGCAGCGCGCGCCGCTGGGGCGTTCGAGGCGATGATGCACGAGGATGGTGTGGTCACCGAAGGTGGCTCCAGCAATCTCTGGATCGTGCGTGACGGGGCGGTGCATACGCGGCCTACGTCAGCGGATATCCTCGCCGGCATTACGCGGGATGTCGTGCTCGAACTCGCACGGGAAGCCGGCATCCCGGTGGTGGAGCGCGCCTTCACGGTGGAACAGGCGTGCGCCGCGGACGAGTGCTTCATGACGAGCGCCACGAGTTTCGTCCTGCCGGTCACCCGTATCGATGAGCGGACGGTTGCGACGGGACACGCCGGCCCGGTCACCTTGCAGCTGCGCGAGGCCTACATCGCGCGCGCCAATCGATTGACCCGGTAATCCGCGGCACGCCACGCGGTACTCACTCTTTTCTCCTTCGCCCATTCGATCCATGAAGACTGCCCAGCAACTCATCGCCGAAGCCAAGGCGGCTATCACTGAAGTCACGGCGCGTGAAGTCCAGGATCAGCTCGCCCGTGGCGAATCCATCGTCCTCATCGATATCCGTGAGCAGAACGAATGGAGTCTTGGTCATGCCACCCCGGCCGAGTACATCGGCCGTGGTGTGCTCGAGAGCCAGATCGAGGCCAAGGTGCCGCGTGATGCGCGCGTCGTGCTGATGTGTGCCAGCGGGAATCGTTCGGCGTTGGCTGCTCGTACGCTGGAAGAGATGGGCTACACGAACGTCGCGTCGCTGGCCGGCGGCTTCCGTGATTGGGTGGCCTCCGGTGGCGCGGTGAGCGCCTGATGTTGCGTTGCGCGTGACGACCGTGCCTCTCGCATCCGCCTTGCGACATCCGGACCTCGTCCGGCTGACGGAGCGTCTATCGTCACGCGCGTGGACCGACGCGGCGGTACAGGCGGAGAGCCGCTGTGCTGCGGTGGCGGCGGTGTTCCGTGTGGTCGACGCCCACCCGGAGGTGCTGTTCATCAAGCGCGCGGAGCATGAGGGGGATCCCTGGAGCGGGCACATGGCGTTTCCGGGAGGGCGACATGAGCCGACGGATGCGTCACTCGAGATGACGGCAATCCGGGAGACCTACGAGGAGCTCGCGCTCGATCTCCGTCACGGGCACGTCCTTGGTCGCCTCGATGATCTCGCGCCGCGCAGTCCGCAGCTGCCACCGATCATCATCCGCCCGTTCGTGGCGGTCGTTGCGCCCGATGTCACGCTGGTGCCGTCACATGAAGTGGCGGCCACGTATTGGGTCCCGCTGCGTGTCCTGCAACACGAGGACACGCAGGCCGAGCATGTGATGACGATCAATGGTGCGCGTGCACGATTCCCCGGCTTTCGCGTCGATGAGCACATCGTTTGGGGATTGACCGAGCGCATCGTTCGTCAACTGCTGTCGCTCTTTGAACCCTAGGCCATTCTCGATTTTCCGCCCATAGCGGGTTTTACCGCGATCCCTCCACTCCCCGTCATGATGTCCACCACGCGCGTTCGCCCCATCGCTCTGCTCGTTGCCGGGCTGGTTCTTGCCGGCTGTACGCCAACTGCCACGCCCACGATGCTGTCGCCGATGGCGGGGAAGCGCGTGGAAGGACGCGGAGGCATGGTGTCGGCGTCCCACCCGGACGCGGCGGCCGCAGGGGCCGAGGTGCTGCGGCTTGGCGGCAATGCCGTGGACGCCTTCGTGGCGACGGC